>ERZ650304.292-NODE-292-length-29438-cov-7.298744_pt1 | contig 29438 bp, 37 predicted proteins | sample MGYA00376240_ERZ650304 | MGnify/ENA primary metagenome ERZ650304 (study PRJEB26733, sample SAMN07839271) | wastewater metagenome | biome: small river; feature: stream; material: water | place: USA: North Carolina | collected 2016-03-01 ... | reverse complement strand
GGCGCGGCGGCTGGCGTGGCGCTCCGCCGGTGATCGTGCGGACGCCGGCCGAGGCGTTGGCGGCGATCGGAGCCACGCCATGACGACGCTGGTGGTCGGCGTCAGGCTCACGCCCGCGCCTCGCCGCGCGCTCGTCGCGGTACTGCAGGAAGCCACCGGAGCCGCCCGCGGAGCCTGCGGCAACGCCGTGGCGGCGCTGCTCGACGCCGACGGGCTCGTCACCGCCGCCCTGGTCGACCTGCACCAACGCGCGGCCGCGCTCCTGGCCGGTGATCGCGGCCCGAACCGGTGCCCGCGCTGCCTCGAGGCGCGCCCGATGGCCAACGGGGACCGGTGCCGCGCGTGCGCGACCGAGCGCCAGCGCCAGCGCATCGAGGCCATGGAGCGAACGCACGAGCGCCTGGCGGTCCGCGAGCGGGAGGTGCCCACGGATGCGCCTGCGCCGGCCGAGCCCGGACCCCAGCCAGCCGCCATCCTCGACCGCTTCGAGCTCGAGGACGTGATCGCGATGTGCTCGCGCAAGAAGGCCTACCCGAGCCAGGTCGACGCGGAGCGCGTGGCCGCCCGCTGCTTCCGCGAGCGCGGGGCGCGCCTGCGCGTCTACGCGTGCCCGGCGTGCTGCCGCTACCACCTCACCAAGCAGCTGGCCGCGCCAGCGACGAGGGCCGCATGAACTGGCTCGTCGAGAAGCTGAACCGCGAGCAGGGCGCCAGCGCCACGGGCGCCGCCGCGGACCAGAAGGACGACGCCGACGTCGGCCTGGCCGACCGCATCGCCGCGGCCCTCCGTACCGAGCGCGCCGCCGAGTTGGCCGCGGCGTCCGCTCCACCGCCGGCGACCGTGCCGGAGCCGCCGGCCTGGCTGTTCGGTCCGCGCCACCGAGAGCTGGACGCCCAGCGCCAAGCTGCCGCCGAGGCTGCGCGCCACGCACCTGATGCGCCTGACGCGCCGCCGGCCGCGCCGCTGCCGAAGCTGTGCCCGTGCTGCCTCCAGCCGCTGCCCGGCGGTGTGTTGTGACGCGGGGTGGATGGTCGCTGGTGGCGGCCGCCGCGGTTGCGATGACGGCGGTGGTCTGGCTCGCGCGCGGTCAGCGCGACGCCATCGTCTACGCGGGCCTCGCTGTCGCCGTGATGGCGGTCCACGCGGCGAAGGATCGGTGGTCGCGATGAGCCGCCAGAGCAAACTTGGCCGCCCGCCGACCGTTCCTTGGGCCGAGATCGACGCCGACCTGCGCGCTGGGATGCGCCCGCGCGATGCATCCATGAAGTGGGGCATCCAGGACACCCATCTGAGCAAGCGCCGGAAGGCCATCGGCCTGCCGCCGCTTCGGCGCGGGCGTCGAAGCGGCGAGGGCAACAGCGTGCCTCGGTCGCCTACGACGACCCGCATCATCGAGATGCTGACCGCCGGCCGCTCGAAACGTGAGGTAGCCCGCGAGCTTGGCCTGAGCGAGGGGACGGTGCAGCACGCCAAGCGCCGGTGGATCGACGGCGTCGTGGGGCGCGCCGGGCGAAGCGCTGCCGCCCGCGCCGGGAGCGAGAAGCGCGGAACATGGGCCACAGCCACGCTCGACGGGCTCACTCTGACGTTAGAGGCGTGGAGCGCGCGCACCGGCGTCAAGGTGGAGACGATTGCCTATCGCCTGCGCCGCGGGTGGTCGACCGTCGATGCCCTCACCGTGAAACCGCGGGGTGGGTGATGCTCCCCGGCCAGCTGGCGATGTTCGAGCCGCCGCCGGTGGTGCCCGGCGTCGACCGCGCGCACGCGATCGCGCGCCGCACCCAGCGGGTGCGCACCCGGGCCCACAACCAGCGGATCGCCGAGTCGCAGCGCCTGGCCCACGCGGAGCGCCGCGCTCGCCAGGACCCGTTGCCGCTGCTGCTCCCGTTCCCGGCGTCGACCGCCGAGTGCCGCGGCGGCCAGGGCCCGGTCGCCGAGCTGATCGCCGAGGTCGGCGTCTGCCCGATCTTGAGGTGCCGCTACAACCTCGCGCTGTGGGTGAAGGACAACGGCGGGATCAAGGTCGAGGCCGGCCACCTCAAGGGCGGGACGCTGCGGGCCACCCGCCGGGTGACGAACGCCAAGCTCGAGCGGATGGCCGACCTCGTGGTGCAGCTGGCTGACCGGCTGGGGACGCTGTGCCTGTGGGACCTGCTGCCCGACGCGGTGGGGGTCGACCTCGGCGAGCGCCGGGTGTCGATGAGCCACGAGGCGATCGGCCGCGCCTTGGGCCAGAGCAAGGAGATCGCCCGCCAGATCATCGATGGCGCGCTGGAGTCGCTCGACATCGCCGAGGCCCGGATACGGCGCCACCGGAAGGCCGAGCGCCAGGCCGCGGCGGACGCGCTGGCTGCCGAGGTTGAGGCCCGGCGGCGGCGAGCTCGCGCGGGGCGGGACCAGCTGGTGCAGATCCGGGCGAGACCGTCGCGGTGACGGTTTGTGGGCTGGCCAACGGAACAAGCGGAAAACAAGGGCTGAACCATGACCTTCATCAAGGGGCAGCCGAGCGCGAACCCCGGCGGCCGGCCCAAGGGCCTGGCCAAGCTGGTCCGCGACACGGTGGAAGCCGAGGGACCCGGCGGCCAGGACGGCTGGAAGCTGCTGGTCAAGTCCATGTTCAACATCGCCGTCGGCGTCGACGAGCGCGCCAAGGCCAAGGACTCGGTCGCCGCCGCGACGTGGCTGCGCGACAGCGGCCACGGCCGGCCCCAGCAGGCGGTCGACGTGACCAGCAACGGCCAGACCGTCAGCACCACGAACGTCACGATCCCGCTGGCCACCGACGCCCTGAGCGATGAGCAGCTCGAAGCGCTCGGTCGCGCCCTCGACGCCGCGGCCGAGGCGGCGCGCCATCCCGCGCGTGGTGACGACGGAGGCGGTGACGCCGACGCCGACGCCGACGGGTGACGGCCGCAATCGCTCTGAGCGTGGCGCAGCACCAGCGGTGGCGCCGGGACATCCGAGCTGAGCAGTGCCGGCGCTCGTTCGCTCGCTTCTTCCGCGAGGGATGGCACGTCATCGAGCCGACGCGGCTGCGCTGGAACTGGCACCTGCAGCTGCAGTGCGACGTGGCCCAGGCGTTCGCCGAGGGCTGGCTGGTGTCGAAGGGCTACGGCACGCCGGCGATGGTGGAGCGCCAGCGCGGGTACTGGCGCCTGCACGGGCGCGAGATGCCTGACCCGCCACCGCGACCGCCTGACGGCGCGCCGGTCGACATCGACATGGACGAGGTCGACGACGCGCCGATGCACGCGCCGCTGGTCGACAAGCTGGTGGTGAACGGCGGGCCGGGCACGCTCAAGTCGCGCATCTGGATGGTCTACCTGCAGGCGTGGGTGTGGCTGCACGTCCCGAGCGCGCACTTCGTTGCCACCTCGGGGGCCGACAAGAACGTCGCCCGCGACAGCGGCCACGCGAAGGCGCTGGTGAAGTCGCCGTGGTACCGCGAGACGTTCGGCATCACCTGGCAGGTGGGCGTGACCGCCGGCGGTGATCGGATCGACGGCATGGAGCGGTGGGTCAATAGCGCCGGCGGCGAGCGGATGTCGCAGCCCTGGCTTGCGCAATGGACCGGGCAGCGCGGCGACTTCTTGCTCGGCGACGACCCCGACGACGCGTTCAAGGTGGTCGGCACCGCGGCCCGCGAGGAGACGCGCGGCAAGTACGACCTGGCGATCGGCAGCCGCATCAAGCTCGGCGGCGTCCAGATGATGCTGCAACAGCACGTCCACGCCGAGGACATGACGACGATCTTGAAGCTGCGCGGCGTCGACGAGCGCGACCGCGACGCGGTCCACCGCGCGAAGTTCCACGGCGGCTGGTCGATCGACAACCGCAAGCTGTGGGCCGCGTTCGTGCTGCCGGTCGAGTTCCGGCCCAAGAACCGATGCACGACGCCCTGGGGGTTCGGCGACCCGCGCACCGAGCTCGGCGAGGTGCTGTTCCCGTTCCAGTGGACGCCCGAGGTCATCGCCGCGGAGAAGCTGCGCCTGAGCCTGTACCCGTGCGGCTGGGACGGGCAGGGCAACCAGGACCCGGGGCAGTCGGCCGGCGGCGAGGTGAAGCGCGAGTGGTGGCGGTTCTGCGCTCTCGACGGTGACCCGCCGCCGATCCGGCCGCGCCCCGTCGGGTGCGTGCCGCGGTCCGGCGACGGCGAGCAGCCGGCGGTCGTCATCAAGCGCCGCAAGGACGGGAAGCTCGACCTCGACTGGCTCGACATCACGGTCGACCCGAAGAACGGCAGCAAGTCGAAGCGGTCGAGCAACGTCGGCCTGGTGGTGATGGGCGGCAAGGGCAACCAGCGGTTCATCCTCGACGACCGCACCGCCCGGCTCGGCTTCCTGGCCACCGTCGACGTCCTCAAGCAGATGATCATCGACTGGTCGCCGCTCGGCCTGACCAGCGTGCTCATCGAGCAGAAGGCCCAGGGCACCGCCGCCACCGAGTCGCTCGAGCGCGAGATCGCCGCGGCCCAGCTCAAGGACGCCCAGGGGCGACCGATCGTCGTCAAGATCGAGCTGGTCGAGGGCGGCTCCACGTCGTTCGAGGACCGGTTCAACGCCGCGCTGCCGTCGTTCCGGGCCGGGATGGTCCACATCCTCGACGGCGCGGGGTTCACCGAGGCGCACATCGACGAGGTGTGCAGCGTGCCCAACGGCGCCATGGACGACCGCGCCGACGCCGACGCGCAGTGCATCAACCACCACGCCACCGGGCAGAGCGCGGCCCAGCAGTCCGCGGCCTACCGCAACATGGGCGCGGCGCTGTCGGGGATGCGCCTCTGATGTTGACGTGGGGCGACGCGGTGGCTATCCATCATCCGATGAGCAGCTTTCGCTGGATGGTCGACGTCGGGCCGGGCACGGTGATGCAGTTCGCTATGGTCAGCGCCCGGGACGACGGCGCCCTCGGGCTGATGGTGTGGTCCGCGTGGTCCGCCAGCGAGCCACACCGGGCGACGTGGGCCATCTATCCGACATGCGAGGAGCTTGCGACGAAGGGCCTGCCGCGCCTGATGCCTGGCACGCATGACGAGTCGTGGAGCGAGGCTGAGCCGCTGTGCCACGGATGGGTGAAGTGGGACGGGTGCATGCAGTGGTGGGACGCTGGCAGCGGGATGCACGTCGACTCGCGAGACGACCTGGCCGACCTGCATGCTGCGCTGTGTGAGGCCCGGCGCATGTCGCTGCGGGCGATGGTGAGCGTGCGCGACGCGGACATCGGCGAGAGCGACTAGCCGACCGCTTTGTCGTCGCGGCCCACCGGGGGACGCACCATCGCGCCGATGGCGATCTGGCCCTTCCGACGTCGCGCGCCCGCGCCCGAGGCACCGCCGGCGGCGGCCGCACGTCTCGACCGCGTGCCCGATCCCGACCTCGACGCGCCCGAGGCCCGCGTGCCGCGCCTGCGCACCGACGGCTTCGTCGACACGCTCGCCGGCCACGGCACCGACCGCGACCCGCGGCTGGGGATGTACTTCCTGCCCGACCTCCTCACCGAGGAGCAGGAGATCCAGATCGTCCGCGGCTCGTGGCTGGGGAAGCGCATCGTCGGGGACATCGTCGACGAGGCCTTCCGCCCAGGCTGGGAGCTCGAGATCGGCGAGCACGCCCAGGCCCGCGCCGCCAACGGCGACGTCGCCGGCGTGGACGAGCAGTACGCCGAGGAGCGCAAGCGCAACGTCCGGGCCGCGTGGAAGCGGCTGGGCGTGATGAAGGCGCTGCGCACCGCGCTCAAGTGGGAGCGCGCCCACGGCGGCGCCGCGATCATGCTCGGGCTCGACGACAAGCAGACCAAGCCCGACCAGAAGGCCCGCGACACGGCCAAGCTGCGCTGGCTCCGGGTGATCCGCGCGCGCGACCTGTACCCGGCCCGCTACTACACCGACCCCTTCGCCGACAAGTACGGCGAGGTCGAGCTGTGGCAGATCGTCCCGTCGAGCCGCAACGGCGTCAGCGGCCCGAGCCCGCAGCTGTTCATCCACGAGTCGCGGTTGATCGTCTTCGGCGGCGAGCGCGTCACCGACACGGTCGAGCAGGGCCAGCTGCCAGGCTTCGGTGACGGCGTGCTGATGCTGGTGGTGGCAGCGCTCCGGCGCTTCGCGTCGGCGATCGACGGCATGGAGATCACGGCCCGGCGCAACGGCGAGCCGTGGTGGAAGGTCAAGGGCCTGCCCGAGCTGCTCGCGCTCGACAAGGGCTCCGGCTTCACCGCGCGCCTGCAGGCCAAGGAGATGGCGCGGTCGGCGCTCAAGACCAACGTCATCGACGCCGAGGACGAGTTCGGCATGGCGACGGCGCCGCTGACCGGCTACCGCGAGGTCTTCGAGATCTTGAAGGACGAGCTCGCCGCGGCCGCCAACCAGCCCAAGACCGTGCTGTGGGGCGACACGCCCGGCGGCATCGGCGACGGCTCCAAGGGCCCGCGCCAGGACTGGTACGCCACCGTCGCCGCGTGGGCCGAGGATCATGCGCTGCCGCCGCTCGAGCGCATCACGCAGATCCTGATGCGCGAGGATGGCGGCGAGCCGCTCGAGTGGGAGATCGAGCTGTGCCCGCTGTGGGAGGCCTCCGAGAAGGAGGAGGCCGAGATCGAGAAGCTCGAGGCCGACACCGACGTGGCGCTGGTGGCCGCGCAGATCGTCGCGCCGAGCCAGGCGGCGCAGCGTGAGCGGTGGCGGAAGCGCTTCAACCTGCCCGAGATGGGCGACGCGCTCGACCCGGCCGCGATCCCCGACGACATCCGCGACCCGGGCGCCGACCCGAACGCGCCGCCGCCGGTCGATGGCGGTGCGCCGCCGCCCGCTGGCGAGCCGGTGCAGGCCACCGCGCTCAACGGCGCCCAGATGGCGGGCCTGCTCGGCATCGTCCGCGCCGTCACCGCCGGCGAGGTGCCGCGCGAGGCCGCGATCGAGATCGTGCTGGCGTCGGTTCCGTCGCTGTCGCGCGAGCAGGCGACCCGGATGATCGGGCCCGAGGACTTCAAGGCGACGCCGAAGCCGGTGCCGCCCGCGTTCGGCGCGCCGGCCGCGCCGCCGCCCGCCAAGCCCGAGGAGCCCGCGCCGGACCCGACGGCCCCGAGGTAGCCGGCCATGATCGCCGCCGCCCAGGTCCGCGCCAACCGCACGCGCCAGGCCGTCGATCGGGCCCGCGCGCGCGGCCACGTCCCGCGCCCGATGTCGCCCCAGGCGCCGCCGGCCGCCGCGGAGCGCGCGTACACCGCCCGGCTGCGGATGATCGTCGGCGGGGCGCTGACCCGCGCGTACGCGCCGCTCCTGCGCGCGCTGCCCGACCTGGTGGCGCAGGCCCGGCAGGAGCGCGGCGACGCCGCCGACTGGCGCAGCGACGCCACCAACAGCGGCCGCAGCGCCAGCGCCGCGGTCAAGGAGGCCGCGCGCGAGGCCCAGGCTAGCCTCGGCGGCAGCGTGGTTCGCGCCGCGGCGCAGGAAGCCGCCGGCGACGCCAGCGCCCACGTCCAGGCGCAGCTCGGCAAGCAGGTCCGCGAGGTGCTCGGCATCGACCTCGCCGCCGACGCCCGGGCCAAGGCGCGGGCCGCCGCCTTCGTTCACGAGAACGTCAAGCTAATCTCGGGCATCGGGCCGACGCTGGCCGCCGAGGTCGAGCGGCTCGTGCTGGCCGGGCTCACCGGTGGGCACCTGCACGAGATGCTGGCCAAGGCAATCCAGCGCAAGCTGCAGGTGGCGACCGACCGCGCCGAGCTGATCGCGATCGACCAGGTCGGGAAGATCGTCGGCCAGATCAACGCCGCGCGCCAGCAGGACCTCGGCGTCACGCACTTCTACTGGCGCACGTCCAAGGACGAGCGCGTGCGCGGCAACCCGGCGGGCAAGTACCCCAACGCGGTGCCGTCGCACTACGACCGCGAGGGGAAGCGGTACGCCTACGCCGACCCGCCGAAGGGAAAGAACGGCGAGCCCGAGCTGCCCGGGACTGCCATCCGTTGCAGGTGCGGAGCTGAGGCTGACCTGTCGACCGTGCTCGGCGAGGAGCCGGCCGCGCCGGCGCCGCGCGATCCGGCCGTGCCCGACGCGCCGAACCGCGCGCCGTCCGTCGAGGAAGCGGAGGCCGAGGCGGAGCGGCTGCGGCGTGAGGTCGAGGCGATGCTGGCGGGGCAGCTGGCGCGGTCGACTGCGCAACCGGCACCTGTGCTGGCCGCGATCCCGCAGTCGCCGCGGGGCCGACTCGTACAGGTCCCGCCACCGCCGCCACCGCCGCTGAGCGACGCTCCGCACACGCGCAAGGCGGCGCTGACGACCGCGATCGCGACGGTCCCCGACAGCGTCAGGACATGGAACGAGTACGCCGCCGCCAACCCGGACGGCTCGGGGTCGACTGAGGTAGCGCCGGGCCTGAGCATCAGCCCGCGCGACTTCACACGCGAGCGACTTGCGTACGTGGCCAAGCTGACCGCCGACGAGATCGAGGCGGCCGCGCTCTACTCGCACAAGGGCAATGGTGTGCTGAACAGCGCGATCCGCAACGATCGCCTGTCAGAAGATCCGCGCGTAGAGGCGACGGTCAAGAGCCTGGACTCGGCGATCGCGAAGCACACCGTGGAGAAGGACACGTACGTGCTGCGCGGACTCAACGGCGATTGGGCTCGCCGACTGCACCAGATGCTGCAGGACGGCGACGCATTCGTCGAGCCAGGGTACACATCGACGTCAGCGGCCACGCCGTTCGGGAGCAGCGTCCTCGTCCGCATCCGCATCCCGGCTGGCGCCAACGCCGCGCCGATCCCGACGCGATACCCCGACGAGAATGAGTACCTACTTCCGCGCGGCGCCAGGTTCGTCGTCACTGGGAAGGGCTACCACCTCGGCCAGGGCCGGCTTGAGGTCGACCTGGTTCCGTGAGCCGTTCACGACGTCGCGCGCGGTGAAGCGCAGGAACGGGATGTCGTCATCGCCCCAGGCGAAGCGGTCCGGAAGCGTCTTGGCGGTCACGTCGACGATGCTACGCGGGCCGCGGCGCGTCGGCTACCAAACGGGGCCCGCCAATCCGCTGGCGCTCCTGCTCGTTTGTTGGCGGTCGCGTAGCGGCGTGGGACGCATGGGCCACCGATGGCCCGCGAGTACCGCGTCGATCGCGCCGAGCTGCGCCCGCCCCAGAAGCGGGCCGACGGCAGCGTGCGCTACGACGCCGTCCTGTCCCGGGTGGGCGTGTTCGAGTACCGCCAGCCCGACGGCACGGTGCGCAAGGAGTACCGCAGCGCCGAGGAGGTCGGCCGCGCCGACAGCCTCGCCTCGCTCGAGCTGACGCCGGTCACCGACGGGCACCCGCCCAAGGCCGGCCTGGCCAAGAAGGTCGCGGTCGGTGCGGTCGGTGACCGCGTCGACTTCGACGGCGAGCGCGTCAAGGCGTCGGTCGTCATCCTCGACGACGGCATCAACGAGCGCGTCGCCCGCGGCGACCTCCGCGAGCTGTCGCCCGGCTACACCGTCGTCTACGTTCCCGAGCCCGGCGTCACGCCGTGGGGCGAGCGGTACGACGGCCTGCAGACCGAGATCATCTACGAGCACCACGCGCTCGTGCCGCGCGGCCGCCAGGGCTCGACCGTCGCGCTCCGCACCGACGAGGCCGACGGCTGGCGCACCGACGCCGGCGTGATGGTCGGCGGCTGGGGCGCGGTCATCGTCAGCGTCACGTCGTCGTCGCTGTCCCAGGACGCGCTCGAGCGCGCGGTCAAGGGCGCGATCGAGGCGACGCCGGGCATGTACCTGCGCACCGACGCCGCGGACCGCAAGGACGCCGCCGGCATCGAGGTCGCCGCCGGCTGGTCGGGTATCGACGGCGCCGCGCGCTGCACGGTCACCACCCGCGAGCTGTCGCTCGACGACCTGCTCACCAAGCTCAAGGCCGGCCTCGCGTCGGTCGACGCCACGGTCGGCGACCCCGCCGCCGCCACGCCACCCCGCACGGACCGCGCGGACGCCGCCGGCCACATGGAGCCCGTCATGAAGGAACTGCAGGAGAAGCTGGCCGCCGCCCTGGCCGATCTGGCCGCCGCCACCGCCCGCGCCGACGCCGCCGAGGCGAAGGCCAAGACCGAGGCCGCCCGCGCCGACAAGGCCGAGGGCGAGCGCGACACCCACAAGGACCGCGCCGACAAGGCCGAGCGCGAGCGCACCGACGCGATCGCCGCGGCGCCCAACCAGGTGCGGGCCCGCCTCAAGCTCGAGGCCGACGCCGCGGCGGTGCTCGGCGCCGAGTTCAAGCTCGACGGCCTCGACGACACCGCCGTCAAGGCCGCCGTCGTCGTCAAGCTGACCGGCAAGGAGCTGCCGGCCGACAAGGCCAAGAACCCCGACTACGTCGCCGGCCGCTACGACACCGCTCTCGAGGCGCTGGTCGAGGCCGCGGCGGCGGGCGGCGCGCTCCGCGAGGCGGTCGTGCCGAAGCCCGGCGAGCGCACCGACGCGCCGCCGACCGAGTCCGACGCGGCGCGCGCGATGCGCGAGCGCAACAAGGCCCTCTCGCAGAACACCCAGCCGGGGAGCAACTGACCATGCCCGTCCAGACCAGCTACTCGACCAACCACGGCAAGGCCTACGCGGGCCTGGTCGTCCGTGCCGACCTCGTCGTCGCCAAGAAGAACGCCGAGGCGTCGGCGTCCATCCCGTTCGGGCGCGCCGTGTGCCCGCACTCGACCGACAAGGACGGCGCGATCCTGCCGGCGGCCGAGACCGACAAGGTCATCGGCATCGTCGCCCGGTACCAGAACCACAGCATGGACGTCGACCTCGACAGCACCGGCCTCAAGGTCGGCGCGACGATGGACGTCCTGCGCAAGGGCGCGATCTACGTCGTCGCCGAGGACGCCCCGAGCTACCTCGGCCGCGGCTGGGTCCGCTGCACCGCCGGCGGCGACGCCGCCGAGGTGGTCGGCGGCATCACCACCGCCGACGAGGGCACCGAGACCATCGACACGACCAACCAGATCGGGTTCGAGGAGGCCGGTTCCGCCGGTGACCTCGTGCTGATCGAGGTCGACTTCACCCGCGAGGCCTGATCGCCATGACCACCCCGCGCAACCCCAACGAGGTCTGGCAGGAGCGGCTCGCCGTCTCCGTCGACCACGCCTCGCTCACCGCCGGCCTCGGCGCCAAGTTCTTCGCGGCGACCCGCCTCGCGCGGGTCAAGTCGGCGAAGTACATCAACCCGACCGGCCTCGCGGCCGACAACACCAACAACTTCACCGTCGACGTGCGGCGGTGCGGTGCCGCCGACGCGCTGGTGTACGCCGACAAGACGTTCACCACCACCCACGGCAGCGAGCAGGTGAACATCACCGCGCACGGCCTGCAGACCGGCGACGGTCCGTTCCGCATGACCAACGCCGGCGGTGCGCTGCCGGCGGGCTACGCGGCCGGCACCGACTACTACGCGATCCGCACCGGCGCCGACACGCTCCAGCTCGCGGCGTCGCGCGCGCTCGCCTTCGCCGGCACCGCCGTCGCGATCACCGGCGACGGCACCGGCACGCACACGCTCTCCGACACCGCCAGCACCCGCCGGCCGGTCATCGTCGCGAGCGGCGTGAACACCGACGGCGACAACGGCGGCGCCGCGCTCGCCGCGGACACGTTCGTCGCGCTCACGCTCTCGGCCACCGAGAGCAACCTGGTCCTCGCCGCGGACGATGAGCTGCTGCTCGTCGCCACCGAGGGCGGTTCCGCCACCTTGCCCGCCGGCCGTCTGGTCGTCGAGCTGCTCTACCTCTGACCCGACCGATCATCCCGAGGAGCCCGTCGCCATGACCAACAAGCAGTTCCGCCAGGACGAGATCGCGCGCATGGAGCCGACCTCGCGCATGATCCTCAACCAGCTGGGCCTCACGTCCGGCGACATCCGCCAGGACGCCGACGCCCTCCAGTGGACGTCGCGCGAGCTGCTCTCGGTGCGCCGCCAAGTGTTCGAGGTCAAGTACCCCGACCTGCTCGGCATGGTCTTCGTGCCGCCCGACATCGAGACGACCGACCCGGGCGCCTCGCACTTCACGTACAACTACACCGACCGCGTCGGCAAGGCGAAGCTCGTCGGGTCGATGCCCCGCGGCAACATCCCGCGGGTCGACGTCAAGACCGAGCAGGCGACCCCGATCGAGATCCAGTCGCTGGTCGTCGCCTACGGCTGGAACCTGCAGGAGATGCGCGCCAGCATCTTCGCCCGCCGCCCGCTGTCGGTGTCGCGGGCGGTTGCCGCGCGCAAGACGATCGCCCAGGAGCACGACGACATCATCCTGATCGGCGACGGCACCGCCGACTACAAGTACCTCCGCGGCTTGTTCAAGCTGCCCGTCTCCGGCGGGTCGGCGGTCAACGTCTACACGGTGCCCAACGGCGCCGCGGCGTCGCCGCTGTGGGCGAACAAGACCGGCATGGAGATCGTGGCCGACCTCCACGGCCTGTGCAACGCGATCCAGACCGCCACCAACGGCGTCGAGGTCGCGTCGATGGTCGGGCTGCCGCTGACCTCGATGACCACCGCGATGGAGAAGCGCATCGGCGACGGTTCGAGCGTGAGCGCGCTCGACTACTTCATCGAGCAGCGCAAGAAGATGACCCGCGGCTACTTTCAGGGCGTCGAGGCGTCCGTGAAGCTCGAGACGGCGGGCGCCACCGGCAACAAGCGGATGGCCGCCTACGACCGGAACCCCGAGAAGGTGTTCCGCGTCGACCCCGTCGAGTTCGAGCAGATGCCGGTGCAGGTCGTCGACTTCGAGTCGGTGACCAACTGCCACGCCCGCTCGGCCGGCGTGTGCAACCCGTACCCGAAGTCGGTCGCGTACGGCGACGGCATCTGAGCCACCGCGCGCGTGAGCGCGCCATCACCTCGCACCGAGGCCCCACCCCGTGAGCATCCGCTGGTCTGACATCGTCGATGGCGCGCCAGCTCCGGGGCTCGCCAGCCTCAACGTCGTCGCGCAGGACGGGATCCTCGCGGACGTCGCCGAGAACCTCGACCCGGCCATGCTGGGCGGGGAGTCGAGCGCGCGCTACCGGCGGGCGTTCATCTACCTCGCGGCCCACTTCGGCCAGCTCGCGGTCGACGCCGCCAGCGGCGCCGGCGGGCCGGTACAGAGCATGAGCGCCGACGGCCTGAGCAAGAGCTACGCGGTCTGGGGCACCGCCGACGCCTCGATGCTGGCCCGCACCGCGTGGGGCCAGGCGTACCTCGCGATCGTCCGCAACAGCGCCGCGCGCGCCGGGCTGGTGATCTGATGGTGCGCTACGACGACACCGCGTTCCGCAAGATGCGGGGCGAGTGGGTCCAGCTGGCCAACCTGACGCTGATGATCGGCGTCGTCGGCCCGGGCGCCAGTGCGCTCGAGGCCGGGTCGTCGCTCACGCTGGCCGAGCTCGCGCTGGTCCACGAGTACGGGGCGACGATCAAGCACCCGAGTGGCGCCATCATCGAGATCCCCGAGCGGTCGTTCATCCGCTCGACGCTGATGGCCCGCCGCGGCGATCTGGCCGCGCTGCAGGCGCGGGTGTTCAAGCGCATCCTCGCTGGCGAGCTGACGGCCACGGCCGGGCTCGAGCTGATCGGCGAGCAGTGCGTCGCGTGGATCCGGCAGACGATCCGTGACGGGCTCGACCCGCCGCTGGCGACCGAGACGATCCTCCGCAAGGGCTCGACGAAGCCGCTGATCGATCACGGCCAGCTCATCAACGCGATCGCCTACCAGGTCGTCGCCAAGGGCGCCGCGGGTGCGGTCGCCACGCCGCCGGAGGCTGTCGCCGCATGAGCGCGCTCACCGACATCCTGGCGGACCCCGACTTCCGCACCGGCGACCCGGTGTACGGGTACACCTGGACGCGCCGCGCCGCGCCGACGTTCACCGACGGCGTGGCCACGCTCGGTGCCGCAACGACGTCGACCACCGGGCCGGCGATCCTGCGGCCGCTCAAGGGCCGCGACCTGCAGGCGCTGCCCGAGGGCTACGCGGCCAACGACGTCCGCAAGCTGCTGACCACCGCCGACCTCCGCGTCGGGCCGCCGGCCGACACCGTCACGATCGACGGCGAGGACTGGACGGTGATCGGCGTGGCCACCACCACCGCGTTTGGCGGCACGCACCGGGCCGTGCTGGTCGCGCGCCAGAAGGTCACGGCGTGACGCTCGAGAAGGGCATCCACGGCTGGGTCGTCACGGCCACCGGGCTGGCGGCGGACCGCGTGCGCTGGGCCAAGCAGGGCCAGGCCGTGCCGCGCCCGGCCGCGCCCGGCGCCTGGGTGTCGCTGAGCGAGCTCGGCCGCGAGGCCGGCGGCGCCGACTGGCAGGAGCGCGCCTCGTATCCGCTCACGTTCGCCGACCTGGCCGTGGCCGCCGTCAACGCCGGCGCCGACACGCTGACGATCACCGCCCACGGCCGCGCCACCGGCGACGGACCGGTCCGGCTCGAGACGACCGGCGTGGCGCCTGGTGGCCTGGCCGTGGCCACCGACTACTGGCTGATCGTGGTCGACGCGAACACGGTGCAGCTGGCGGCGACCTTCCTGGACGCGATCGACCTGGTCGAGGTCGCGATCGCCGACGCCGGCAGCGGCGCGCACACGATCGTCGACACCGCCGAGACGGTGCGGGCCGGAGCCGAGCTGCTCGCCACCTCGACCGGCACCCGGACCGCGACGATCTCGATCCAGTGCTACGCCGGCACCGCCACCGGCGACACCACGCCGAGCGCGTACCTCGACCGGCTGCGCGCGGCGCTGGCGCTCGACGGCGTCCGTGCGGCGCTCAAGGCCGAGGGCCTCGCCGTGGCGGTCATCGGCCCCACCCGGGACCTCAGCGTCGCCCTCAACGGCGGCGCCACGTTCGAGCCCCGCGCCGTCCTCGAGGCGCGCGTCCACCTCGCCGCGCCGGCGATCACCGAGACGATGACGATCATCGCGACGGCGACCGCCACGGGCACCGTCACCGCCTGACCAGGAGCTAGCCAGCCATGAGCCTCAACCCCTTCGTCACCAGCCTGATCAGCACCCAGCCGGTCGGCGTGCCGCGCGCGTCCTTCGGTGTCCCGGCGCTGCTCTCGTACAACGCCACCGCGTTCGGCGCCGACCGCACGCGGTTCTACGCCTCGGTCGACGAGGTGGCCGCCGACTTCCCGTCGCTGACCGGCCCCGAGTACCTGTGGGCCACCGCGGTGTTCTCGCAGGCCGACCCCGTGCCCGAGCGGATCGCGATCCTCCGCGGCTCGAGCGCGCCGACGATGCTCTACACCGGCTCGGTCTACGCGCTGTCCCCGGGGGAGACGTACGTCGCCAAGGTCCGCGGCGACGGCGTCACCACGACCGACATCGAGATCCCGCTGCCGCTGACCGACGTCACCTATGCGTCGACCGACGTCACCACCGGGACCGACACGGTCGCCGCGGTCGCGCACGGCATGACCACCGGCGATGGCCCGTACCGCGTCACCACGAGCGGCACGCTGGCCACCGGCCTGGCCGTCGACACCAACTACTGGATCATCGCGCCGACCGCCGACACCTTCAAGTACGCCTCGAGCTACGCCAACGCGTTGGCCGGCACCGCGGTGGACCTGACCGCGGCCGGCTCGGGGAACACGACGCTCAAGCGCACCGCCAACGACGTGCTCGTCGCGCTGCTGGTCGACCGCCTCAACAGCGTCGTCGGGAAGAACTACACCGCGGCCCAGGTCACCGGGTCGGGCGACACGGACACCTTCACGGTGACCGGCTCGGCGGCCGGCGAGTGGTTCTCGATCGAGATCCTGCCCAGCCAGTTCGTGCTCGCGCTCACCCACGCGGACCCCGGCGTCGCCGCCGACCTGACCACGATCGCCGCGGCCGGCAACGGCGACGGCTGGTACGAGCTGCACACCGCGTACAACTCGACCGCCTACCTCACCGCGGCCGCGGCGTGGATCGAGGCGGCGAGCCCGCCGCGCACGTACCAGGCCGACACCTGCAACACGCTGTCGTGGACCAACGCCGGCACCACCGGCAACGACATCGCCAACGTGCTGCACGGGCTCGGCTACACCCGCACCCAGGTCAACGGGCACAACCGGCCGGCCGAGTTCATCGGTGGCGCCGTCGCCGGCCGCTCGCTGGGGCTCGACCCGGGCTCGATCGCCCGCGCCCACAAGGCGCTCGTCGGCGTGACGCCGATGACGCTGACCTCGACGCAGGTCAGCAACCTGATCGGCACCGCGGCCGCGCCCGGCAAGTGCGCCAACGGCTACTTCTACGTCGGCGGCGTCGGCAACTTCGCCCCGGGCCGGATGGCCTCGGGCGAGTGGTGGGACGTGATCCGCAACGACGACTCGGTGAACAGCGACATCGAGGCCGACCTGTTCGACATGGTCCGCCAGAACCAGATCGTGCCGTACAGCGACGAGGGAACCGCGCTGGCCGAGGGCGTGCTGCGCTCGCGGCTCAAGCAGGCCAAGGCGGCCGGCATCTACCAGGAGCCGATCCGGGTCACCGCGGTCAAGGCCGCCAACGTGAGCACGACCGATCGGTCGCGCCGGAAGTACACGGGCCTTTCGTGGTCGGCCGTGCGGGTGGGGGCGATGGTCTTCCTGACCGCCACCGGCACCGTCACCACCTGATCGTCACCTGACCCGAGGACACCATGGCCAAGGTCTACGACCCGACCGACTGCAAGATCTCGTTCATCGGCTTCCCGCTCAACGCGGGCATCGCCGACGGCACGTTCCTCAAGGTCATGCGCAACGCGCCGGCGGCGACGCTCAAGGTGGCCTCCGACGGGGCGGCGGTGATCAACCGCGGCCACGACAAGAGCGGCAAGGCCGAGCTGACGGTGCAGCGCGCCAGCGCGGTCAACGCGTACCTGTCCGCTGCGGCGGTGGCGTGGCAGGAGAAGACGGGCGGCATCGGCGCCTTCTTCGTCAAGGACCTGGCCGGCAACTCGCTGTGCGTCTCGCCCGACGCGGTGATCGAGAAGCCCGCCGACTTCGAGCGCGCCAAGGAGCACGGCGACGTCACCTGGACGTTCCTGCTCACGAACGTCGACATCATCGAGGCCGGGATCGAGGGCTGACCATGGCGCTCCCGATGCCCGTCACCAAGCAGGTCGCCGGCTGCGAGGCGACCTCGATCCCGTTCCCGGCGTTCCCGACCGGGTCGGCGCTGTTCGCCCGCGTGCTCCGCGCCGCCAAGCCGGCGATCGCCGCGGGCTCGCCGCTGCTCAGCAAGGCCGCCGCGAGCCTGACCAGGCCACAGCTCGACGCGATCCGCGAGGGGCGGCTGTCGCCGTTGGCGGCGCTGGCGCCGGCGCTGCTGGCGGACGCTGCGCCGTTCCTCGACGCGCTGCCCGACGTGGTCAGCGCCATCGCTGGCGACGCGCAGCTCGTGGCCGACCTGCTGGCCAACACGACGGTCATCGTCGAGGGCAAGAACTGCAAGCTCAACACGCCGGCCGCGGTCGGCGCCGCGGTCGGCTACGACTACGCGCTGCTCGTGGGCCTCGTGTACTTCGCCGTCGAGGTCAACTTCGCCGGCCCTTTGGGCGGCGCCTTCGCTGGGCTGTTGCGGGGCCGCCCCGTCGCCCCCGCGGAGGGCGAGACTCCGTCGAGCTGACGCTCGACCTCGACGTGGCCGTGCGCTGGCCGGCGTTCCGCCTGGTCGAGCGCGGCTGGGCAACCCTCGGTGAGATCGACGCCATGACCTTCGACCAGCTCGAGCTCGCGAACCTCACCGCCGACGCGATCGACGTCGCGCGCGAGGGCCAGGACGGTGCCCGGTGAACATCGCCGAGCTGGCCGCCACGCTGGGCTGGGACGTCGACTTCGAGACGATCGCCCGCTACCAGAGCGAGCTGAACCGGTCGCGCGAGGCGACCAAGCAGCTCGAGGCCGACACCAAGAAGCTGGCCGCGGCGGAGTCGCTGGCCGCCGAGATGCGCGGTCGCGGCATCGGGCCCGGCGGGGGAGGTGATCCAGCCCGGGCGCTGGCGCTCATCAGCCCCGGCGCGCCGGGCGCCGGCGGCGCCACGGTGGCCGACAGGGCAGCAGGCGCGACGCGCGGGTGGGGGCGGGCGCTCGAGATCGCCAACGCCGGCCTGGGCGTCGCCCTCAAGGGCTACGCGATCGTCGGCTCGGTCGTCGGCCGGGTGAGCGGCGCGTTCAAGGCGGCAGCGGCGGAGGCTGGCCACTACAACGACGCGGCCGCGCGCCTCGGCATCAGCGTCGAGGCGGTGCAGGAGCTGGGCTTCGCGGCCTCGCAGTCCGACACCGACCTCGAGACGCTGACCGCCGGGCTGGGCAAGCTCGCCGACAAGGTCGACGCGGCCAAGAAGGGCGGCAAGGACGCGGCGGCGTCGCTGCGTGCGGTGGGCGTCAGCGCCGCCGACCTGCGCAGCGGCAAGACGTCGCTCGACGCGGCCCTCGGCGACATCGCCGACAAGTTCGCGGCGATGCCCGACGGCGCGAAGAAGTCGGCGCTGGCCGTCGACCTGTTCGGCGGCGCGGGCGCGAAGCTGATCCCGCTGCTCAACAAGGGCAGCAAGGGCATCGGCGAGCTGCGGGCGGAGGCGCAGCGGCTGGGCGTCGTGATGAGCGGCGACACGGCGCAGGGCCTGGCCGACCTCGGCGACCAGCAGGCGAAGCTCGGCGACCAGCTGGCGGGCATCCGCAACCAGGTGATCGCGGCGCTGGTGCCGCTGCTCTCCGAGCTGGCCAGCGGCCTGTCGGCGTGGCTGACCGAGAACCGCGAGACGATCGTCGAGGTGCTGACTGTCGTCGGGAAGGGCGTCGTGTACATCCTGCAGGGCCTCGGCTACCTGGCCCGTGGGATCGCGACCGTGGTGGGCTGGGTGATCGAGAACTGGAAGCCGGTGGCGGCGGCGCTGGCGCTGGCCTTCTGGCCGCTGACGCTGGCCGCGCTCGGCATCTACGCCATCATCAAGGCGTTCCCGATCCTCGTCGAAGGGGCCGAGGCCGCCGGCGAGGCGATCGGCGACGCCTTCGTGGCTGCGGCGGTGGCGATCGTCGGTGCCGCCAAGGCCATCGGCCGGGCGTTCGCCGCGGTGTGGGACGCGATCAAGTCGCTCGGCCGGGCGATCGGCGGCTTCTTCGCCGACGTCGGACGCGGCATCCGCTCTGCGTTCGGCGCCGTCGTCGACTGGTTCACCGACCGCATCAACGACCTGCTCAGCGTCATCAACAAGGCCATCCGCCTCTACAACAAGATCCCGCTGGCGCCCGACATCCCCGAGGTCGGCATGATCGGCGGCGGCCAGAAGACGGCGGCGCTCGCGCCGCGCGGCGCCGGCGGCACGGTCAACAACAACATCGCCGGCATCACCGTCAACGCCGCCCCGGGCCAGGACGCGCAGCAGGTCGCGGTCAACGTCCGGCGCGAGCTGTCGGCGGCGCTGCGCGAGGCCGCCACGGGGGTCGCATGACGCTGCGCAAGATCGACGGCTTCGTGGTCGACGGCATCCTCGAGGAGGAGGTCCGCTACGAGACGGTGGTCACCGACTACCCGATAGAGAGCGGCGGCAAGGCCTCGGACCACATCGAGAACGCCACGCCGGTGGTGTCGATGACCTTCATCGTCAGCGACACGCCGATCGGTGAGGTGGCCAAGCAGCGCAGCGCGGACACGATCCCGTCGAACGAGGCGAAGCGGTACCTGCTCGAGCTGCGCGCAGCGCGTCGGCCGTTCACGGTCGAGGGCGTCACCGGTACGTACCCGCTGATGGTGTTCGCGTCGCTGTCGGAGCCGCGCGACAGCGAGAGCGGCGACGCGCTGGTGATGGAGGCCGAGTTCCGCCAGCTGCGGATCGAGGAGGTGCGGCGCGAGGTCGTGCGTGGCCCCGCCAACCTTGGCCACCGGCCGGCGGCGTGGCGCGACGGCCCGCCTGGCTGGCTGTGCCCGGACCTGGTCGTCATCCTCGACGACCCGGCGGCCAACGCCGCGAAGAAGTGCCGCAAGGTCGTGTCGCGGCGGAAGCGCGAGGGGGCCGGATACGGAGACGGCGTGCTGACGTTCGCCGACACCGGCGTGGCACTCAACTACGACGAGTTGTCGCAGTACTGGAACCAGAAGGGGAGCACCACCGGCGGCGGCGCACTTGACGCCAACGGCAACGTCATCGAGGGAGCCACGCTGCCGAGCAAGCTGACCTACGACCCGCGGTACGGCGCGGTGCGCCGCGGCGTCTACGCCAACCGCGGCAACCTCAGCGTCGTCGCGACGCCGGCGACCCCGGCCGAGCTCAAGGTGCTGCAGGAGTACGGCGAGGCGCAGAACCGCCAGGCCGACGTAACGAACACGATCTTCGGCGGCGCCGGCGACAAGCTGTTCACGGGGCCGCGCTGATGCAGATCCTCCCGCTCATCCCGTCGGTGACCGAGTACACGTTCGACACGGTGCTCGACGACCTGCCGTACTTCGTCCGGGTCTACTGGAACGACCGCGACGAGGCCTGGTACCTCGACGTCTACGACGGCGGCGACCGCACCCCGGTCGCGTACGGCATCAAGGTCGTGCTCGGCACCAACCTGGGCCGCACCCACGACCACCCGCTGACCCGCCAGGGGCTGCTCGTCGCGATCGACCGCTCGGGCGAGAACCGCGACGCGACCTTCGACGACCTCGGCGACCGCGTGATCGTCATGCACGTCACCCAGGCCGAGATGGCGGCCGCGATCGTCGCCGCCGGGGGCGCGTGACCGACCGCGCGGCCTACATCCGCGGGGCGCGCCTGACGATCTGGACGCCGCGCCCCGACCCGACGACGCGCCTCGGCGCGTTCTTCGGCGCCGTCGTGCCCAACGCGCTCGTCGTCGAGAACCTGCGCATCACCTGGTCGGTGAAGAAGGACGGCACGAGCAAGCCGAACGCGGCGACGATCAGCATCAACAACCTCGCCGAGACGAGCCGCGCCGAGGTGGGCCGGCTGCCGAAGCGGATGGCGCTCGAGGTCGGCTACAACGGCCGGCTGCGCCAGCTCTGGGTCGGCGACCTGACCCACGCGACCCACGACAAGGACGGCGTCACCTGGACCACCACGCTGGTTGGGGCCGACGGCTCGCGGGCGTTCAAGCACGCGGTCGTGAACCGCTCCCTGGTGGCCGGGACGACGGTGCTGCAGGCGGTCCGCGAGGCCGCTACCGCGCTGGGCCTGCAGGTGCCGGCGGCGGTGACGACGCGCACCGACCTGGCCAAGCAGTTCGTCAACGGCGTCGCCCTGTTCGGCCGGGCCGCCGCCGAGATGACCAAGCTGCTCGAGCCGCTGGGCCTGTCCTGGTCGATCCAGGATGGCGAGCTGGTCATCCTGGACCCGGTCGCCGTCCGCCCCGGTGACGCGCTGGTGCTGGACCAGGCGGCGGGGCTGATCGGCAGTCCGAGCCTGGGCGCGCCCGACAAGCCCGGCGGCCGGCCGAAGCTGTCGGCGCGGTGCCTGGTCTACCCGGAGATCCAGCCGGGCCGACTGCTCGCGGTGCGGTCGCTCACCGTCAACGGCCGCTTCCGGTGCGAGGCGGTGACGCACACCGGCTGCAACATGGACGGCGACATGCTGACCGAGCTCGAGGCCAAGCCGCTGTGATCGACGACCCCGCCGGCCTGCTCGTCGACCTGATGCGCCGCTCCGCGTCCGGGCTCGTCGACGGCATGTACGTCACCCTGCCGGCCGTGGTCGAGCGGTACGACGCGACCCGGCAGTGCGTCGACGCGCAGCCGACGATCACCCGCGAGCGCCAGGGCGAGGACGGCGAGACGATCGTCGACCGGCTGCCGGTGGTGACCAACGCGCCGGTGGTGTTCCCTGGCAGCGGCGGCTACCGGCTGACCTGGCCCATCGAGGTCGGATCGGTGGTGGTGCTGCACTTCACCAGCGCGGCCATGGACCGCTGGCTGGCGCTCGGCGGCAAGGACGTCGCGCCGCAGGACACGCGGCGCCACGACCCCACCAGCGCGTTCGCGGTGCCCGGCGGGCACAGCTTCGGGGGCTCGACGGCTCCGGGCACCACGGCGCCGACCGATGCGCTGGTGGTCCACGGAGACGCGATCAAGCTCGGCGGGCCGGGGGCGACGGATCCCGTCGTGCGGAAGTCGGACCTCGACGCGCTGGTCGCCACGTTCAACGCCCACACCCACGTCTACTCGCCCGGCGGCGGGTCGCCGACGCCAACCGCGACGCCGACCGCGACGCAGGGCCCGATCGCCTGCAGCCAGGTCGTGAAGGCCGAGTAGCCCGGCCGCTTTCTCGTCGGCGCGCCGCGCCGCGGTGAAGGTGGGGCGTGCTCTCCACCGACGCAGTGGCCCGGCGCCTGACCGCCGACGGCGACCTCGACATCAGCGCGGGGCGCTCGCAGTTCGTCGCCGGGCTCGAGGGGGTGGCCGCCGGCATCCGCGCCCGGCTCGAGCTGATCCGCGGCGAGTTCTTCTGGGACCGTGGCGCCGGGATCCCGTACCTCGAGAACGACTACGTGACCGCGCGCGACGCGCTGCTCGGCCAGGCGTTCAACGAGGCGCGCGCGCGCACCGCCTACGCGGCGGCGCTGCTGTCGACGCCGGGCGCGCTCAAGATCGGCCGCCTCGACATCGCGTTCGACAACCGCACGCGGGCCTGCCGCATCACCTACCAGGTCAGCACGATCTTCGGCGACACCGCCGTCACCACGGTGGAGGTCTGACGTGGCCGAGTTCGGCGTGCTCCCCGAGGGCTTCCTGCTCAAGACCGAGGACCAGATCCTCGAGTCGATGATCGCCCGGCTGCGCCCGACCTGGGGCGCCAGCTACGACTTCACCGTCGACAGTCCCGACGGCCAGCTCCTGCGGACGCTCGCGCGCGAGATCAGCGAGGGCGGGTGGCAGCTCGGCCAGGCCGTCTACAAGAGCCGCGACCGCGACAGCGCCACCGGCCAGGCCCTCGCCGCGCTGCTGCTGCTCACCGGCTCGCAGTGGCCCGAGGCGGAGCGGTCGACGGTCACGCTGACGCTCACCGGCACCGCCGCCACGGTCGTGGCCAGCGGCAGCGTCGCCAAGACCCTGTCGCTCGGGGACCGCTTCGAGACGACCGCGTCGGGCACCCTGGCTGCGCTCACCGCCTGGGCCAACACCACGGCCTACGTGCTCGGCGACCGGCGCTCGAACGGCGGCAACAGCTACGTCTGCATCACCGCCGGCACCAGCGCCGGCAGCGGCGGACCCACCACGACGTCGGACGACATCACCGACGGCACGGTTCACTGGCGCTACCTGGGCCCGGGCACCGCCGTGGCCGACGTCGCCGCGCGGTCGGTCGAGACGGGCGCCATCCTCGCGACGTCGGGCGACCTGACCGTGATGGAGACGCTGGTCAGCGGGTGGCAGGGCGTGATCAACCTGCTCGACGCCACCCCGGGCCGCGACCGCGGCACCGACGCCGAGGCCCGCCAGGTCGCCGAGGCCGACGTGTTCCGCGCCGGCGCGACGGTGCCCGATGCGATCCGGCAGACGCTGCTCCGCGTGACCGACGTGACGTCGGTGACCGTGTTCTACAACAACACCGACGTCACCGACGGCGACGGCGTGCCGCCGCACGCGGTCGAGTGCCTGGTGACCGGCGGAGCCGACCAGGACATCTTCGACGCGCTGCTCGGCGAGTGCATCGCGGCCGGCATCGCGACCCACAGCTCCGGCCCCGGCGCGGTCACCGGAACGGCCGACGACGACGAGGGCGTGAGCCACACCGTCAAGTTCTCGCGGCCGACCGAGGTCAACATCTACGTCGCGGTCACGCTCGTCAAGATCGCCCACGACGACGCCGACCCCGAGACGTACCCGACCGACGGCGACGACGAGGTCAAGGACGCGATCGTCGCGTACGGCGACAGCCGGCCGACGGGTTGGGACGTGCGGTCGAGCAAGGTCGCAGCCCAGGTCAACGGCGTCGCCGGCGTGCTCGAGGTCACCGCCTGCTACATCGGCACCGCGCCGGCGCCGGTGACGTCGACGACGATCACGATCTCGACGCGGCAGCGCGCCGTGTTCGACACCAGCCGGATCACCGTCACCACCTCGGACGGCACGCCGTGAGCCTGGCCCGCGTCGACCGCGTCGCCTCGGCGGCGGCCAGGCTGCCGGGCTACCTGCGCAAGACGCGGTGGCTCGAGCTGCTCGGCGCGGTCGCGGCCGAGGTCCAGGAGGTCGAGGACATGTGGCTGGCGATGCTCGCCAGCAACGCGATCGACGACGCGACCGGCGCGCAGCTCGACCAGATCGGCGGGCTGGTGGCGCAGCCGCGGGGCGGGGCGAGCGATGACGACTACCGGCGGCGGATCCGGGCGAAGGTGGCCACGAACCGCAGCATGGGGCTCGTCGGCGACATCCTGCGACTGGCCCGGCTGGTCGTGAACGACAGCGCCGCCAGCATCAACCTCGAGAATGAGGGCACCGCGTCCTACGTGCTGCGCCTGCACGCCGCGGCTGTGCCCGACGCGACCGCGACCGACCTAGCCGCGTTCGTCCGCAAGGCCACCAGCGCCGGCGTGCGCGGCGTGACCGAGTACGCGACCGTCGCCGATGACGACGCGTTCATCCTCGACGGGCCAGCCGGGTTGCCGTCGGTGACCGTCCCGACCATGGGGTTTGGCACGACGGGCACGCTGCGATTCGACACCCGGATTGGCATCAGGCCGGAGTGGCTCGACGATGCGGCGAACTCAGCGTTCGGCGCCGTCACGTTCGAGATGCAGGTTGGTGCCACGTTCGCGTACGACGAGTCGGACCCGAACAATATCGTGCTGACCGCCAAAGACGGCGCCGACACGATCGACGGCGTCGAGAACGCCATCAACACGCTGTCGACGTACCTGTTCGTGGTGTCGACGACGACGACCAACATCGGCGCCACGATCGTGGCGACCGACGCGTTCGGCGGCGCCGAGGGCCTCGCCGGCTCGTCGCCCGGCGGCGCCCTCGCCACGGCACTGGAGTAGCACATGGCCACCAAGCCCAGCCTCGTCCCCACCTGGAACACCGGCGGCGCGAACAACACCGCGCCGACCGCGCCGAAGATCGTCCTCGGGTGGACGAACGGCGAGCGGCTCGCGTCGAGCTACCTCAACCACCGCATGAAGCTGTACGGCGAGTGGTGCCAGTACCTCAGCGACGGCGCGTTCACCGGGGCGCACACGTTCGGCTCGACGGTCGGCATCACCGGCGCCGTCACCTGCTCGAGCACGCTGGGGGTGACCGGGGCGGCCACGTTCTCATCGACGGGCTCGTTCGCCTCGACGCTCACCGCGAGCAACGGCTTCACGCTCACCACCGGCGCCGCGAACCTCAACGGCGCCACGTCGATCTCGCTGCCGAAGCGCAAGCTCGTGCTGTCGGCTGGCCTCGGCTACGTCTACAGCGGCAGCGCGACGCTGACGTCCGGCGAGTTCAACGGCGGCGCCGCAGGTACGGTCCACGTCCCGATCCCGCTCCACGAGGGAGACCGCATCAACAAGATCGTCGTCAGCCTCAAGCGCGGTGCCGGCTCGTTGATGTTCAACCTCAAGCGGAAGCAGTACGGGACCATCTCAACGGTCGCCGGATCTGGGACGCTCACCGTCTCGTCGGGCACGACCGACACGACCGGCACGATCGACAACGGCTCCGGCGGGAACATCGCACACACGATCGCCGCCAACTACTCCTACGTCATGGAGGCCGCGATCGGCGACGTTGCCGATCGCGTGTACATGATCACGGTCGAGTACGACCGGCCGTAGTCAGGGCAGTCCGCGGAACTCCCAGACCTGCCAGCGGTCGACGTCGGGCTGGTAGATGCTGGCGAACTGGACGAACGCGCACGGGTTGCCGCCGCACGTCGTCGCGATCGTCGACCGGCAGAGCGCATATGACGATGCGCACGGCGCCTCGGTGGCGGCGACGACCAGGCACCCGGCCATCGGCACCGCCGTGTGCTGGATCGCGCCGCTCGGGCCGCGCCAGGTCAGCGTCCCGCCGGCGATGTCGACGCGCGTGGTCGTGAACAGCGGGCTCGCCGTCGGCCGAGCGCAGTCGCCGACGCACGACCACCGCCCGTTCCATGTACCCGTCGGAGGTGCGCCAGGCGCCAGCGTCGGCGGATTCGCGGCCGGGCACCCGGTCGGCGCGTCGATCGGCGGCGGCGGGGCGTCGATCGCATCGAGGTCGGCGTCGACCGGCCTGGCGTCGATGGGGAGCGGGGCGTCGACGCCGCCATCACCTGACGGCGTCACGGTCGGATCGGAACACGCACCGGCGCCTAGGAGCGCCACCAACAGCCACGGCTTGGTCACGGTGCACAGCGTGGGGGCCGCGCGCGCCCGACGTCAAGGCCGCTTCGCGCAAGTGCCCGATGTTGCATCTACGGCATCCAGCCGCATCACCCCGCCAGTGTGATGCGCGCCGCGGCGCGGGCGTGCGAGCCTCGGCCCCCATGTCCCAGATTGCCGGCGCCGTGATGATGACCCTGCTGCTCGTCGTGCTCGGGGCAACGTTCGGCGGCATCGAGCTCGCCCGCGGCGGCGGCGCCGACGTCGAGCCATCGGTGCGCGCCGCCCTGCTCCTGCCGGCGATGGCGCTGTGGTTGGTAGCGCTGCTGGCCCTCACCGGCATCGGCGTGATCGCCGCCATCCTGGCGACGCGGCGCCGGCCGGACGCGACCGCGGCGCGCGGGAGGCCGCGATCCGAAGCCGTCGCGTCCGTGCGACCATCGGCACCATGAGGCCGACCGCCGCGCTACTCGCCCTGGTCATCGGCTGCGGATCTGCCGCGCCGTCTGCCCCACCAGCGCCTGAGCCGAGCCCGGCCGAGCGGCAACGGATCGAGGTCGAGCGGAACCGCCGGCTGTCCGACATGCTCGTGATGCTACTGGCGAAGCTCGACGCCGAGGCTCGCATGGTGCCCGCCGACTCGATGGAAGCGGCCGACCTGCGCCAGCGCAAGGCCGACGCGCTGGCCGCGCTGGCCGTCGTCCGCGCGCGCCTGGCCTCCCCGCGCGGCGAGTAGCGGTCGCCCGGCGCGCCGCAGGGCGCAAGCAGGCCGGCCGCTGGCTCGTTGGCGGAACCGCTCGTTTGTGGGCGGCGGCGCCGGCCGCGGCGAGGGTGAAGCCGCCCATGCGACTCATCGCCAGCCTCTACAGCGCCGCCGGCGTGGTGCAGACACCGGATGCAAACGGCGTCTACACGCTGGCGAACAACACCACCTACTACGCCGAGATCTTCGACGGCCTCTCGCCGCCCGACGCGATCTTCACGAAGGGGTGGTCGGTGCATTGGGAGCACGGGGCGTCTCTGACGGCTGACATCACGGTCGAGGCGTCGAACCGGCCGTCGAACCTCGTCACGCCGTTTGCGTCGTCGGGCTGGGCGCCGACGGCGACGCCGACGATCTCGGTGGCGGCGAGCGCCGGCGAGAAGCTGCAGCACCACGCCGACTTCATGGCTGCACGAGCGCGCGCGAAGATCGCTGTCGGGCCGACCGGCGGCGGAACGCTGCGCGGTTGGGAGCACGGGAAGGAGTGGGGCGGCCGATGAACCACTCGCACAACCACGCGGGCAGCGGAGCCCTTCGCGCCGAGTCGATCGACGTCACGGGCACCGTCACCGCCGGAGCCCTCGTCGGCCCGCTGACCGGCGACACGACCGGCACGCACTACGGGCCCGTCGGCAACGAGGCCGGGCGCAGCTCGCCGGCTGTCCCCGCCAACGACACCGTGTTCCAGGCGGACACCGGCCTGAGCGCGGCGTGGTGGGACTTCTCGGCGCTCGCGGGCGCCGGGTCGATCGTCTCCAAGGGCGCCGTCGCCGGCACGCTCGCCACCGCCGGCACGCTGGGCTACGGCTACACGCTCGGCGGCCAGGTCGGCGTGCACTTCGACAGCTCGACGGGCGACGCGATCCGCGCCGTGGCGACGCTGCTGCCGGGCCTGAACTCGATCATGTTCGGAGGTCGCGTCGGCTTCGCGACCGATCCAGCCGGCGGCCAGCACACGCTGATGGGCAACTTCCGCCAGACCGGCGGGCAGATCGAGGGCGTCGTCATCCGCGTCGACGACAACGGGTCGCTGATCGTCAACATCGGCGACGCGGGGGTCGCGCACACGTTCCTGCTGACCTGCGCGCCGGCGGGGTTCATGACGGTCGGCGCCGCGCCGATCGACTTCATCGTGCAGCTCGACCGCAGCGGCGCCGATCCGGTGCTGCGGGCGCGGTGGTGCCGCGGCGGCTACCTGCTCGGCACGGCGGCGCTGACCTGCGCCGCGCTTGGCACGTTGACCGGCACGAGCCAGGAGCTTGGGTTCGGCGCGCTTCAGCTGGCGGCGCCGGCTTTCAACGGCGGCGGGTGGGTGCAGTGGGGCTTCTGGGCGACGGGTGTGCAGTGCGAGGGAGCCTCGGCGGCGCAGCTCGTCTCGCAGGGCTTGGGGTTCGAGGAGTAGCCCGCCGTGACGATGCGCCTCCCACCGTTGCTGCGCGCGTTCAGCCTCGCCGCGATCGACGACGTGCTCGCCGACATCCACGGCACGAGCCGGCTGGACTTCACACCGACGCACGCGCTGGCGTCGATCGTGCGCGACGGTCCCCACGCGCGGGTCTACGACGCGAACCGCAGCGACCCGTGGGACCTCGTGAGCGAGGACGAGGCCGGCGGCGCGTCGCTCGCACGAACCGACTACGGGAAGCCCGATCACGTACACCACTCGCTCGAGACGGTGAACCTGGCGACCAGGCTGTGGCGCGCGCAGTACCAGCACGCGTTCCGTTTCTCGACGCAGTCGTGGTCGCTGATGTTCCCGTGGCGCTACGACACGGAGGCGAACGGCGGGCTGATCCTCAGCCACATCAAGGGGCCCGCCCCTGGCGACGCCTACTATCCGACGGAGACGACCTACGGCCAGAACCGCGGCTGGGGCATGTCGGCTAACGGCAACGGCGGCGCGTGCGGCATGCTGATGTACGGCGCGGCCGGCCAGCACAACACGGACTTTTCGGCGTTCACGTACAACTTTTCCGACGGCCTGTGGCGCATGGTCGAGATCGGCTATCACGCGACCCGCAAGGAATCGTGGCTGACCGTCGCGCAGCGGCGCAACGCGACGGCCACGCCGCTGGCCGTGAACGTCCTGCAAGCGTCGGCCTCGGGCGTCGGTGACATGTCGTCGACGGACTCGTGGTTCCTGCTCGGCGGTGACTATTGGGGGAATCGCCAGGCGAACCAGACCGGAGGCATCGGCCTACCGCTGATCGTATTCGAGGGCACCCCGGCCGAGAACCGCTACGCCGTGCGGATCGCCGAGCTGCCGGTGCTCCAAGCGCAGCTCGAGGCGTACGAGTAGCCATGGCCGGCGGCGATCCTCCCTCGGGCCGGTTCCGCCGCGGTGGCGACGATCCGCCCTCGCCGCGGCACGTCGACCACACGCGCGAGGTGACGCGCCCGGGGCCGCACGTCGACGACACGC
>ERZ650304.291-NODE-291-length-29551-cov-18.787225_pt1 | contig 29551 bp, 48 predicted proteins | sample MGYA00376240_ERZ650304 | MGnify/ENA primary metagenome ERZ650304 (study PRJEB26733, sample SAMN07839271) | wastewater metagenome | biome: small river; feature: stream; material: water | place: USA: North Carolina | collected 2016-03-01 ... | reverse complement strand
AAATTAAAAGTTACTTTAGAAATATAAATACTTAACTGTATATTACTTCTCCGATAAGCAACTACTTAACTAAGTTATAACTGGTAAGTCAAACAAAAGCGAATTGTTTTTTCTTAATAGTTGCGTCTGTCTCTGTCTCTGCATGGGCAGAGCCAGCCGCCATCTGTCAGGTGGAGAACCTCCAGTGTCGGTTCTCTTTTTCCATAAACAGCTAAAAGTTAAGAAACGACTTAACGGTTAAGTAACATACAGTTAAGTATAGTAATTTACTCTCTTAAAAAAAGTTCACGTAAGGAATCTTCAAATGGAAGTAGATGACCCAAGTGACTACAAATTCAGCATTGCCTATTGGTATGAAACGGGTGAATACGAATCCTACGCTTTCAAACACTTTGGTGAGTTAGAACACGACATCATCAAAAGCAAGCGCAGTAGAAACGCTACGGGGCTCGTGAACCACACCATTTTCTTCTCCCCTGATGCTAACCTCACCTCTGCCCAACAACAGCGTCTGAGCGAACTGAGAGTGTACTAATGTCCCAAACCAATCTATACTCAAGCGGTTTTTCAGATGGCTACGACGCAGCCTGCAAAGAAAAGCTATTCACTTGGCAACCAATGGAAACAGCACCACTCGACGGCACCGTTGTTGACATTTGGGTACAAGACGGCACTGACCCAAAAACCCAACGGCGGGTGACTAGCGCCTATTACGACACACAAACACTCGCACAACGCAGCTATGAGGAACTCACCACCATGAATGAAACACTCTACCGTGTGACTTACAGCAGTGACGCTAAATACGAATGCGAAACGTTCCAAGAGTTCACCTACCACAGCTACGAGAAACTCATTGCTGAACTCACCAACGCTGTTCAACTGGCAAAAGACCACGAGCTTGAGTGGTGGACACTGGACTATGCCAGCCCAGAACTAACGCCAAAACAAACAAAAGAAATTGCTTCACTTAAAACAAAATTTGTCCAAGCTTTACGGGGCAGCTAAAATGCAAGTCAAAGAGCTTGTCATCAAAAATAACCACTACCCGTGCATTGTCTTTGACCGTTACGACCGAGAAGACTGCAAGCGCCGCCCAGATTGCCTATTCATCTTCGGTGACAACTGGTTACGTGCTGGTTTCGGTGGACAAGCCGTTATTCGACCAGCCAAAAACGCCATTGGTATCATCACCAAGAAAACCCCATCCCACAATAAAAGCGCCTACTATTACGATAAAGACTTCACAGAATATTGTAATGAACTGGACAAAGACTTGCGAGCTGCTCAAGAAGCCTTCAAAACGGGTGGATACAAAGTGTTTGGCTGGCCACTGGCTGGCATCGGCACGGGCCTAGCAAAACTACCCATCACTGCCCCGACATGCTTCTATTACTTGCAGAGCAGCATTCACATTAAGGAATACCCAATATGCGAGCCCTTATATACGCTATAAGAGAAAAATACCAACGATTCATTGCCAGACTGGCTCTTGACACCAACCTCCACATTCTTTCTGTGTGGGAATACGAAGCCATGCGTAACAAATTAGTCCGCATCGAAGAACTACTGGTCCAATACAGAAACCCACAGCGCAACTGCGTACGAGAAACTCGTAAGCGAGTAATACGCCAAATTGCCGACTGTAATGCCGACCTTAGTAACCTACTTTCAAAAGCGTGGTACGCTACAACCATTACAAGAAACCGCTAATAACCTCCAGTCGTGTTGAACGCGTCAACTGTCGAAGTTGTCATCGGAGAGTAACCAGTCTCTCACTTGGCAGCAAACTTCCACGAGAACGGGCAAGCTCGTGGGGGGTAAGTAACCATCACCCGCCATAGCTGAGCTTGAAGCCTGCCTCACCTAGTCCACCCTAAAACGGTTTCTGGGGTCCCCACACTTCAAGCCCCTATGCAAAAGAACGGCCAGCGATGGCACTGGAGGCCAATTTTGAAAACAGCCGAAGAATACGCTGAAGAATGGTTCTACCTAACCGACAACAACTACGGCAGCCGTGCCGAGCTGGTCGCCATGTTCAAAGCGTACGCCGCTCAATTTAAGGAAAAGCCCGATGCAACTAGAAGCCAAGAACGAACAAGCCGTTGCTGCTTATGAAGCAATCGAAGAATTAGTTGACAGATTCCAAAAAGACGTAGGCAACGCCACCGAAAAACTAATGCTAGCCATGATTACCCAAGAAACTGCCGGGCTCAAACAACAACTAGAAGCACTCACCATTAAAAACATTCAGTTAGAAGCCAAATACACAGAAGCAAAAGCCCAATACGATTGGCTGCTTAAATACGGAGCCAAATACGGCATTACCGCTACTGATAAAATTAAGGAACAAACCAATGAAAACTGAAGTATTACTTCTGCTCTTCTCAGCCTTAAACAACCTAAAAGCATGGAGCCCCTTCTTGGGCCTCATCACCATCCTAAGCGGCCTCATTTACATCGTGGGAGCATTTGCCCTTAAAATTGACCGCTCCACCAGTGATGAAAAATACAACGAGAAAATGGTAAAGCTCGAAAAAGACTTAATGCCCACTGCCAGTTTAATAATGGTATGTTTAGTAGCCGCAAGCACGTTCTTGACGATAATCCCAGACGAGCGCCAAATGATTGCCATTTACGTCGTCCCAAAATTAGAAGCCGGAGCCGTCGAATTTGGTAAAACATGGGGCAACTTACCCCCTAAATTCTCCAGTTTATTGGAAGCCAAGCTCGACAAAGCGCTCAAAGAAACACTTGGAGAACCCAATGAGCCCAGCACCCACGTTGACAAAAGAACGGAAAACTGAAATTAACGACGGCATGAACGACTTGCCGTTTAACAGCAAAGAGTTAGACCCTTATTCATTAGGAGAGCAGCCTTTTATGTCTACCCCTATCGGAGAAATGTTTAATAACGGCATCTTAACCATCGCCAAGTTTGTGGGAGCCGGAATGGCTCTGTGGCTTATCGGTTGGTATGCTTTGGATGTTTACCACGACTACGCCAAAGCCAACCAATACACTTGGGAATCCTACTTACCAGAAGGACAAGAACGCCTAGCCAAAGCCAAAATGCGTGTGTGTGAAGACAAAATCATTTGCCCACACGGCCCCAGTGATGCCGTCAAAATGGTAATTACTGGCAATAAATTACCCGAGCCAGCCCCCGCTGCTGTCCCCGACGCTGGCTACAACCAGCCCTACACCGACAAACCCAACAGCACTGTGGTTGTCGAAATCCCAGCACAACCAGTAAAGTCGCTGTAGGTTCTACCCCTAAAGCAAAAGCTAAACCCATTAAGCACACCCGCTTGGCCACGATTCCAGTCAGATACCAGCCTCACATTGAGCGCTTGGCTGAGAAATACTACCCCAAGAACCCTCACCTTATGATGCGCTTGGTCGCTGGCTTGGTGGACCAAGAGAGCTCTTGGAACCCCATCGCCGTCAGTCCTACGGGGCACACGGGCTTGGGCCAGTTGAGCCCCAGCATTGCTCGTTACTTTGGTGTTAAGAACCGCAAAGACCCCTACCAAAACCTCATGGGCACCACTGCCTACCTAGCTCACAACTTCGCCCAGTACAACGGCAACGTAGACTTGGTGCTCGCTGATTACCACTGTGGTATGCGAGCCGTCAAAGCAGCTAAAGGCCGCATCCCCAACTGTCACGACAAAGCTGCGGGCATTACCACGCCCCAATACGTCGCAATGGTCCGTAAGAAAGCCGGTGTATGAGACTCGTCTTAAGCCAACTCCTAAGTGAAACCATCAAAGTCGCTGAAGTGCTGGAGGCGCTTGAAAAAGCACTGTTGTCGATTACTCATGAAGCTGGAGCCGCCTACGCACAGTCCACGCCAGCAGAACGCAAACGAGCCGCAGTCACTTTAGGCCTGTACAAACAACTCAAAGAAGTGCAAGCTTCACTGTTGCTCCTCTTAAAAGAAGGGCCGATTGAATGACACTCTGCCTAGTCTCTGAAAACCCACCCGCCAAGCTCAACAGACTACACCGCTGGCTGACCAATGCCCCGGAAGAATTAGGGGTTGTAGCATGGCTCGGACACAAAGCGTTTATCTGCTCCAGCCCATTTCATGCTAAAAATATTATTGCCAAGCGAAATGACGAAAGAACCTACCACATCTACGAAATAGACCAAGAATTCAAACTCATAGGAATCAGTCGTGTCGAAACCACTCGAGCCTACGAAGAAACCAGTTCCATTTAACAGACACATCAAGTCTAAAATGGCCCGATTGGTGCTGTATACCATTTACAGACACTTCGGCGTGCCCAGTGGCATCGAAGTCAAAGTCAACCCGTCAACAAATAGTGGCTGGCCTAATATTACTTTTAAAAAGCTTCCAATGGCCCACTTAGGCATGGGGAAAAACATTCGTGACCAGCTGTATTCCCGTCAAAGTGACCCTACTGGCAACTTAACTCTTCAGACGATGGACCTCTTTGAAGAGTGCCTTAAAGAACTCAAGCCCAAAATGGTCATTACTTACCCAGCGCTGGCTGTTAAAGTAGTCCAAAACTACCTCCCAGCCTTACTGAATAAACTCAGCTCAAGCAGTGAAGTGCGTGTGGCTGCTATTTGTCGCTCCCCCGTTGTTTACTACATGGGGAAAAAGCTAGAAAACAACCGAGTCAAGCACTTTCTCACCCAAAGTGAAGATGCTCATGGTAAACTGATGGTGGTAGATTTACTCAGTGGCAGACGTTATCTACCCGAAGATTTGTTGTTGGAGCCACCACTTAAGGAATCATAAAATGACTGACGCCATTGCTTTTGACCCTAGAAACCTCTTACCCGCCAAAGCCTACTTAATAACCGATGCCAAAATTGGTGAGAAGGCCAATTATGACAGCGACTACTACTATGCAGACGTTGTAGCTAATGGCGCAATCTTTACTCACACACCAGCCGGTTTAGCCGAAGCTAAAAATGAAGCCAACGATACCGACTTCATTTACGAAGTGACCTTCAACCAGTTGGTTTTCAACCCAGACTTAGCCGACCACTTAAAACCCACAGCCGAAGAGAATGGCTGACCCCACTCAATGGTGGCAATGGCTTCTCAGACGTCACTGAAGTCAAGCTTATTTACTCTGCTGCTGCTCACCTTAAAGTGGATGATACGCACCACACAGACTGGCAAACAGTCCACACACTTCAAATCCTAAAGCCAGAAACGGCTATTTACATTCGCCAGTACAAAGACAGAATCCCCGAAGACGCTCCCACGTTTACTTACTTCCAAAATAAAGAAAAGCCCAGCCTTAGCGGCTTATACGAAAAGTTTACGATGGACGAGCTTCTAAAAAAGATAACTTTAGTCAACAAGCTCTGTGGAGGCTGACAGCCATGATGAATGAAGAGCGAATGGTACTCAGAATCATGAAACTCGAAAAAGCCTTACGGTTCTATGCCAACAACTTTGAAACGTATTATGCTTACGATGACTACCAAAAAGAAAAGCCAACATGGCGGTTCAAACAGCCTAACGATGCCGGAAGAACAGCAATAGAAGCACTGAAAGTAGACGACTGATGGCTTACAAAACCTACAGCATCACATTCGAAAATCGTTTTATCAAAAAATTCAACACCGAACAAAGCGTGTTGAGCCATTTCCACACAATCAAATGTCTATTACTGGCGTTCGGTCTACCCGGAGACCTACAATCATTCAGTCACGGGCAACGTAGAAACGACCAAAACGAGCTTGTTCCCTACGCCGAGCCCCTAGAACACTTCTCTCAGTAAATGGAGCTCCAATGGCCACCGAACCCAAGCTGCACCATTTTGTGCTATCAGACCTACACTTCGGCCATAAGCGAATTGTCGATTATTCACGCACGCAATTTACCAGCATTGATGAACACGACCAGCACATTATCAACTGCATCAACACCGTTTGTCATAAAGATGACTACCTCTGGCTCTTAGGCGACATTGGCTTTACTAAACCAGCACTAGAAAAGCTGCAAGACATTAACTGTCGCATGGCACTTATAGGTGGCAACCACGATTGCTTTTCGGCTAGTCGGTACCTCACCCACTTTGAACAGTTTCGCGGTATCGTTACAGCCAAATTCGCTGCTTATGGTGACATTCTATTCTCACACGTCCCAATGCACTCCGCCCAAAAGCGTTGGGCCTACAACGTGCATGGCCACAACCACGTAGACCTCATTGAAGACTCACGCTATATCAACGTCACATGCGAGTATTTAGACTACACGCCAGCCAGAATTCATTCACTGCTAGCCCAACGTAAGCTTAAGGAGTATTTAGAGAATGGAGCCGACCTACATTCCTTACCAAATTGTTAGGCGGACTCAATACGTAGACAAAGTGCTCAAGTCTTATCAAAACAAAAACGAAGCTTTGCATGGATTTAATGGGATGAAAGCTCTTGCAAACCACTTAGAATTAAACGGGGACTTAATTCTTTACTACGTGTATGAAATAAATGGTGAGCCAGCCAAAGAATGTGTTATGAGCTGGTCACAATAGACTTCAAAAAGCGGAGAACTGCGAAGCCATTGAGCGACAGCTTGCGGATAACGCGTAACAAGCGGCAAGAGATGGATGTAGGGGATGTGGGTACTCACGGTTATCAGCCCACAACAGAAGTAACTTGGAACGTACTTGCAAGACCACCAAGCGAAAATGGTCCCACTCCGTTTTTTTAATTTTATTGGTACACTACTCTTTGTTTCGAAACAGAGAGGGTGCCACTTGAAACTGCCAAAAGAAATTGAGAGCTACAAAGGCGTTACAGCTTTGGTGATTGATCAGGGCAGTACCAACGCCGGTTGGTGCCTACTGGGTAAAAAAGAGTTCGCCAGTGGAGCCATTAAATGCCGGGGCATTGCCAGTTACGACAGAATCATCGACCTCTTCAACCAAATTAACGAAATTATCGAGCTATACCCACACATCGAGCTCATCGTGTTTGAAGGCAGCACCGTCTTCACTCACCAAAGCATGAATGCACGAATCATTCTGTGTCATCTCCACTTCCGCATGGAAGAGTTAGCCTATTTCAGAGACCTCCCCGTATTGCCGCTACCCTCCCCCACAGTGCGTGCAACATGGAAGAAGCTAGTTTCGGCCAAGTACACCGACCAACGCTACAGCAAAGACCTCATGCGCGACTCTGTGGAACACTACTTTCAGATTACTGAGCGTAAAACTCAAGACGAGTTAGACGCCATAGCAATTGCCTACACATTGGCAGTATGCTATAAAAAGCTCTTGGGCAAATACTGTCCGAGTGTGCTGGTTTCGGCCAGTAAGGTTAATAAATAACGTTACTATTCACCCAGAAGGAAAACACAATGGCTAATGTACTTGTCCGCGTGACCAAACAACCCAGCTTGAGCGTCGCTATCGCAGAAGAAGGCGAAACCATTCGCAACATTCTCGTGAACCGTCTTCAGATGGACAACATCGACACCAAACAAATCGTGTTGAACCAAGACGCTGCTGGTCTGGATACCGTGGCTAAAGATGGCGACACCATCTTCTTGTCAAAAGGCACTCAAAACGGTTAATTAGACTCGTTCTAATACGTTTTGCGGTGGGGTTATTGGTTGTTCACCCGGCCAATAGCCTCACCTACTAAGCGTATTGTTATTAAACAGTGTCGTGTTTCACGACACCCTTAGTTTGCCAGTTGAACCTACAAACCGAAGACTTGAAGGTCTCGTTGCGAACCGAACCCTCTAGTAGCGTCTGCGGCGCAAGCCAAAGTTAGTGAAGCAGCAATTACGTTCAATAGGACGGAAATATATAGTCCTCTCGGTAGCGTTGGCCGTGTAACTCGTAAGGTCGCACGGCCCCTCTGGCTTGTTTTAAAGGAGCACACAATGGCTAATATTCACCAATATCGCACTCAAATGCCAGTCATTGGCTATGGTGGCATCAAATTCTTTAACGGTGGTGGCGAACCCTTTCCCGGCGGTGGTGGCGAATACGACATTACCAAGACTTCTCGCGTTGTGCGTGGCGATGAAATCCCCTACACGTTTGAAGTAGGCCGTGAACGTAACACTCCATTAGCCGACCACATCGACCGTGTAATTGGCAACGCCGGGGAAACATGGACCCCCGCCACCATCCTTAACGGTGGTGTCCGTGACTATGTTGTAGACTTTTTCCCTAAAGACACTGAAGAATTTGCCGCAACTGACCACATACAAACTTTCTCTGTGTCACTGGTCTTCAAGACTTTCGGCCAGCTCAAAAGCCTCAACTTTGACGTTCCTTACTTTACCAAGAACCAAAATGACAAACATGCAATGCGGCTCAAGCTGGTTGAGCCTCTATTGCGCCAAAACAAATACGGCTGGCATTTAATGGAACGCGGTGACACCTATACTGCCTTAGCTTCCAAAGACTTAAGCTGTGTCATCTCTGTACGTTGGGACACTCGTCGTAATATCAGATTTTTCTCCTCTTTCCCGGAAACGGGTGACACCGACCGAACTGCTTATGAAGTTCTCGACTTAAAGCTGACTCCTACTGTGTTTCGGCTTAAAAACTTTATTGAAAAACACTTAACCACGCAACGTCGTTTCCCAGCAGTTCCCGAAGTGGGCCGCGTCTGGGTCCCCGGGGACCAAACCCTACTGCCAAAAATGCCGGGGCTTACTAAAAAGCGCTATGGTGGTGGCATATTCACTTATGACGATTACAGACTCCCTAAAGTTGGCGAGAAATACTTTTACACTCTGAAGAAGGGCACTCGTCAGAACTTATATCGCATTGGCTACACCAACGTCGGGAATACACTACAAGTGGCCAGTACGTTCGAACTCTGTAACGGCAGAATTGACGATTTAGCTCCGACGGGAACTCACCCCCACCGTATGGCCAAATTAACCGAAGCCGTCATGGTTCTCTCGATGCGGAACCAGTTTCAACAAGCCAAAAAAGTGCTACCAGAAACTGTATTGAGAATGCTCGCCAATTACACCAAAACCAACGAGCGGGCACTACGCAAAGACCAAGACAAGCTGGAGTTCTTTTTCCAAAAGACTGAGTGGCACAAGTTACTAATGAAACGTGCCCCCAAAATTGACTGGCTTAACAAAAATGGCTTTAACACGTACTTTGAAGGCAACAACTTAGTTATTGCCAAAGAGCACACCGTTCAATGGTACAACCACACACTTCGGCTTACGTACAACAAGCCCTTCAAAACCTACCTAAAATTTCGGGACTTTTTAATCACCCCAGAATACAAATTCCGCCAGTTCAGCTTTGAGACCAGCCGTAAAATCTGTTCTCAGCACAGCGGCACGGGTGGTGACTTCTGCGTTGGCGTTTATGGTAACGAAGCCATTGAGTTGCTTATCGAGTCCCTAAAAGAAGAAGATGTCAATGGCGTCATGGCTGGCATTATCTCCATTATGGCCAATACAAACTCTCATAGCTTGCGTGACCGTGGCACTGACAAACTAGCCAGACTCGTAAAAACTGAGCTCAAAGAAGTGGCCTTCAAAGAGCAAGAAAGCGGTGCTATCACTGTACTGCCTCATGCTCCCAACGAATATACCATGAGCAGCTGGGAAAAATACTTTGACCTTACTCAGAGCAAAAGTAAGGGCTTGGAGCTTAGCTACAAACCCAGCTACGAAGAGCTGTTGGGCTGCTTAGTATTGGAAAAGCCACCAGAGCCAGCAAAGCTTCCTGACCCAATCACCGACGAAGAAGTCTTCGAGCTTGATGAAATGCTGGATACTATCCGCTACATGGCTACAGACGCTGAAGCGGCACCTCCAGTTGAAAACAACTTCGTGTTCCCAACGCCAGTCGGGTTACGGCGTCTTCGTGACCAAGAAATGGCCGATAGGGAAATAGCTCGCCGTGCTTACGAAGCCACTTTAGTTGAGCGCTTTAACCGAGACGTAGCTAACGGTCGCGTGCACATTCACCCAGAGCCAACAAGAATGGCCGATGGCAATTTCTACCTCCACGGCCAACCAATGGCTACTGACGCTACGCCTCCACAAATTATCTATCACCCCAATGATGCGTTCTTTAACGAGCAATACACCACAATGGCAGACGCAGCCGCAGCCATGCGGACGCTCCCACCACACATCGCTAACGAAACCACAGTGACTGTATTGCCCATAGGCGTTGCTGTTCTCACTTATAACCCAACCATTCCCCTACCTGCTCCGCTCCCCGCAGAGAATGTACCGTTCTAATAACAGAAAGAGTTCTCATGCTTACTTGCCTATTTTTCTCACAGCAAGCGTTATCTGACTTGCGCTACTATGTGGCAAACTGTCCCGGTGTCAACGAAATTACGGGTATTGGCCGCATCTGCAAAGACGGTGACGGCACTCCCCACGTTTCAGAAGTTCGAATCTACAAGCAGACTGTTTCTCCCGGCTTAGCCAAAGCTGAAGGCCAGACTATAGACGAGTTCTTAGAAGACATTCCCCAAGAGCAATGGCCAGAGTGGTCATTCCAGTGGCACAGTCATCCTACATTTGGTACTGACCCCAGTGGCACTGATACTACCGATTACGCTGAGCTTCAAGACACGTGGGGCACTACCACTGTCATGATTTTCAACCGTAAAGACGAGTTTTGGGGCGGGCATTACACAGCTCAACCCGTTGCTGGTAGCTTTGCCTTCACTAAGATTTGGCCAGCTGAACTCAAACGCTTTTGGAAGCGTTATGAAGCCAATGTAGCACCACGTTCTTTGGCCTCCCTAAAAAGCTTCGTTGAGCTAGCCAAGCAAATTGACCCAAACTTTAATTTCACCTTAGACGTCACCCCAGAACGTGCGGCTTACCTCACCCAAGAGATTCGGGACAAAGTGATTGTGGGTGCTGCACCCGTAGTCACCACCAATCCTTACGTCAATAACGGAGTGGGCTTTAACGCTCAAGCAAACCGCAGTAGCTGGCCTCCACGCAACGCAAATACTCAACAACTACCATTGGTTAGAACACCCTCTTATGCTGCTGAGGAATACTTCTACGGTGATGCGGGGATTGATGACGGTTATGACGACCTTTATCAACAGTGGCAAAAAGAACAAAACCGCAGCGGCCACACAAAAAAAAATCCGGGAAAACAAAACGTCAGCATGGCCACAGACCTAGCAAGCTGCAACATAATGGACAACTTCCTAAAGGCAGTCACAGTCAATGGCACAACCTATCTCGAGTTCGAAAACGACGCAAGCTTCAAAGCATTCGCCAGACAGTGGGAAAGCTATAACGAAGACGTTAAAGACGTTCTGGTCGCGTCTGGTAGTTACAGAGAAGCATTAAGTGTCTACGGGTTTGAAGTTCCCCTAGACGAGCACGCTCGCAAAATGAACTACATGTGGTCTGAGCGTGACTGTGAGTACAAAAGCAACACAGTGGGGCGTGGGAACATTACCCTAGAAGACATGGTAACGGACCTCACCAGCGTTTGCTTCACTGACAGTGACTCTCTCACCCTTCAAATCCTACTGACCCGCAATGGCATTATCGAGCCCACAATGAACGGTATGCAGTTAGAAATGACTCCCAACAACGAAAAAACCAATTACCTCATTGACGACGAAGACTTCACCACTCACTTGGTCTTCTTCGACTACTGGCTTTCACTCAACACGGTTACTGTAAAATAGAAGGAACACACCATTGGCTGCCCCCGCTGCTCCCAAAACACCCGAACAAATCATGGCTGATACCATCGCCAACCACCCCGTATTTGGCCGTCAAAACAACACCTACAACGCTGCGACTCAAAACCGAGTGGTACACATTGTTGGCTGTGGTTCGTTAGGCTCTTATATCGGCTTACTGCTAGCCAAACTTGGCATCAAAAACTTTGTCCTCTGGGACTCTGACAGTGTGGCCCAACACAACGTGGCCAACCAAGCATTTGGAAACGACGCTGTTGGCCGGAAGAAAACCGAAGAGCTGGAGCGTATTATCCGCGCTAACAGCACTTGGACAACTGCCACTCGTAACGTGGTAGGTCCTCCCCGATTAACCATTTCTGAAGAAGAGAACTTTACCGAGAACAGCATTATCGCTGACGAAGATTGTGTAATTTTCTCTGTAGCCGATTCCATCACGCCGCGACAACTCGTTTACAACAACACTCAAAACAACGTGTTCATTATTGACGCACGTACGGGCTCTGAATACGGCCAAATGTTCTGTTGTGACAAGTCCGTCGCCAAAGACCGTAAGCAATACGAACAGTTTGCAATGGTCTTACCACCCGGCGGTGCTGAAGACGGTGACTGTGGAATGCAATCCATTGCTTACAGTACCGCCGCAGTTGCCACAATGGCCGTCAACTCTTATATTCGGTTTGTGAATAAACAACCCTATCCTCACAAGCTGGACTTTGACTTCCCCTCTTATGATTTAATGCTGTTCAAAAGCAATGGGGAAGTTAAGGCATAGAAAGACAACATTGTGACGATTACTCAAGAAAGGTTGACTGAGCTAAACCAAATAGCTATCAAGCTTTTGGGAGAGTTCACACAAGAAGAGCAGTTGGTGTTTGCCTCTCGCCTACTGTCTGGTGCATTAGTTGGCTATTTATACGATAATGGACAGTCAGCAGCTCGTTCAGAGTTGTATAAACTCCACCACCTAATAGAGGCAAAGTTGTTAAAAGAAACGATACACAGAGAAGGACACTAAGATGGGATTACTCACCAACGTCGTGGTGCTTTCTGGCTTTACTGCCAGTGAAGTGCCTAAAATCAGCTACAGTGACAGTGGCTACGCAACCATTGGTTTTAACATTGGCCATAAAGAATACCGCAAAGTGAAACAAGCCGACGGCACAATGGCCAACGCTGACCCGCTTTGGATGTGGGTACGCATTACCAGCCGTTTGGCAGCTGAAGGCAAGCAACCCTCACTCGCTGAGCGTATTATTGCGGCTTACCGTAAGAATATGCGCCTCTGCGTGACGGGTAAGCTACAGTCTTACATTAAAACAAACGGTGAGCAGGGCATTCAGCTAGACGCCACTGACGTGCAAGAACTGGATATGCCAGCACAACACGCTGCTCCTCCAGCTCCTCCACAACCAGTGCAGCCTCACTTGCCCCCCGTGCAGTACCAACAACCCGTTGCTGCTCCGGCTCCCGTGGCTCCCGTGGCAATGCCCGTCCCTCCAAGTGACGACATTCCCTTCTAAGAACCGAATGGTGGGCCTCTGCCTCTGCAAGATCTTCGTTCCGAAGTGAGCTTTGGATACGCCCACCTTTTTTACTCTTATGAAAAATACTGTTATAATAGTTCAATGCACCTGTAGCTCAACTGGCAGAGCTTTCGCCTTGTAAGCGACGGGTTGTAGGTTCGAGTCCTACCGGGTGCTGTTTATAAAACACGAAAGGTCATCCATGAATATTTTTCTAGTAGTCGCTTGCGTGGCTATTCTTGGTGTAGTTGCAACTGCTATCATTGCCACTCTACGCCGCGTTGTACGCCCCAACGAAGTCCACATCGTTCAATCCGCCAAGAAGACCACCTCTTATGGAAAAGACACCAGCAACGGTAACACCTACTATGAATGGCCGTCAGTTCTGCCGATATTGGGTATTACCAAAGTCATTTTACCTGTTTCCGTCTTTGATGTTAGCCTCAACGAGTACGACGCATACGATAAAGACCGAGTGCCATTTGTGGTTGACATCACAGCTTTCTTCCGTGTCTCTGACACCAATGTAGCTGCTCAGCGCGTTTCTAGCTTTGCCGAACTAAAGATGCAGTTAGCAAGCATCTTAAAGGGTGCAGTCCGTACTGTACTTGCTGGCTATCCAATCGACGACATTATGACCCAGCGCAGCACGTTTGGTGAACAGTTCACCTTAGAAGTTCAAGAGCAACTCAAGCATTGGGGCGTTAGCGCCGTCAAGAACATTGAGCTCATGGACATTCGTGACGCCAAAAACAACGACGTAATCGACAATATCATGTCCAAACGCCGCTCGTTCATTGAAATGGAGAGCCGTACTGAAGTCGCTAAGAACGAAAAGCTAGCCGAAATCGCTGAGATTACCGCCAAGCAAGAAACGGACTTACGCGAACAAGAGGCTCTTGAGCTTGTAGGCAAACGTACAGCCGAGAAGAACCAAGTCGTTGGTATCGCCACTCAGCAATCGGCTCAGCAAATTGCCGAAGAAGAGAAAGTAACCAAAGAAAAAGAAATGGCTGTTGCCCAAGTCATGCAAGTTAAAGCTGCTGAAATTGCCAAAGAAGTCGCGCTTGTACAAGCCGCCCAAACCAAAGAATATAACGTGACGGTGGCTGACGGCCAACTAACTGTGTCTAAACTCAACGCTGAAGGCGTTAAAGCAGCTGGCCTAGCTGAAGCTGCTGCCAAAGAAGCCGTTGAACTGGCCCCCGTTAAAGCCCAGACAACACTGGCTCAAGAAATTGGTGGCAACAAAGACTACCAAGCGTACCTCATCGAGCTGCGTAACGTCGAAATGACGGAGCGAGTGGGCATTGAGCAAGCCAAAGCGCTTGTCTCTGCTGACCTCAAAATCATCGCTAACGGCGGGAATGTCTCCAGTGGAATCCAGAGCCTTACAGACGTCTTCTCGTCTAAAGGTGGCTTAGCTGTCGCTTCCATGCTAGAAGGCTTAGGCGCAACTGACGCTGGCTCCGAGTTACTGAAGAAAGTCACTACTAAAAAATAAAAAATCTGGTACAATACAAAACCTCCAAGTGTAGCTTAGTCAGTAGAGCACTCGACTGATAATCGAGAGGTCGTAGGTGCAAATCCTACCGCTTGGAAGTTTCTGTACTTTGACAGTGTTTTGGAGCGTTGTGCTCCGTTCGGAGCGTTGATGTAACGGTAACATGCCATGCTGTCTCCGTGGCTACGGGGGTTCGAATCCCCCACGCTTCGCCATTTTACCCGTGAGCTTGGCGGAATTGGCATACGCACCGCTTTTAAGCAGCGGCATTTGTGGGTTCGAGTCCCGCAGCTCACAGTCTTCATGGGATTGGCGGAATGGTATACGCGTCGGTCTTAGAAACCGAATTTTGCGAGTTCGAATCTCGTGTCCCATAGTTTCTGTCAGTCCGGCAACGTTGGAGAGTTGCGGTAGGCTGTAACCCTATTGTTTAATCGCTGAGTAGGTTCGAATCCTATGACTGACACCATTTCGGGGGAGGCCCGTGGTGGGCTAGGTGTCCCATACACCGAATATACGTTCGACTCGTAGTAGCACTTGGTGTGCATTGTGGTTCGATTCCACACTCTCCCACTTTTTTACCCGCTGCACACGGTGGCTTAGACCTTAAAAGCGGTTGGGCGGGTAATTCAATTTTACGTTCCGTCGTCTAAGATGTGTAGGACACCGTACCCGTTTAGTGGTCGGAGATGCTGGTGCAAATCCAGCCGGACGTCTTTTAAAGCGCAGTCATCTAAATAATAAGATACTGGGTACCCAGAAATGCTGGTGCAAATCCAGCCTGCCTTAATATTAACCCCGCTGCTTGGCCCAACAGCACCCCTCTTCTTAGGTCAGACTTCCAAGAGGGGTAAAGGGGTACTTTTGTTGCAATAGTGTAGTGGTAACACGAGTGGCTCCAAACCCGCACTTAAGTGCTATACTGTATGAATGAAACATTGTCTAAAATGCCAAATAACACTACCACTTGATGGATTCGGCCCAAACAAATCCAAAAGAGATGGGTTGCAAAAATATTGTAAAGTCTGTATGAAAGAATATAGACTTCAACACTATTACGGCAACAAAAAAAAGTATTTAGATAGAGCGTCTGCAAAAAGAGCAGAATTAAGAGCCTTTATCATTAGCCAAAAAAACCAGCCATGCCACGACTGCCAAAGTCACTACCCTAACGAGCCGTGGTTAATGGAGTTTGACCACATCACCGATGATAAATCTTTTAATCTTTCAGAAATGAGAAATTGCGGCTCAATGGCTAAAATCGTTCTTGAATTAAAAAAATGCCAAGTTGTATGTGCCTTATGCCACCGAAGAAGAACAGCCAAACGTGGTGGGTGGGTTGGTTACTAACCCAGCGTTCGATTCGTTGTTGCTTCGCCAATTATTCCCAGATAGTTTAATGGCAGAACACCGCACTTTGACTGCGTTAATATTGGTTCGAATCCTCTCCCGAGAAAATCTTATTCCAGTGTAGCCAAGCGGTAAGGCGCTCGGTTGTTACCCGAGAGACCATAGGTTCGAATCCTATCGCTGGAGCCATTTAGAAAGCCACTTATGACCGATACTGAAGGAAAATGCACGCAAGACTGTGACAAAAGATTTGACTGCTGTGACTGTGGTGGTAATGAATGTGGCTGTCATTATTGCTGGTCGTGCAACGCTTGTGAAATTTGTCTTGGAGAAGACTAATGCTTGATACTGAACAGCTTACAAAAGAAAATGAGCACCTTAGTAGACTGTTGAGCCGTATGAGCTGGTATGCGAACATTCCACAAGCCACTGGCATTGATGAAGTTGACAACAAACGAGAAAAAGAATGGGAAGAGTTTCAAAATGCTCTTGAAGGCATGAGAAAAGGCCCTCTCTTATTTGAACTCGAAGCCGAAAATGAACGGTTAAAAAATAAAATGGACACTCTGGCAGAATCTTGTGCAAAAGCACTACTCATTTACAAAAAAGACGCAGACGAAAAACAGCTTCAATGGCATCTATTAGCCCAAAAAGCCAACAAGCTCAAAAGCATTTATCGTATAATTTCCAAATCACGGCGGGGTAGCTCAGTGGTAGAGTAGCGGTTTCATAAGCCGATGGTCGTCAGTTCAAATCTGACCCCCGCTCCCAATTTTAGACGCTCTTGGTGTAATAGACAGCACAGTCTCCTTCTAAGAGATATGGTGGGGGTGCAACTCCTCCAGAGCGTGCCCTTTAGGAAGAAAAGTATGGAAGAACGCTTTAAAAAACTACTCAAAGCCGCTGTAGATGCTGTCGTTAATGAGTACGGCGGGATAGAGCACAATGACGATTGCAGCAGCTGGAAATGCCGGGGCTGTGATATTTGTGACGGGTATAATAATCATGCAGACTGTGACTGTGCTGTTTTAGAGGTTTTAACTTCCTTAGAGCACGGTGACATAAAAACCATTGGGGTCACAAAAGACCAAGAATGGGGCATTAACAACTTCTTTGCAGAGCGTAAAAAAGTGCAAGAAGCACGCGAAAAGGAAAAATCCTATGGACTTTGAAACAGCTCTCATTAAAAACAACATTGAACAAGCGGCTACGTGCGAACACAACGAGCCAGCAACGCGTCTGGAGTTCGTTATCGACTCTGACCAGCGAGTTGAATGGTTCAGTGCGAAGATTAAGGCTAATAAACTCCGCATCGAGCACCAGCAAAAGATTCTAGCCGACAAGCTCAAACAGCTAGAAGAAATCAAAGAAGCCTTCTTGCATGAAGCAAAAGAGGCGTGTGCTCCTTACCAAAACGAGATTAACAGCTTGGTGGCTCGGTTTGGGATGCAAGTGTTACATTATGTCAATTCCACACTGCCTAAACGCTCCCGTAGCCGCAGCATTGCTGGCCTAACTGTCGGGATGCGTAAAAAGCCAGACGTCATTCTAGTTGATAACGAGCAACTGGTTATCGACTGGCTAACTCAAAACCCAGAAGCCATCCCCGAAAACATGCCAGAAGCGGTAGCGTTACGAGTAAAGAAATCTGCTTTAAACGAAATCTATAAAGCCATGAAAGCCGCCGACGCCGAAGCCGTCATTACTGGCGCCACGTTTGTTACTGGTACTGACTTGCCTTATATCAAATACGGCGAAGAAGACCTTCTTGACCTTTATAACGAGCAACCCAATGACACAGACACTGGACTATAAAGACTTCACACCCAAAGAAACCATCTTCACCAAAGTAGTGGGAACCACGTTCCGTACTATCCCGTGGGGGTTTATTAGTGTGGGGACGTGGGTTGCTGTCCAACGAGAGCCCAACAACCAGCATGACCCTAATGCCATTCGTGTATTGGCCTACTTAGGCACTGAGAACGAAAAGCAACTAAAGCTTATCTGGCCAACTGTCGTTTTCAATAAGGGCTGGATTCAGCTGGGCTACCTCAAGAAAGAGCTAGCCGCCAACTTAGCTGCCTCTTTAGACGTGAAGCAGTGTATGATTAAAGCTCACATTACCGAAATTACTAGAAACCCAAACGGGGAAAACGCTGGTATCAACTTAGAACTTGAAGTGACCCACTTAGACCTCCGCCACTTATTACCCATGAACCCCTTCTTTAAGGAGCCAACCAATGGACCCAAACCTTAGTCAACTTGCTGAAGAGTTCCAAAACTACTTAGAGTTTAAGAAAGGCGCTGGCAAGCCAAGCCTAGAGAACGTTTGGGCTATTGTCAAAAAGCTAAGCATTCAGCTGGACACCATAGAAACACTGCTACGTGAACGTCCTAACATTCAAGTTAAAAAAGAAGCGCTCATTGCCCGCCAACAAGAAATTGCCAAGCGTATGGCAGAAGGCCCCGCACCCGCTCCAGTACCACCAGTGGTACCCTTCACCATCAAAGAGCCTTACCCAAGCAAAGTCATTCGCTTAGGCCACAAACCCCGCCTAAAAGAAAAGAACGGGCCAGACTCGCTCTCAAAAGACCAGCTATACCGTGTTGGGCTGTTCTCAGCCATGAACCCCCGTGACATTCCTATCGCTGACGAGCCTCTTATTGAGCTCATGCAAACCGTTGTCAAAGAGACCATGTTGCAATACAACACGTCCAAAATGGTTGTGATGAAAGCGTATGCGGCTCACGTCTTGGACTATACCGGCCATACCAACTTCTATAACTGGCTTCAGGGGTATGACTCTGGCAGAATGAGCCACGAGAAAATTGCCCGTCTTAAAACTTTCTTGACACGCGCTATCGTTAGGGCCACTAATGCAGACCAAATCACACCGGAAGACGTATGACCCTAAAGTCACGTTGTGCAAAGAACGAATGGCCAACTACGTCAGAAACTACTATTACAAGCGGGGTGGGAAAGACCCCGACGCTATTTGTAGCCATCTAGCTGGTGTTGTAACCGCTCTCAAGATTGTGAACCACACATGGGGCATTCCACTGGACTGCAACACAGCCAAAAGCCTCATGGTCTTCATTGACGCATTAGAAACCGAAGTTTATCAAGCAAGCGGCTTAACTGCCGAAGAAATACTGGAAGGTGCAAAGAACTACGATGCCAATTACTGGTCCTAGCCTACAAATGACCGCCTACATTACCACCGTTCTGGTGGCCATGTTCGCTCACTTCATTGCCGACTTTGTGGTCCAAACAAACCACCAAGCACTGCATAAAAGCCACAACTTCGGAGCATTACTCCGTCATATCGGGACTTATACCCTCACACTCTTTCTGATAATGTGGCTGGTCATGAGTTTTCGGTTTGGGGAAAAGATTTTCACATTTGCCATCGTGAACGGCTTTATTCATTTACTGGTAGACTTCTTCAGCAGTAAGGGCAGTAGCTACTTCTTCCACAAAGAAGACTGGCATCACGGCTTCGTTGTCATTGGCTTTGACCAATACCTCCACCATTTTATTCTCATTATCACCTGTTACTCGTTAAGCCAAGTTTGGTACCATTCGTATTTAGGAGCCTAGTATGCCCGTATTTGAATTCCCCATGACCAGTAAGAGCGAACTCGCTGAAGTGATTCTGGTTGTGAACACCAGCACTCGCGACGTTGCTGCTCAAGTGGCCAATGCCATTATGAACAATGCTTTAACCACCCAGACGAAGTGGGAAATCCACCCAGACGCCTTTAACGAAGTAGAAACATTTGGAGACCCCGCCAGTGAGAATCAAGAAGCTAATCCGGTTCCCGGGCAGCACCGACCGAACTTGGTGTACCCAAGCCCAATGTTCTAAAGCCAAGCTCTGTGTGCGCTTTCTAGCTGTGTCTCTATTGCCTAAAGGCTTTATTGGCTCTTTTAACTTCCCAGTAGAAACGCCATGCGAGATGTTCTGGTCGATTGGCGATTTGGAGGCGTGCTACGTTGACTAACCCAAATTATTCCATTGGGGAAATAAGCCAATTTAAAGAAGCAGTAATGGGTCTGGATGCAAAAGTAACAGACGTTGTTGTAATGTGCGGGCACACTGAAATTAGAGGTTCGCTGCCTAATAAATACTGCCGAATTACGCTTGTTAAGCACAGACATCAAGACCAATACCAATTAGAATCCAAAGAATTTTCACACGGGGACATCTTTACAGTACAAACCCAGCTTATCTTGGAGAAGTTATACAATGACCGCACAGCCCCCAATGCTGGAAATACTGACGACCGAGCAGAAGCTCATTCGGTTAGTAGCGACCATCCAGCACCGTAACGACCTACGGCATGAACGGGAAGTCCACCGTGCCGAAACAGCGAGAATCAGCAACGAAATTGCCGAAGCTGACCGTGAGATTAACGAACTGTCCGCTCAATACCAGAATGGGCAGCTGACACTGGGAGTGCCTCAATGAGTTGGAAATGTTGGTTAGGCCATAAATGGTATCTTGTTAAACAAATACCCATGTACCGCTCTAAAGACGGTAAAATTATTGCACCAACTCATAGCGAAGAATGTTGCTACGTATGCAATGGGCCTAAGCTATACGAGTGTCTTAACTGCCGAGAGCGTAAGTTCGAAGAAGACAGAAAAAACACAAACGCTTATGTCACTTCTCTCTGTGTCGAGTGGGCTTTGCCGCCTAAAGTCCGCGACAAAGACCCAGAAAATTTCCCAGAATCTACCCCAAACTACTTTTAGGACCCGCTATGACCTTACATTCTTACTCTGACCCGGAGCCCGATGCCATTGAGCGTCGTGAGGCCATTATCCGTGGCTTTACAGCCCACGCCCTCAACACAGCGGGGGAGCTGGTGCTTAAAGACCGCTCTGCTCAGTACGGCCCCGTCGAAGAGAACTTTGCATTGGTCGCCGACTACTGGACAACCTACATTCATGACCTCTTACGCTTCTATGGCGTGGATTATTCTACTTTCGCCCTAACAGCTCACGATGTTGGTATAATGATGGTGCTCTTTAAATTGGCCAGAGCTTCTGGTCCCTTTAAAGACGACACTTATCACGATATGATTGGTTATGCAGCGTTATCGTATGGCATTGCCAAAGCTGGATTAGAGGACGTAGAAGATGATAAAGCAAGTCTCAGTGAGAATCCCACGGGCGGGGAAAATCCGTCTGGGGACCCCGAAAACGGGCAACCGACCGGGCCAGAATGTGGGGTTCTTCCGTGTGGAAACACAGAGCCTCCCACAAGAGTTCATTAACAACATCGTTGGCATTAACCCAAGCTCTTTGGAAGTTCACTTCCCCGCAATGGTGGAAGGCGACTTCGACGAGAGCTTCAAGAAAATCTTTGACTCAAGCTACCAAATGTGGCTTGGCGGTAAGCGTATGTGCATGGGCGACGGAGAGCGGGCTCTGCGCGTCGTAGACAAGCAAACGACTGAGATTGCATGTGTATGCCCAGAACTCGAAACGAAGCGCTGTAAGCAACGTGGCGTGCTTAAGCTGTCGATTTGTGCCCTCCCATTCGTAGGCTACTGGGAAGTAGGCACGTCTAGCTGGTCCAGCATTCACCAGCTATCAACCGTTCTAAAAATGTACTACGAGATTCTCGGAGCCGAGTTCTTTAAAACGAAGTTTGTCTTGTACAAGCGTCAAGAGCAAAAAGGCGAGCGTACGGTTTGGGTCACGCACTTAAACCTACACCCAGACGAAGTGGGTAAGCTTCCTATTGACCAAATCAATGGCCAAGCTGGCAGAACAGCTTTGAATACAGCTGAGATTGGACCGCTATGCGGCCCTGAAGACGAAGACATACCTTTTTAAAGAAAGCCTTTAGATGAAATTGAATGAAGACCAAGCCCTCTTGGCTACAACACATGAAGGGCCGATTATCGTCCACGCGCGTCCGGGCAGTGGGAAGACCACTGGTATTATCAACAACTTGATGGATAAGTTTGGTACTCACAGAATTGACCCCAGACGTGTATTGGTGACGACCTTCTCCAAAGAGGCGTCTAAGTCTATTGTATCAAGAATTCGTGCGTTTTTAGGAACAGCATCGGGTTATACCGCTATTGGCACCAGCCACTCGCTCTTCTATCGCTTGCTTCATGGGTACGGTGTCTTCCCGTCGCTTCAGCACGCCCTCATCAAAGAATGGGTGGCGCGGTCTTACATTTACGACATTATCCCCCGCAAGTTCTTGATTCCCGGTGAAGAAAACACCTACCTCAACAAGATTGGCTTCATGAAGTCGAATCTTTGCTGGCCCAACGGTGAAAAAGGCCCAATTCCTCTGGCTAATTGGGAAAAGATGAAAGTGTCGTTGGCTGCCGACCAAATCGACTGGCGCTTCTTTGAAGCCATTTGGCTTAACTACGAGAACAAAAAGCGGTTGAATGGCCAAGTGGACTTCGACGATATTCTCCTAGAAGCCTACGTCTACTACTTAAACACCCCCAAAGCGCTCTTGGCCGTCCAAGAGTTCTTTGATTACATTATTGTTGACGAGTTCCAAGATACGAACATTGCCCAATATGAGCTATTTAGACTACTGGCGGGCCTCAAGCAAAACATCATGGTCGTTGGCGACGAGTGTCAGTCTATTTACGGCTTCCGAGCTGCCTATCCTGAATGTATGGAGCAGTTTAAACTGGACTTTCCACAACATCGGGTCATTGAATTTAGAACAAATTACCGCAGCAATCCGCAAATCTCCGCAGCTGCTAACACTCTTATCAAACAGAATAAGCAAATCTCAAATACAGACATTATCTCGGTGCGCGGGAATGGGGCCAGACCAGTCATCGCGCAACTTAATAGCTTTTTCGAAGAAGCTGAGTTTATCGCTCGCTGCATTAGCTCCTCTGCCTACAACTTCGACCAAATTGCCATTCTCACTCGCTACAACGAACAACAATGTTATTTAGAACGAAGTTTAATTGAGGCTAACATTCCTTATGAGATTGTCGATAACGATAAATTCTACAACCGTCCTGAAATTCAGGCTGCGCTTCTCTATTTGGAGCTTCTCACAACCGATAAAGTCGCCAAAGAAGACGACTACATGCGGATTATCCGTGAGCTTTACAACAAACCCATCCAAGCTAAGCGAACTGACGTTGACCAATGGAAGACGCTCTCAGCCTTTAGACTTAACAAAGCCGGAGGAGAGTTCAACAACCGACTCAAAAAGCTAGAAGCCATCTATGACAACAGTGGCGGCGATGCCGAAGCTGTGATTGAAGGCATCATGTCTGACCCAATCAACTTGGCCCGTTACTCTGTTGAGAAAAGCCACTTGCAAGATATGGGCGGCTTAGCCACCTTATTCTTAACTAGCTTCAAAGAGTATTCTAAAGGCAAGACTGTTGAAGAAGTCATTGAGACAGCTCACAACATTCAAGACTCTTACGAGCAACAAACCAAAGACGTGGGACCCAAAGTTAAGATTTCAACCATCCATAAAGCAAAAGGCTTGGAGTGGTCTGAAGTCTATGTACCCGGCCTCAATGAGGGTCTCTTCCCGCGCGAAGACGCCAAAACCAATAGGGACGAAGAACGTCGCATCTTCTATGTGGCAATCACTCGCCCTAAAGACGTCTTGGTTGTTACGTGTACCAATAAGTCAGAACCCAGCAGTTTCTTGAAAGAGATTCAAGCTGAATGCGACTGTATCACTACGGTTGAGCATCCCGGCGCTGGCATTGACTGGCGACGTATTGCCCTTCCTCAAACAGAACAGACGCCTACAGACAAACCCTCTATACTAGAAATGGGGTACCCAGATGATAAAGCTGAACGCCAATGCCAAACCTACTTGGAGCGGGACACTTGAAAGCAGCCTTACTAAAACTTTGGACGCCGACTTTAAGGCTCGTTGCGAGTATCTGCAATGGGTTGCTGACTTGGAGCGGCACACTGCTGATAAAATGGCTCAATATTATGATGAATGTGCAAGACAAGCTTCAAGAGAATTTCTTCTTGGAAACACCAATGGAATTGGATATGACGAATACGATTATGTTGACCCAACCAACGCTCGATACAGCACGGCTTTTCCCCGCTGAAAGTGTGCTTTATGAGCGCTGCTGCGAGTTTGTGAGCCGCCCAATCTTTGTACAGATAGCCAATGGCAATCTCTTTGTCTCGAAGACACTGTTTAAAAACCTATGTATGCACGCTGTGGTAACAATCCACACCGAAAGAACCAGTACCATCTCCTATGCGGATGCCCACGAAATGGGCGTCTGGCTTAAGGATATACACAAAGCAGCGCGACTGCTTTCGTTCGGAGCTCGCTTATTGGTTTATAATGATTCAACCTACGTTTTTGATGCTCGATTGCCCGTGATTTACATCATGGAAAACAATGGTAGTCTGTTCTTTTATAGCGCAGCTGAGTTCTTGGCTCATTGTAACGAAGTCCGATATACCCTTTAGTGGAGCTCCTTATGGCCTTTCACGCAGCCCAAAAGCCTTATGCCTCTTTGAAAAAGTTAGAAGACCTTACTTTTTATGAGGGGTTGCGGCGTGAATTCGAGCTTATCCCAGACTCGACCGTCTTCATTACAAAGTCTCTATTATTGGGTATTATAGATAAAACCGTTGAAGTCCTCAAAGAAAAAAAACGAGCCGGAAGAGGTGCTCTTAGTTGAAGTTCGAAAGCTTGGTTACAGCACTACTGCGCCATTGTATGCCGGGGATTAACCTCCAAACCGCGCACGTACGGTCTTTGCTATTGAAAGCAGTTCTCCGCAAGTTTATTGACTACCCCAACATTCGTCTCAGCCACTTTATCCACGACTCCATTGGTCTCTACTTTTTAGGGTCCAAGCCTAACCAACTTAGCCAGCTAATGTATTCTCTAAGCGAAACCGACCTACTGACAGCCCTCACGCAACGCTTAGACCAACTCGACATTGACACAGCCAGCGAAGCCAAGCGGTACCCCCGAGTCGAAAAGAAGTAGGCCACAATGACTATCATTGACTTCAACACGTACCGCGAAAAAATCAAGTCGAAGAAAACAGCTCGCTACAAAGCAGAAGAGCATCTGTTTACTGACGACGACATTGAAGCTGTAGCCGAAGACATTTGGGACTACATCTGTGAAATGATGGGTAATGACGGGCTTCTACACCCCGACAGCAGCCCAAGACCTCACCATATCTACAATACGTTCTTCGTGACCAACGCTATTTTCCAAACCGCCTTCCATCATTACTTGGTGACGTTTGGGCACAAAAATATCAATCAACTGCTATTGGCCATTCAACAAGAGCTTAAAGAAGTCGGACAAAACGTTATCAACGCGTCCGTAGACCCGGACCCAGCTTAAAATAAAGGTGTACCAGTGTACTTAGATGCAGAGCGAGCTATTATTGGCACGATACTGACAGAAGCCAATGCGTTTTCTGCCATCGCTCAATCTTTGGACGCTGACGACTTCGTTCAGCCCATTTGCCATGCAGCATTCAAAGCAGCCTTACGTTGCGAGTCCATCGGCTTAACCCCAGACATTGTGTCCATTTCGGAAGCGCTGAAAGAAGAAGGCTGCGACCCACGCTGGCTTACAGAGCTAATGGACATTGCCAACTCGGTGTTTGGTTACAATTTACACCCACAGTCCAATATGTATTTACTGAGAGAAGCGAGAATCAAGAGAGACCTTATTTCTTTAAGTGGACGCTTGACTGAAGCCGCTGAGAGTGACCAGATTGGCAACGCTGAACATTTATTAGCAGACGCAGCCAGCTCTATTAACATCATCTCTCGCAAAGTAACCACTGCAACTGACACTGACCCGATTCAAGTTATCACCGAAGAGTTTATAGCGGAGACCGAATTGCGTATCGCAACTCCAGTTCGCTATACGGGTTGCCACACTGGCTTTCAACAGCTGGATGAATTAACCAATGGGTGGAAGCCCGGAGAATTGATTATTGTGGCAGCCCGCCCTTCAATGGGCAAGTCGGCCTTTATGATGGCATCTGTCCATTCCATTGCTATCCAGCAACAAAAGCCCACCATTATCTTCAGTCTTGAGATGGACCGTAAGCAGCTTATTGAGCGGCTCATCTCCCAAATGACTCTGATTGATTCACGAGCCATCCAAAGAGGCCATTTAAACACAGCCGAAATGGACCGCGTACGCGCAGCTGCCCGCACCATCGGCACGTCCCCACTGTTTATCCACGACGACATTCGTTGCACCCCAGCCAAAGCTCGGGCCATTAGCAACCGTTTGTTCTCTCGTGTCGGCGAGTTGGGGCTTATCTGCGTGGATTACTTGCAGATTATGGGCTCCGGCTTAAAGCAAAACAACCACAATAGAACCGAAGAGGTAAGCCACCTCTCGCGCGAAATGAAAGCATTGGCTAGAGAGTTCGAAGTACCCGTTATGGCCCTTAGCCAGTTGTCACGGACACTGGAACAGCGGCAAGACAAACGGCCCATTCTCAGCGACCTACGTGAGTCTGGCAGCATTGAACAAGATGCCGACGTGGTAGCTTTCTTATACCGTGACGAATACTACAATAAGAATACTAACAAGTTGGGCATTGCTGAATTCATTATCTCTAAACAGAGAAGCGGCCCGTTAGGGGCTATAGACCTTCTATGGCGACCGCAGTATTCTCAATTCATCGAACGCCCAGTCACTGTGCCGACTTACATGGACCCATACGAAAACCGCTATGGCGATTAGGAAGTATTTACCGCTCCATAAAATCAAGCAGTACCCAGACGGCACTTACCGCATGAACGACCGGCTGGTGGATATTGCTATCTTTTGGCCAGAGCTTCAAATCTTCTGGCTGTGCTTGTGGGGGCGGCGGGATGATGAAATTCGCTATCATATTAACGAGATGCTGAGCTTTTTTGGGTACAATGGGAAGGTGACTAAAATAGCCACTCAGCCCACTTTAACCTTTGTTTGTGGCCCCACTTTTTTCTTTAAAAACACGGAAGAGCTCTATGTCGATTTGCGCCTTTACGATAAGACAAAAGGCTGGGTCAAGCCCAGCTGACCGGCCAACAGTGAGCAAATACTGGAACGCTTACCCAGAGCTTATCGTCTTTAAAGAAGCCATCTTCGATATTACCCGTCAGCCCCACCAGCTGTTTCTTGTAGAAAAGAATACGGGGTTCGTACTGGCCTACCGTTTTGGAGCCAACACCGGAAGAGACGACTTCTGGCTGCGTGGTGTGAATTGGCACTTACTCAACCGCTTGGTTCGCAAGTTTCAAGAAGGAACCAACGAAGAGCGGTGTAAAGCCCAGCTGGAGTGCAAAATCCTCTATAAGGGCGCCAGCGACGCCGTGAGCCACTCTTATTGTGTAACCCGAGAAGAATATATCAAGCTGGACGCAGCGCAGCACCACGCCACTCGTAGAAAGGTCGGGAAGCTGCCTCCGTGGCTGGACTTGACCTATATGCCGGAGGTTCTTTTACGGAAGCACGAGATTTTCGGTTTAGAGATAATGAGCAATGCCGAGTACGATACGTTTGAATGGATGAAGCACAATGGTTAGTTTAGCTGGTTTTAAAGGGTGCCCGCTTTGTGGGCGTAATGTTATTTTGCAAGCTATTAGAAGTGTTTCCTATGAGGGGGACTATACAGCTTACGAATGGGGCTCTACCAGACCATACGCAAATGAAATACCGTTAAGCGAGCTGCTTGACGAAATTTCTTGTAACGAACGCTGGACTGACCCATTAACCCAGATGGCGTTACGATGCTGTGATTGCAACTTAGTGCTTACAGTTGAATTTGATGAAGTCGCTGAAGAGTGGCAAAAGCGCCCAAATGGCTGTACTGAAACAGCCAAGATAATTCTTTCTAAAGCTAGAAAAGCCTTAAAAGAGCGCTGGAACACCCGCATCTAAACAAAGACCCCACTGTTAGCGCAGTGAGGTCTAAGTAGGAGTGCTCGGTCTCGCGACACGGGGCTGGTCCACCAGTCGGCGTATTTAACGAGCCTTACCGACGGGCTCGTTCCACGGGGAGGAAGCTAGTTCTGAACCAAGCTCATCATGGCTTTTTCGAAGCGTTTGTATTCTTTAGTGTCTTCGTACTTAACCAAGAAGGCGTCCCAAGCTTCGGCAAATTCTTCCAGCTCTTCCGGTGTGGCCCGACGGCCAAGAGGAGTCTTACGGATTGCTTTGCCGATAACCACTACAATCTCTTTACGCTCACGCTTGTAGAGAGCAATGAGCTGGTGGAACCCAAGAGCCAAAAGGTCGTCTAAACGGCCAGCCATCATCTTAATGGCGAACTGAAACAGAGAGCTGCTGAAAAACTTAAACATGAAAACTCCTTAACGAGCGTGTGGGCGTAAACGGCGACCGGCGGTAGCGACGTGAGTCCAACGACCATAGGTCCATTCTAACTCACACTTCTGCATAAAGCCTAGAGGGTCTAACGTTTTCTGAACAGATTTGTTACCGGCAGCGGTTTCGTACCCTACCACTACGAAGTCAGTGGCCAAGCCGTACAAATGGAATGATGTGTCAGAGCCACCAATTCGTTGGTTACGGGCGTAGCTCCGGTACCAAGAGCTCACAATAATAGGCGCACCGAACTGCTTTCGGACCAACTCCATCGTGTTGGCTTGAGCCAGAATGTTTTTGAAGACACCGTAAGCCGTCTTCTGTAAGTCAGCTTCACTACAGTGAATAAATGCTTCAGTCCAGAGAAAATTGTCTGTAATCTTTAAGCCTTTAAGCCCAGCCAGACCTTTAAGCTTTGCTAGACGGTACGCTTCGTCTGGCGACGCTTTTGCGAGTTTTGTCATCGGAAACCTCTTTCAAAGTGGGCTGTGGGTACTGGGCGGAATAGTGGCAGAGACGTTCAACCATCATCAGTAAACTATTAAGCTTTTCAACCATTAGAGCGTTGCTTTTGCCAACTTCGATTTGGGCGTTAATAGAACGGTCGTTAATAGCTTCATTATGCCGTAAGTGAGACTCTGACATTGTTTGAACTTTTTCAAAAAGGTCAGTCATTGCTTTGGATTGGTCCAACACTGTTTGCCGCCAGATGCTTGCGAATTCAACGGCTCGGTCAAAAACGTACTTGGTTAAGTAACCAAGCCCGATAGATAGCGTGATGACGCCACCCGTCAACGTAAAGACACCACCGGGAATGAGGTGATGCAGCTCTTTCAACAGTAAGAATGTTGGGTCCATCACTTAATAGTAGCAGACTTTTACACAAAAGTAGACCACTTTGTGTGGTTCCACCAAAAGCCCCGAGCTCGTACTGTGTGAGTGCCCGTCCCAGCTGAAGAGATATTTACCAAGCCAGTGGCACCGCCCGTGTTGGCGTTAGCTAATGTGTCATACAGTGACACGACTGTCGTGCTGTGAGCCTTCGCGAAGTAGATTTGGTTGGCAGCAATACCCGTAGGGAGAGTCCCAGTGGTAGTGACAATCACTGTATCGCCCGTGGACAAGTTGTGAGTAGC
>ERZ650304.290-NODE-290-length-29586-cov-6.769226_pt1 | contig 29586 bp, 35 predicted proteins | sample MGYA00376240_ERZ650304 | MGnify/ENA primary metagenome ERZ650304 (study PRJEB26733, sample SAMN07839271) | wastewater metagenome | biome: small river; feature: stream; material: water | place: USA: North Carolina | collected 2016-03-01 ... | reverse complement strand
TCACTGTCACCACGGACCCAGGCTGCGTGCCGGTCTTTGCGCGAGAAACACCATGAGCACCACCCCTAAGCCGCTGACAGGAGCGGAGCGCGTCGCGCGCGTCAAGGAAGCGAAGCGCGAAGCGGGACTTAAAGAGATCCGCTCGTTGTGGGCCTACCCCGAGGACCATGAAGCCGTGCGCACCTACACCGCGAAGCTGACCAAGAAGCGGGAGAAGACAAAGCCATGAGCAGTCTTGCTTTCGAAGCCATGGTGTTCGCACGCGAGGTCCACGGGGGCCAGGTGCGCAAATACACCGGCAACCCCTACGCTGACCACCTGGCAGAAGTCGCCGGCATCGCGATGTCGGTGGGCTGGCGCGCCTGCGAGGTCCACCCCGACGTGCTGATGGCAGTTTGCTGGCTGCACGATTCGATGGAAGACCAGGGCATCAGCCACAGCATCCTGATGGACCGCTTCGGTGTCCGCGTGGCCGACGGCGTGCAGATGCTGTCCGACATGGAGAAGGGAAACCGCGCCGAGCGCAAGGCCGCGAGTCGCGTGCGGCTGGCCAGCGCGCCGGCGTGGGTGCAGACCATCAAGTGCGCCGACCTGATCAGCAACACCAGCAGCATCGTCAAGCACGACCCGAACTTCGCGGTCGTCTACCTGGAAGAGAAGCGCCTTTTGCTGGAAGTGCTCACAAAGGCTGATCCGCGGCTGCTGGCGCTGGCGAAGGCGCAGGCTGCCCAAGCACTTCCAGCTTCGCCGACAACCGTTTGAGCCACACCCGGCGTTCGGCCTCGTACCCGAATCGGTTGTACGTGCCGACGATGCCAGGCTGCGCGTGACCCAGGATCGCTTCAGCCACTTCGGTCGGGCAGCCCAAGCTGGCCAGCAGCGTGCGCGCTGTGCGCCGAAGATCATGTGGCGCCCACCCTGAGACCGGCAGCCGCGGCCGCACCCACTCTTCCCTGAAGGTCACGTGCGGCATGTGCACGTAGACCGCCACCCCTAGCGCCTTCTGGTCGATGTGGCCGCGATCGGCGCGCGACGGGAACAGGTGACCCTTTGGCGTCACCTGCAGCCGGCGCTTGACGATGGCCAGCGCCCGGCCCTCCAGAGGTACGCGCAGGTCAACGGTGAGCGGGTTGCGGCGCATCTTCAGTTTCTCGCGCGGCACGGTCCACCACCAGCCGTCCGGCTCATCTGTGATTTCTTCCGCCTCCATGGCCACCACTTCGGCCCCGCGGCATGCCGTCCACAGGATCATGGTCAGGGCATCCTCCACCGGGCCGGTGAAGTTCGGCATCCATGGCAGTAGCAGCTGCAGTTCGGCTTCCGACAGCACGCGCTTTTCCACGCCCTGGTGCTCGCCGCCGATGATCTTGCCCTTGCTGGGCAGTTTGCCGCGCAAGACCAAGCGCCACCAGTTGGGCACGTCGGGCGCCAGGCGGCCAGCGTCCAACGCGCGGTCCCAGGCTGCACCCAGCACGCGGCGCAGCGCGGCCGCAACCACCGGCCGGCCGCGCATGCCGTCCAGCAGGTCGAAGGCGTCCGCGCGCGTGATGCTGGCTGCGGGCCGGTTTTCTATGGCATCGAGCTCGCGCGCCAGCAGGCGTTCGGCTTCGCCGTAGGTCTTGGGGGTGACGGTGCCCGCGTAGGACGACAAGAAGTCGTCGCAGGCTTTGCGCACGGTGTACTGGCCCTCCCGGGCTTCCACGGCCGCCTGGCGGCGGCGCTCGCGCTTGTCGCGCGCCGGGTCAGTGCCGGCGTCGCGCTGTTCCCGCACCTTCTGCCAGGCGGCAAGGGCTGCGGGTAGACCCATGGCGGGCCAGTGGCCCAGCCGGATCTGGCGCACGCGCTGATCGACTGGGCTGCGGTAGCGGTAGATCCAGGTGCGCCGGCTCTCCGCGGCCACCAGGCGCAGGCCCGGGGCGTCGTCTACGATCAGGTGCTGGCCGGGCTGAAGGGCCTTCGCCGCGCGCGCATCAAACATGGGAAAACCTGCACCGACTCCAGAACCGACACAAAACCTGAACCGCGAGCCGGAGCATAGCCGGGTGCAGGCGGGTCTAGCCGGGTCTGTTTCTGTAGAGGTTTCCCAGGTGGCGGATGAAGCTCATAGGGGGCACACGCCGATGATGGCGCAGTGCGTGCACCTGGGATGTTGAACGGTTCAACAGAAAACCTATACCAAAAGTTCCACGTGGAACAGTTGACGCTGCCACATTTTTAGGCAGACAATCGCGGCCACGGAGCGAAAGCCGCACGCCGCGCGTGCAGAAGGGTCAGCCGGCAGGCCGGCCCGGGTCTCCCGTAGGGGCAAGCTGGCGATACGGTCGCCCCCGCTCAAAGGCCAGGAACGGCCCCGGATGCTCTGCAGGCGCCCGGGGCCGTGTCCTTTGTGGACTACGGTCGCGGCCGGTGACGAAGCCAGCGCAGCACCGCGGAAACCTCGTCGGCTTCCAGGTCGCGCCAGTCTTGGCCAGGCTCGCGGATCAGCGACACGGCGCCAGGGGCGTAGTCGATCTCTTCCCAGGCCGGCAGGCCGGGGATGCTGGGCTTGTCGGTCAGCGGGCCGCCAGCGTTGGCGAAGCGCGCCAGGCCGGCCGCGCCGGCCCACCGAAGGCGCGTCGGAAATAGGGCATCGCTCACGGCTTTGCTGCGCTCACGGCCGCGTCGTAGGAGCTCTGGCAGGCTTCACCTGCAATCCGGGCCCGGTCGGCGATGGCTGCATAGCGTCCAGCCTCTTCCCCAACGCTGCGGAGCAGGTCGGCTGACACGCAGGTTCCGGGATCTGGCGCGCTTCCACTGGCAGGGGCGGCGGCGGCACGGCCACGGCCAGCGGCGCGGTTGCGTTCCAGCAGCCGGCCAAGAGCATCGGTGACAGCAACGCGGGCAGTGTCAGCAGCTTCGGTCTGAGCGTGCGCATCTTTCAGGGCCTCCTGTTGGCCGGCAATGGTGCGGGTCAGCGTGGTGACGGTGGTCTGTGCGGCAGCGGCGCGCAGTTCGGCCAGGGCCTGCACCGCCGCAGCCTCGCGCTTGCCGGCGGCGGTGGCGTGGTGGCGCTGCACGGCGCCCCAGGCGAGCGCGGCGGCCAGCGCCCAGGCCCACAGGGGCACGCGGCCCAGCAGGGCGCGGATGGCGGTCAGGGCGATCACCAGTCGTCCTCGCCCACGGCCTTCAGGTCGGGAAGGTCCACGGTCTGGCCCGCCAGCGCGTGCGTGCAGTCGCCGCAGAACTCGATGCGGCCGGCCCGGATGAAGTAGTGGCACTGGCCGACGATGTTGATGCTCGGGCTGAAGGTCGGCGCGTCCATGTTGCCGTCGAAGGTCCAGTGGTGGCCGTTCGGCTGCGAGCGCGGGTCAATGTAGATGACGTGGTTCATCTGGCAGCCGGGGCACCAGTGCCGCCATGCCGGCGCCAGGCCGCCGCCCATGTCCACCTGCTTCAGCTTCATGCCACGCCCTCGCGCCGCTGCCGGGCAAAGTGGTAGATCAGAAAGCACCCCACGCCCACCAGCAGCGCCAGCGGCACGTACTGCGTCGGGATGCCCAGCGTGTCGGCCAGAAAGCCCTTGGCCGCTGCGACCGTTTCGCCCACCGGGCCCAGCGCATCCTTGGCCTCGCCCACGGCGCCCAGCACGCCCAGGCCGGCCACGGCGCCGCCGGTCTGCACGCGGGTGCTGGCGGCCGGCGCTTGTTCAGGCTCCACGGCCTGCGGCATCGGCTCGCGCCAGTCGTGTTCGTCGGGCGTCAAGTACAGCGCGCCTTCAGCCTTGCGGCGCGCGGTCAGCCCGGCCAGCACGACCAGCTTGCCGTTCACCTTGGCCTTGTTCCACAGGTCGAAGGCCCGCGCCGCAGCGGCGAAGTCGCCCTTGTTGTGCAGGCGCAGGACGCTGGATTTCCTGAAGGCTTCCAGGCCGATGTTGTAGGTCAGGCTGACCAGGGCGCCCAGCTGGTTGTCGTTGGCCGGCAGCGTCAGCATGGCCTTCACGGCTTGCGTGCGCGTGGTCAGGTCGCGCAGCAGCATGTCCCAGGCCTGGTCGGCCGTGCAGGTCATGCCGGGCTTGATGCCGTCGGTTTCCCCGAGGCCCAAAGTCCACACGCCGGCCGGGCACTTGTAGGCCTTCAGCGCCGGGCCGCCGTTCGGGCCCTGTTCCTTGTCCGCGATCAGTTCAACCGCGGCGACCGCAATGGGCCAGGCGCGTTCAGGTGCTCGGATCATTGAGTGCTCCCGCTCGTCAGCAGCGCCAGCAGCGCCGTCCAGCCGCCCAGTTGGTAGACCACCAGCCCGATGACGACCACCCAGGCCAGCTTGCTCAACCCCTTGCGCACCCCGCCGATCAGCCACCGGCCGGCCTGGCGCTGCGCCGCTTCGCTCATGCCCTCGCTGGCATCGGCCCATGTGTCAGGGTCGCGCAGCATCGTGCGCAAGTGCGTTGCCACCGCCACGCCGATCTGTTCAGCCGTCGGGATCTGGCCCACGGCTTCGCGCAGATCTCCCAACTGGTCGATGGCGTGAGCCTGGAATGCTTCTGCGCTCATGGGAAGCGGCTGACCGCCCATGCGAAACACCTGCGGGTCGTCGTGGGTCGCGCTCACGTGCTGCCTTTCAAGTTCCAAAGGCGTCAAGCGCCTGAATTGCGGATGTCTTCGCCGATTCGATGGCCCCCAGCGTGACCGCTGCGTAGACCGCCGCCTTGCCGCCCATGCGAAGGCCTTCAATCGCCGGGCCGGCTTCGTCGTTCCACGTGGCCGAGAGCGTCACCACCAGGTCGGCCACCTGCCGCGGCGTCTGGCCGGTGGCGGCGGATTCGGCCGCGATGTATGGCGGCACGGCCGCGGCTGGGCTCTTCGACAGTGCTTGCAGGTAGGCCGTCGCTTGCTGCAGCTTCAGCATGTAGACCGCTTGCTGGCCGGGCACGTCGGTGATGAAGCGCAGCCGCGCGCGGCCGGCAGCTTCGTCAATGTCGCGGAGCGCGTACCACCGCGCGCTGATCAGCGGGTTGCTCATTAAGTGCTCTCCGCGTGCAGTTCAATGACGCCGGTCGAGACAATCGTCGAGCCCGCGATGTCAGAAGAAATCTGGTAGTCCATTACCGCGTCGACCAGGTTGCCGGCCGTCGCCTTCAGCGTGACCATGACCGCGCCACTCAAGGCGTTCCAGGTTGTGCTGCTGACCCCAGACAGCGTGCCGGTGCCACTCAGACTTCGCAGCACGATGCGCACGTAGTAGGTCACGCCGGGCGTGCCGATGAACCATGGCGTGCTGGTGACGTTGTAGGTGCTGCTGGTGCCGCTGGCCTTCTTCGAAGTCGTGCCGTCGGCGTTGAACATCACGCCGGCCACGCAAGTCACCGGGGTCGCAGTGCCCGTGACCTTCAGCAGGTAAGGGCCAGGCACCGCCACGATGTTCGTTGTCGGCGCAGCTGCTGCAGCGACTTGCACGGGTGAAGACCACGTGCCCGCTGTTACCGAAGCGCCAGGCGTGCTGGTGGTGAAGGTGTAGTCCGCTCGATATGTCGGGTTTGCGCCAGGCGCTGGGACCGAAGCCGTCCAGCCGCTGGGCGGCGTAAGCGTGGCGTTGCTGAAGTCAAACGATCCACCCGTGGGCGCCGAAGGTGCGCTGGATGCCTGGATGTAGACGCTGCCCAGGAAGACAGAGACCCCATTCGCGCCGTTGCTGCCATTCGTGCCGTTGGCCCCGTTCGTGCCATTGGTGCCGTTGGTGCCATTGGCACCGTTGGCACCGTCTTGCGCCAGCAGGCTCGCCGAAGCCCACTCCCCGGTCGCGATCGTGTCAGTCGCCGTGGAGCTCAAGGCCGTGGCAGTCGTCACCCATCGATAGGCGCCGCCGGTGGTCGGCATGGTTTGCGTCCAGCCGTTGTTGACGCCCGTGGCCGCTCCCGTGCTGAAGGTGTAGGTCACCGAAGCGGATGGCAGAGAAGGCGGCGTGCTGGTGCTGGTGCGCTGGAAGAGGTAGACCGTCGCGCTGTTGATGCCGTCCTGCGCGAGCGTCGAAACCGATGCCCACTCGCCCGATGTGATGGTGTCGGTGGCCCCGGTGCTGCTTGCGGTGGCCGCCGACACATACAGGGGCCGGCCGTCTGCTGCCGGGATCGATGTCGACCACCCATTGTTCAGGCCGGTCAGGACGCTGGTCGCGAAGGTGTAGGTCACGGTGGCGCTGGGCAGCGCCGGCGCCGAATTCGCGCGCTGGTAGATCAGCACCGTCGCGTTGTTCAGACCGTCGGAACCGTTCAGGCCGTTGGTGCCATTGGTGCCGTTCGTGCCGTTGGCACCGTTGGTCCCGTTGGCCCCGTTGGCACCGGGCGAGCCCGCGACGCTCTTGCTGATGTTGAAGATCTTGGTCAGCGTCACGCCGGCATAGACGGCCTGGAAGGTCGCCGTGCCATTGGCGGCAGACATCGCCGTGATCGCATACGCGCCAGAGGTCGAATTGATCACCGCGGTGACGTTCGACGTTGAAGCCAGGCTGTAGGCCGGCCCCGCGCCAGTGACATCGGTGGTACCGCTGAAGACCTTGAAGACGCCCACCGCACCGGAGAAGTCCGAGACCACGCCAGCGCTGTCGGCAGCGACGGCCGCACTTTCGTTCGTGAGCATGCCCACGACCGCATTGGCACCAGCTGCGCCGTCGGAAACCCGCACCACCGTGATCTGGTCGCTGTAGGCGCCCAGACTGGCCGTCACCACGGCATAGGCGGCCGCGGCAAAGTTGGCCACCGCCAGGGTGCGGGTGGTGCCTGAACCCGACAGCGGGATGACACCCAGGCTGGCGCCTGTGGAGTCGTAGGCCGTTGCGACGAAGGTCACCGTGCCGCTCAAGTTCACCGTTTGCGCGGCGAACTGGATGCTCTGCCCGGTCGGCGATGCAGCGCCGGCGGACGTGAACTTGAAGGTTTGCGCCGTGGCGCTCAGGATCAGGAGCGAAGCGCCAGGCCCGGCACCGGAGAGGGCATCGACGGCCAGGCTGACCGTTCGGACGCCGTCAGCCAGGCCCTGGAAATTGGCGTCTTCCTCGGACCAGGTCAGCTGCCGGCCGACAGCACTGCGCAGGGAGACAGGGACAACGACGGCCATGGCTCAGAACCCCAATGCGGCCCAGCGCAGCGTGCCGGGGTTTATCGCCGCCGACCACTCCTGGATCTGGTAGGAAAAGCCCGTTGCCGTGGGAGCGCCGGCCAGCGCGAACTGCACGTTGTTGGTGGCCGAACCACCGCTGGCCACCTGGATCGACGGGCCGACCCAGACGCAAGCGGTCGGAAACGCAATGCCGGTGCTGGAGAAGGTGACGCTGCCGGTGGTGCCCGGCGTGCCGCTGGGCACGTCCGAGAAGGCGAACGACCCCCACTGCAGGATCAAGCCTCCGGGGAACTTCTGGTAGCCGCTGGCCGCCAGCGCTTGCGCAGACGTGAAGGACTGCGTGGTCACCACCGCGGTGTTCAGGATGTTGGTGCCATCGCCCCACAGGTAGTTCGCGCCAGGCTGCAGCGCTGCAGCTGTGCCCGCGCTGGTCTTGGCGCTCACGGTGAATGCGCCGGTGGTGTTGTTCACGACCAGCCACTGCTTCTGCCAGGCCGGGAAGACCAGGTTCACGTTCGCAGAGAGCGTGCCGCTCAAGGTGATGATCGGCTTCGATGCCTGGGAGTTCGTCAGGGTGACGTTCGTGGACCCCAGGGCCTGCGCGGTGGATCCGATGAAGAGCAACGGCACCCAGTTGGCGCCGCCGCTGTCCGGGTTGTTGGTGTTGTTGTTCGCCGTGCTGACCCAGAAGCCCGACTGATCGCTGGCCATGAGGACAGAGCCCAGCGGATAGCCGCCGACAGCTGCGGAGAAGGCGCTGTCGTAGTACGGGCGGCCGCCGGCCACCGTCCAGCGCGAGGCCGCGGAAAGCGCGTACAGGACGCCGTTGAAGTCTTTGCCGTCCGGCGGCACGCCGCCCGCGCCGGGGTCGGTCATGGTCAGCGGCGGGAACCCGTCCGGCCAGGATGCAGCGCCGTCGGTGACGCCGATGAGCGAAGTCGCGGAAATGACGTTTCGCGAGCCGCTGGCCGCGAAGGGGGTCAGTACCTTGGAAGGTTCGTCGCTGAGTTGCATTTGCAGTCCTGGAAAAGACGAAGCCGCCCGAAGGCGGCCGCGTTTGTGTCTGGAAGGGTCAGGCGTGCACCACGCTGACGGCCACGCCGGCAGGGTGTGGCAGCAGGCCCGGCTTGTTCACGATGGCCGACTGCACTGGAGTGAGCGGGTAGTCGAACACATAGGTCATCGTCATGTCGCCGTTGTCGACCACATAGGCGCGGCTGGAGTCCCGCGCTTCGACGTAGCCTTCGGCGACATAGCCGGGCTCCACGTAGTAGAAAGTTTCCACGCCGCCCAACAGCACGCGCGCGATGGTGTTCAGCGAAGGGATGTCGCAGGCCGTGACGTTCACGAAAGCCTTGAAGAGGATCAGCGTCCGGTAGGCGTCATCCGACAGCAAGTAAGTCGAGTGCAACGAAGAGCGCGTGCGGAAGATCGCCCGGTTGAATGGCTTGAAGGGTTGCGGGCTGGCGCCGGTCACCTTGAAGCCGAAGTAGACCCCGGTGGCCGGCACGTCGAGACTGCGGCCGACGCCGACGATGCGGCCCCAGATGTCCAGGCCAGCGCCGCGCGCGGTGTCGATGTTCCAGATCGAGTCGTAGAAGGCATCGATCTTCGTGCGCGGGTCGATCGCGTCGTTGAAGGACTCGATCAGCTTGGTCAGGATCGGGCTGTTCGCGTATTGCGACAGGTAGGTCGAACTGACTTGCAGCATGGCGTCAGGCAAAGTTGACCGAGATGTCCGTGAGGGCCAGCGTCGGCACCTGGGCCATGCCCAAAAGTACCGAAGTCTGGTTCGCGGTCGTGATGCCCACCAGGACCGAATAGACCATGGCCCAGGAACCCAGCGCCGCGATGCCGGCATAGAAGCGGCTGGCGAAGACGTAGGACCCGATGCGTGCGCGACTGCCGCCGTCGGCGCCGTTGAAGGCGGCCACCACGACGGCCCGCACCAGGTCCACCGCATTCGAGGGCACGGCCACGTTGTTCTGCATCGAGATGGCGAACTTGATGGGCGTTGCGGTCGGCACCTGGAAGGTGATCGGATAGGACGGGTACGGCGGCACGTAGTTGACGGAGTCGGTGACGGTGCGCGTGGTGTTGCCGTTCATGGCGCAGCCTGGCGCCTTCTTCGTGTAGATGGCCGTGGCGATGTCTTGCGCGGCGCCACCGTAGGCCGAAACGAAGATCGAGTGCGCCACCAGTGGGAAGCCGCCCGGAGAACTTGCCAGGCTGATCGGCGACCCGGAAGAGGCCACGGTCTGGCTGATGTTCAGCAGGTAGGTGCCGGTGCCGCCAGTGCCGCTGCCCAGGCTCTGGATGGCGGTCCCGCCCACCACGCCGGAGCCGGTCACCACGTCGCCCACGCTGACGGTGCCGGAGCTCACGGCGGTCACGGTCAGGGTCGTGCCGGAGATGTAGCCGGTCACCACCGCGCCAGAGGTCACGCCGGAAGTGTTCTCCGCGGCGTAGGCATCCGAGACCCCTGGAACGGCCAGGACGGCCGCCAGGATCGCTTCCAGGGACCCGTGGGCGTTCATGGCCACGGAGCGCTGGCGCCGGTATTCGAATTCGACGCGGCTTTCGACGTTGCTGCCGGTGACGCCGGCCGACGCATTGGTGACGCTGTCCCAGCCTGGCAGGGCCTGGTAGATCGACGCCAGCTGGCCAGGTGCGCACGCGATCGGGCCGATCTTTGTGCACTGGAAAGCCACGTCCACGCTGCCGCTTCCCGGGATCACCGCCGGCACCAGCGACACATACACATTCCCGTCGGCGTCGGCGGCCTTGGACCCGGCGGGAATGGTCACGCCGGTCAGGCCGGAACAGGTCGCGGTGACCACTGTGGCCTGGCCAGGCTTGCGCTCCAGGAAGTAGATCCGCGCGATCGCGTCCTGCATGCGGCCGTCGGCGAAGGCCGGGTCGACTCCGTTGAAGAGCGCCAGCATCTGGTCGTTTGCGTCGCCGATGATGGCCGTGAGCGACTGCGCCAGCTGGCCCTGGGGCGTGTTGAGCGCCTGGTTCAGGTCGCCGCCGAAGGCCGAATTCAGGTCGGCCTGCACGCCGGCCAGGATGTCGGACTCTGGTGGCGCCGTGAAGCCCTTGGCGCCCAGCGAGGGGGCGGGGACGTTTGTGGTCATGCGGGTGTCCGGTCAGAAGTTGGCGGCCGTGATCGCGCCGGCGCGGTCGGTGACCTGCACCTGCCCAGACAGCGTGCGGTCGGCCGAAGTGAGGAAGACCTGAGCGTCCACCACGCCGGGCACGGACAGGGCCGCGTCGACCATGAGGGACTTGACCAGTTCGATCGGCGGCAGCTGGCCCAGCACGTCGGCAAAGTAAGGCAGCCCGGCGGCCTGGTCGTAGTAGACATCGCCGACGAAGGTCCGAATCGCACAGGCCGCGTCTTGCGCCAGGCGATAGGGCTCTGTGCACGTGGCGATGTTGCCGGCCGTGTCGACCGCCAGGTCCCAGGCGCCGGTGGTGAGGTAAAGACTCTTCACAGCGATCCCTTACATCGGGTGGTCCGGCGTGTTGCCGGTGCCAGGCGTGCCGTGGCCCTTGTGGGCGTTGTAGGCGGTGCGGATGGCCACCATCGAGCCGACGGAGTCGGTCACGTTGGCCGCTGCGGTCACGTTCGCGCCACCGGTGATGTTGCCGGTGGTCACCAGGGCCCCGTTGATCGTGAAGGTGGGCGTGGTGACGGTGGTGGATGTCGTTGCCGCGACGGTCACGGTCTGGGCGTTGACTTCCACCGTGTTCGCGTCGATGCGCACGTCCGGCGCCGTCAGCTTGACCTGGGTGGGCGAATGGATCTCGATGCCGGCGCTGGAGAAGCGCACGTACTGGCTGGGCACGCCGTTCAGCACGCCGCCCAGATACAGGCCGTCGGCCATGCTGAAGCGGCGCCGGCTGCCCGGGTTTGCCTTGCCCTTGTTCGCCGTGGCGCTGCTGATGTCGCGGTCGGCAAAGACTGCGATGCCGATGTCGCCCACCTGGGGGTCCAGGATGATCGCGTTCGCGCCGCCCTGCACGCGCAGGTATGGGCACTTAAAGATGGTCGCGTGTGGCGTGGCCTGGCCGATGCCGTCGACCTGGTTGACCAGCGGCTCGATGTCCACGAAGCCGACTTCGGCCACACCGCCGCTGTTGGTCACGGCCTTGACTTGCACCAGGGTCGCCGTGCGCACGCGCGCCAGCATGCCGTCCACCAGCAGGCGCAGCGCGTTGAACTGGTTCGCCGATGTTCCGGGCCGCTCAAACCCGTAGAAGCCGGACCCGTCACTGGCCATACGGAGATCCGTTGAAGTGCGTGAACCACATGCCGCCCGGCATCTCGCTGTCCAGGTCGTGCGACAGGTCGAAGATCTGCCACTGACCGTTCGCCACGTGCAGATCACTCTGCACGCGGGCCAGGCCGCCGATGCGCAGGTTCGGGTTGAAGACCGACTTCACCGTGATGCCGCCCATGGTGCCGCTGGAATAGCCCGGATAGCCCACCAGGCCGGTTTCGGGCGAGATCAGGGGGATCAGGCCGCCGCGCTTGCCGCCACGGGGCCAGATGGCCAGGGTGTTCTTTCCCGGCTCGCTGTCGTCAATGAAGAGCTCCACGCCGGCGTCTTCCGCGCAGCGCCTGGCTTGCTCCATGAGCGACCCAGCGTAGTACGGCGTGGCCAGCTGCACGCTGACGCCGTTGTTCTCGAAGGTCATGCCCATCTTCTGGGCCAGGTTTGCCAGGATCACCGCGGCATCGGCGCTGCCGGGGTAGCTGACGGGGTCGTCGGTTTTCAAGGCGAACAGCTGGCCGGCGAAAGCCTGCACGTTCAAAGCGACTTCTGGCGCTGACCCCATGTCGACCTGCGAGACCGCGACCTGGCCTTCGAAGACGGTGGCCATGCCCATCTTCTCGTCGCCGGCCTTCACGATGATCCGGTTCTGCCGCGCCGCCATGTCGGCCTGGTTGAGCGCGGAGAGCTCATTCAGGAGCGACGGCGTCAGGCCGTAGACCCGAAGATGCGCTTCGCCCAGGCTGGGGCCGTTGGTCTTTAGGATTGAGCACTGCACCCGAAGGCCGCTCAGGGTCACCACGTTGTAGCCCATGAGACCGAAAGAGCCGGTCCCCAGCTGGAAGGTCAGGTCGATCTTGCGACGGATGAACGTCATGCCAGATCCGAGGCTTCCAGGTACTGCAGCACAAAGCGCGTGCCCAGGCCCGGGCTTGATGGATCTTCGTTGCCCTGGGTGTCCAGAAAGGCCAGGTCACCGACGAAGCCAAGGTAGTCGCTGCGCACCATGCGCGTCATGTTGCGGCAGGCCACGCCGGTCACGATCGGCGCGTCGTTGATCGAAAGGCTCAGGAACATGCCCGTCGACTTCTGCGCCAGTTCGATCTGGCAAGGCTGGCCGCCCAGCGTGACCTTGAACGACTGGGCGTAGGTGTCCAGCAGCGGGATGGTCTGCATCAGATGCCCTTCCCCAGGCCCAGTTTCACGCGGGCCGAAGAGATCGCGCCCTGCACCGTGCCGCCATTCACAGCCGGGAACCCGCTGGGCTTCTTGGCTGTCGTGAAGGCCGTGCTGACGGTCTCGCGGATCTCCACCAGCCACAGGTCCACGGTGATCAGGCCCACACCTGAAGCAGCCGTGCGGCGGTAATCGAAGCGCTGCAGGTTCGCGCTCTTGTAGACCTTTTCCGGCGTGACCACGTCGAACAGATCCAGCGACGCTGTCGCGGCTTCAATGGCCGAGAGAAACGCGGCGCGGTCTGCTTCCGTGCCGCCCTTGGTCAGTTGCACACGCGCATCGAACGGGGATCCCACCTTGTTGTAGGACTGGAACCCGCCTTTCTCTTGCGGGTACTCCGAGATCTTGGTGTCCTGCCGGTATTCAAAACTGAGGACAGAGTCGGCTGAAGCGATGGCCTTGCCTGACTTGAAGACGCCCCACTTCGGCTTGTCAAACAGGCCCTTGATGATGGCCGCGTCGGCCACCAGCAGGGACGCGGTATTCAGCTTCGCGAAGGCGCCGCTCAGGGCTGGCGGGGTGCGCAGCAGCGCCGGCGCCCCGGGGATGGTCGGCAGCGCCATCAGTTCGCCCCGAAGTTGGCCTGGGTGGCGAGCGAGTAGTTCGCGCGCAGCGCGCCGCCGATGTCACGGGCGATGCCGCGCGCATCGGTGGCCTGGGTGTTGACGTGCATGGACCCGATCGAGATGTCGACCTTCTGCGTGGTGCCACCAGGCCGCGCAGCGCCGGCGCGCGATGCCAGGCCAGCCGCAGCCTGGCTGCCGGTCAGCCGCGACAGGGCATCACCGCCGAATTCAGCGCCGCGGATCAGGTCGCCGTAGAACTGCGAATTGAAGGCCGCACTGCCGTACTGGAGGGATCCGCCGGCGTCACTCGTTTGCTTCGGCGGCTGCGCCTTTGGCTTCTTCTTGTAGTCCGGCGTTCCGAAGTCCAGGAACCAGTCCCAGGCGCCGTCAATAGCCCGCCCCACAAGGTTCTTGGTGGTGAAGCCGCCTTCCATGCTGGGCAGTTTGCTGCCGATGTTGCGCTTGATCCAGTCGTTCACTTCGGGCTTGAAGATGCTGCCGGCCAAGTCGGGCAAGATCTTTCCCGGGTTGTCGGTCCACTTGGCGATTTTCTCGGCCGCGGCGTTCAGCTTGTCCACGAAGTTGAAGATCGGCGAATTCAGCATTGCGCGGCCGGCCTTCTCCAGGGCATCGGTAAAACGATCCCAGGCGGCCGAGCGCTCTTTCGCCAGGTCGGCGTCGCGCTTGCTGGCCACGTTCAGTTCGCGCTGCAGCTGAAGCTGGCGCTCCAGGTCGTTGCCGATCTCGCGCATCACCGTCACGGTCTGTTCCGTGAAACCGGCCTGCTGCATGAGGGACAGCGCGTCCTGACGGCTGCTGGCGCCGGCGACGGCCGACTGGATGATCCTGGCCTTCTCCGCGATGGTGGTGGCATTGTCGGCAAAGCGCGCCAGGCCTTCGGGCCCCAGCAAGCGGCCCAGCGGCTGCAGGGCGCCGGAAGACCCGAACAGCTTGATCTCCTGCGCGATCTTGTTGATGTTGCGGAAGAAGCCGTCCACGTCTTCGCCTGAGCCGCCGAACTTGGTGGACAGGTTGCGCCAGGCCGACAGTTCGTCGGTCGCGATGTTCAGGTTTTCGGCCAGGCGGCCCACCGCGGCGTCGCTGGCAGTGATCCGCTCCACGAAGCCCTTGATGCCGTTGACCGTGACGAACATGCCCACCAGGCGCAGCAGTTCCTTGCGCATGCCGGCGAAACTCTCCGTGGCCGCCTTGGCCTTGGCTTCGATGTCCTTGGCATGCTTGACCGTGTTGTCCTTGGTCTTCTTCAGGGCCTCGTCGGCTTGCGCCTGGCCCTTCTTGAAGCCGCTGACATCCAGGCCCAGGGTGACCAGCAGCGCGTCGATGATGGTTGCAGACATGGTCAGTCCTCGGGCCGGTTGTTGTAGTCATCCACGGCGATCACTTCCAGCAGGCGGTACACGTCTTCGATGCCCAGGACCGTGTCCAGTTCGTGAAGGCTGGCGAGGCGGCTGGACACCACGGTGCCGATAGAGCGCGGCATGTTGACGTAGGGGACCCTTACTCGGCCGCTGGCGCTGACGCTGATGCCGAGATCTGGGGAGCGCCAGCTTGCGAAAAATCCACGTGGAGGCCAAAGACTTCCTTGCGCAAGCGCAGCCGCGTCGAGACCTCTTCGATGTCGTCTTCGATCAGATCGCGGATCACGCCGGGCCGCGACGGGTCCGGGATGAACTTCACGCACGCGAACATCTCGGCCATCAGGTCGCGAGCATCTTCGAAGCGCACACCGGCCAGCGCCTTGAACCCGAAGGACGCGATGCCAGCCAGGCCGGATTCAGCCACGCCGTCCGGCACTTCGACGCCGGAGCGCGCCAGGGCCAGGAATGCCTTCGCCGCCCAGAGCTCGGCCTGACTGGCCGGCATCTCGCGGATGAAGTAGACCTTGCCCTGATCGCGCCCGGCGGAGTCGATCGTCACGGTGAGGGTCTTGCGGGCCATTACAGCGGCGCCCCGACCATGCTCTGCCAGGTGATCGAATACTTGCGCGGCTGCAGCGTCTTCTTCGCGTCAGGCGCCGGCTTGTAGCTGGACAGCACGCCCTTCGTGAGCGCGAAACTGCGCTGCACGCTGGGCAGGCGGATGATGCCGTTGGCGAAGTAAACCTCGCCGGCGGCCTGCTGGGCAGCAAACCAGGCATCGAACAGGTCGTTCGAATCGCTGTCGGCCTGCAGCATGATGCCCTGCTGAATGGGCACGTGCACGAAGCCCGCGGACAGCTTGCCGTCCACGCCCATCACGGCTTCGGCCGGGGCGATGTCGCCCAGGTCGGTGATGTCGTCGGCGGCGAAGCCCTGCAGCTGCTGCGGGATCGGGTACAGGCCCGTGATCGACAGCATGAGGACGGAGTTGGCGGAAGTGATGCTCTTCATGTCATTGGACCTCAATGCTGGCCAGGTTGAGCTTGTGCACGCTGCCGCCGTCGGCGTACCACAGCGTCAAGGGCGGCGACGATCGCGCGGCGCGGGTGATGGCCGTGGCCGGCTGCACCTGGAAGTACCAGCCGCGGGTGGACACCACGTCATCGATCTTGCGGCCTGCCGCGTCGTTGATCTGCGAGATCTGCAGCGCCGACAGGGCCACGCCCGGGCGGATGGCGCCGAAGTTGACGCCGGCCAGGATCGGGTCTGAACAGGCCGCGTCGATCATGGCGTAGCCGGCATCGTTGTAAGGGATGCTGCGCGCATTGGTCAGCAGCGTCATCATGGCCAGCTGCAGCGCGTTGTTCAGCCAGATCTGGTTGACGTAGCTGTCGACCCACTTGAACACACCGGTGCAGCGGCCGTCAGTGAAGAAGGTGAAGCTGTCGTTCGCGGTTGCGAAGGTGCCGTAGTAGTTGTAGCCGTTGGCTTCCAGGTTACTCGCGGTGGTCTGGTCCACCACGTCGGCGGCCAGGCCCTGCTGGGACCGGAACTTCAGCGTGGTGCGGCCGTTCAGGCGGGTGAAGTCCAGGGATGCCACGTAACCGGCCACGAAGGCGGCCTTTGTGGCGTCCGGCGCGGAGATCAGCACCGTGCCGCTGGAGTTGGCCACGCCCAGCAGGTAGCCGAGGCTGCTGGTCGCGTTGCTGGAGGCCTTCGGCGCGGCGTCGCTGTCCCAGCAGGCATAGAGCCAGCGGTTCGCCTGGGCGTCGTTCCAGGACGCAAAGGCCTGCTTCAGGGTGTTGCCGCTGCCGCCGTCCGGGTCGAACAGGGTGAAGAAGCTGGCCCAGTTGGTGGTCTGCGAGACCACGCCGTTCATGAAGGTGGCCGGCGTGGCGGCGGCCGCGCCTTGCGACAGCACCGCGCCGGTCGCCAGCGTCAGGCACAGGCCCGCGGAGAGCGTGCCGCTCGCGTAGGTCATGGTGCTGGTGCTGCCGGTGGTCGTGTTCTGGAACAGGAAGCCGCCAGAAACGCTGTCGTAGGTCACCGTGAAGCCGGGCGAAGAGAAGGCCGCCAGGATGATCGTCGCCGCGTTGCTGAAGCTGGTGGCGCTGGCCAGGCTGATGCTGCTGGTCTTCACCACGCCGTTCACGGTGATGCTCAGGGTGCCGCCCAGGGCCTGCAGCTGGGTCAGCGTCAGGCCGGCCACGCTTGCGCCGCGCAGGTAGCCGCCGACGGCAGAGGCGGGGTACTGGGCAAAGAGCAACGCGCCAGGCCGGGCGGTGCTGCCTTCGAAGCCGTTGAAGTAGACGGACGCGGCCGCCGCTTCCGCGCTGCTGGCGCCGTAGTAGGTGGAGACCGCCGCCGCCGAAGCGAAGGATTGCACCGCGCCGATGGGCGTGCGGATGCTGGTGGTGATGCACAGACCGTTCAGGTCCAGCGCCTGGCCGCCGGCGCTCAAGACGCTGGGGATGACGCTGACGATCGCAGAAGCTGGGATGCTTTGCATGAAGATGCTCCGTGTGGAGAAGAGAAAAGAACTCCCCGCTGTCAGCGCGGAGTGCGGGGGTCAGACCGGCGGGAACTCCGCATCGATCTCTTTGACGGCACCGACCGGGCTCAGGATCAGCGTGCCGGCGAACTGCTGCGGCGATGTCACGACCGGGTTGGCCTGCATCACCGCGTCCATGGTCCAGCGGCTTTCGATCTGCTGGCTCTCGTTCAGGAACGGGGCCTGGCGCGGATCGCTGCAGTGCAGCGGTTGCACGTCGTAGCCCGTTGCCGTGAACTGTTCGCAGCCGTAGCCGTCGCGGAACAGGGTGCTGATGATCTGCACCGTGTCCGAACTGTTGGGCCCGTGGATGTCCAGCTGCACGGTGACCTGGGTCGGCTGCAGCGCGTTCCGCTGTTGCGCGTTTCCGGGGCCGCCGTCGTCATAAGTCACGACATTGGTGGCCAGGCGCCCGCGGCCCAGAATCGTCATCACCACGAAGTCGGCCGCCAGGGGCTGCGGCACCTGGTTGTCTTGCGCTCGGACCACTTCCACGCCGGCGGGAAGTACCGACAGCAGGAAGGCCCGCAGCGCGGCGATTGTTTCGCTCATGTCAGGCTCAGGGAGATGCCGACGTTCACGTGCGGGGTGCTGTAGTCGATCACCACCAGCTTCGCCGCCTTGCGAACTCCGCGCCGGTAGGCGTCCACGTAGAACGAATAGGTGCCAGGCTGCGCGCCGCTGAAGGTGAAGGATCCGTCTTCGCGCAGATCCAGCACGCCGGCCGAAGGCCAGGTGCGGATCAGCCAGCGAACTTCGGTTTCCGTGGTGTCGCTGGCGTCCAGGTCCGGCAGGCCCAGCGGGCCGCCGTTCGGGCCGGTCAGCGGGATGTCCTTGGCCTTGACGCCCAGCCCCGTGTTGCCCAGCAGGACGGCCCCAGGAATCCAGGGCGTGGTGTCCAGCCGGCAGGTGCGGTCGCTCATGCCTTGGCCTGCACGAACTCGGAGCCGATCGCGCCGAAGGTGCCGACATCGGTACGACGGTAGTCCGCTCGATACCACTGGCCGATGACGGCTGCCGAGTCCCTGAAGTCAACGACCCAGTCGCCGTCAGCATCCTGCTGCGACGTGAGCCCAGGTTTCGCCACCACCATCGACAGCCCGTCGATTGATCGAAGGATGCAGTCGATCGGGGCGCTCCGGTGTGGTGACCCCGTATTCCAAACCAGGGCGCCGCTGGTGATCCGTCCGGGCCCAGAGATCGAAGCCGACCCCATAACCCCGAAGATGATTGCCGGCCCGCTGGCCGGCCGCTGCTGGGCAAAGATCAGGCTCATGTCACGACACGGCCGCGGGGCCGACGTATCCGCGCTGGGCCGCGCCTTGCGTGAGCGTCCCGTCGCTGTTGCTGATCGACAGCCCTGCCAGCTGGCCGGGGACCAGCGTCGTCAGCCCGGCGATGTTGCAGGTGAGCACGCCGAAAGCATCGGTGCTGCCCGCCGCCGTGGCGTAAATCGGCTGGTGTCCCGCCCACAGGTCTGGAGTGGCTTGGTCATAGACCGCCACTTTGAGGCCTGTCAGGTTCGGGATCGGCGTAATGCCGTCTGTCGTGAGCGTGACGGTCAACGTCGTCGCCGCCGCCGCCGTCACTGTGTAGGTCACCGCCGCCGGATCGCTCAGCGCGCCGTTGTTCGACGTGGTGATCGACTTGGCACCCGTCGCGCCCGGCAGGTACTTGAAGGTCGCGGTCGGGCTCCCGCTGCTGATGTTGACCACGGTCGGCACAAAGGAACCGCCACCGCCGTTGTCGCTTGGCGTGACAGCCACAGTGCCGGTGATGGTGCCGTTCGCGCCCACCGTGAAGTTGTTGGACAGCTGCCCGACTTGGCCGGTCGCGGGGCTTGCGTTGGAGATCACCACGCTGGTCGCGGAACCCGACGCGCTGACGATCAAGGTCAGCGTGAAGTCGATGGTCTGCGGAGGCGCGCCGCCGCCCGTTGGGTTGATGCCCGCGGTGCTGCTGTCGGTGCACCGAATGACCGGGGTGTAGGTGCCCGGTGTGCTTGTCAGCGTGCCGGCAGGGACGCCGGTGCTGCCGTTGATGCTGGACAGCCCGGATCCGCCTGCCGCCACCAGCGTGAAAGTCTTGGTCCCGATGCCGCCGGTGATAAACGAAGCCGGCGTGCTGCCGGTGTAGGTGAAGGCTGCTCCGGCCACGCCACCCTGGGCGGCCGGGCTGCCACTGGTGGCCATGGTGCTTGGCGTGAACGGGCCCGCGCTGACAACGCCTGGCGCCCCGGTCTGCGTCATGTCGACGTAGTACGGCGTGCCGCTGGCGAAGGCGGTCATGTTGCGCGACTGCACGCCGACGGAGGTGACCGCCTGGCTTTCGCCAGTTGAGGCCACTGTGGCCTGACTGGCCGGCGTGGTGCCCGTCCGGCGCAGGAAGAAGGCATTGCCCCCCAGGGCGTCGGTCGTGAACGTGGCCGTGGCCGTGGTGGTACCGGTAGCGTTTGCCGTCGGCGCGGTCAGGTTCGGCGTCGGCGAAACGACCTGGATGGTGAAGACCGTGCCGTTGGTGGCGTTGTTGGCCGGATCCGCACCGCGTGGCGTGTAGTTCGCCGCAGCCTGCACCGTCGTCGGCGTGCCCTGCAGGACGCCACCGCTCACAGAGAGGCCGGCAGGCAGCGACTCGACCACCGTGCCGGTGACCGTCAAACCCTCGGGATCCGCGAACTTGGCCGCGATGTTCACCGGCGTCATCGCCGTTCCCTGCGTCAACACAAGGGCGCCGATCGCCGGGCCAATGAAGCTGGGCGCTTCGTTGATGTCGGTGACATTCAGCGTGACGGCTTGCGTGGCCGTGCCGCTGCCGCTGGTGTTGACGACGTTGAAGCTGTAGCTGTTCTTGCCGCCTGTGGCGCTGTCGTAGTCAAAGTTGCCGCTGGCTTTGGTGACCGTGCCGCCGCTGATCGACAGCATCGAAGCGTCGGTGCCGGTGAGCGACCAGGTGCCGCCGTTGGTCACCGTCCAGACGCCAGCGACGTTCTGGTTTTCGGCGCTGCTGGTGGTGATGCTGCTGGCACCGGCCGAGCCGGTCGGGCCGGTGATGACAGGCGGGATCGCCGCAGCAGGGATGCCGAACGCGATGCCAGCAATCTGACTACCGCCTGCATAGGTGAGGCTTGCCTGCCCGCCAGTGCGCTCGACGAGATTGGTCGCGCTATCGGTGCGGATGGGGGACACGCCGGTCCCCAGGCCTGACGCTGCCGATGGGTAGCCGCCGGCGAACATGATGACGAGGGTGTCGGCGGCGGGCGCTGGAGACAGCGCCGGGGAGCACGATGATCCGCTGCTGTTTTCGTCAGCAGCGTTCGTTGACGCGGCAGTGCTGTCGCCGCTGAACAATTCGACGTACCACAGCCCGTTGTTCTCGTTCGTGGTGTTGGTGACGACCAGGTTGAATGTGCCAGCGGTCGGGCAGAAATACTCCCACCCGTGCACGCGCGGGGCCGGGCCACTGGTGGTCTGCTTCGTTGGCGCCCCAAGCGAGATGCCGTTGAACTTCAGGTCCGCCTGGTTGTCGATGGTGAAGCGCGCGCCAGACATCAGAACAAGCATGCGCTGGCCAGCGCTGACCGTGACGCTGGCGATGATCTGCGACGTATTCGCAACTTGGGTGGTGCGGTCGAAGAAGATCGGCGTTGAACGGGTGACGGACATGAGTTGCCCTCTCAGGCAGTTTGGTTGATGGCCAGGAAGTAGCGCAGCGCCTCGCTCATGGGCTCTGGCACGCTGTAGCGGCCCACGCCATGCGCGCCGTAGGCCAGGCGCAGATGGCGCTGCCGAAACTCGTTCTTGCCCTGCTCGTACAGCGTGCCGTCAACAGGCGTTCCCTTGAAGCAGCGCACAAGCCCGTGGTCGGAGCCGCCAGCGATCAGCCGGCCGCCGCCGACGCCGAAGGCCATCTGGTAGGCGTCCATGGGGTAGGCAACGCCCGGCGTGGTGATCCACTTGCTGCCGTCAGGCTGGATGCCGTACCACCGGCCGCCCTCTTGAACATCGAAGGTCGCGTAGAAAACCGTGCCCCGCGGCGCGTAGCTGCCATCGCTCACGGCGAACTTCACGAAGAAGCTGTTGCCGGTGATGACCACGGGAACGCGGCGCACTTCCTTGCGCGTGGCCAGGTCGAACACGCGAATCTGCTGCTGCACGCGGCTGCCGACGTACAGCAGGCCGTCCAGAAGGTACAGGCCCTCGGGAGCAAAGATCGGGTGCGCTTGCGCTTGGGCCAGCGTCGTGCCGTTGGCCAGCCATGCGGTGTGCCGGTTGTCCACGATGGCGCTGCCTGGCAGGCGCGGGTCTGCACTGAACACGCGCTCAAGCACTTGGCCGTCGAAGCTCACGCGCAGCACTTCATGCGTGTCGCGCACGGACACCAGCATGGTCGCCGTGTCGGGGTCTTCCACGCAGTCCCACATGCCGGGGAAGGTCAGCAGCTTGGTGACGACTGCCGGGGCGTGCGCGGCGGCGGGGAACTGCAGCCGGTACAGCGCATTGCGGCGCGAGTCCACCACGTAGGCGCGCGGGCCCGGGCCGGAGTGCGGCGGGCGGCCGTCGATGGGCAGCTGCGTGGTGTCCACGGCCAGCGTGCGGCTGTCCCAGCACATGCCCCACAACAGCAGCCAGCCGCGCTCACCCTCGGGGATGGCTGACCAGTCGCCCACCAGTTCCAGATCGTCGGTCGGGCCATCATCGCCCATGCGGTGACGCCAGCCGGCCAGCGTGGTGACGACGCCGGTGTTGGACACGCGAACGAAGCGCCAGGGCTGGCAGACGTAGGTGTTGCGACGTGGCGTCAGGTCGGCCGTTGTCTGCGTGGCCTTGCCCACTTCGATGTGGGTGCTGAAGCAGACGGTGCCAACGCCTCGCGGGCCGTCGCGCAGCGGCACCATGGGCACATCACCCCGAACGCCGTTCACCATGTCCCAGTAGTATGGCTGCTGGCCGGTCGTGGTCCATGCTCCGCTTGCCTCGCGGTGAGGCATGGCGTTCAGGTGCAAGTCGCCGGCCACCAGCATGTCGGCCGTGTGGCCAACGGGTATGTGCCACCCGCGGCTCGCGTCGAACTCGCTGGCCGTCATCGGCTCATAGAGCCGATCCGGCGTCGGCATGCCGGGGCCCACACCAGTCGGCGGCACCCAGATCCAGGCGTGAACAGGCTTGCCGAAGTGCTCGTGGTCCTTGCTCATTTCAAGCGAGGACTTCACCACCGGGATGAGGTCGGGCGCGGCGCCGGTAACGCAGAAGAAGTAGGTCAGGCAGTCTTCATCGTCACCCGTGGTCACGGTCATGGTGCGCCAGCCAGGCGCGGTCGGCGCGGTGAAATCGAACTGCCACCAATACTGGCCAGCGCCGACATCGGCAGAGGCGACTTCCAGGCCGTCCAGCAGCAGCTTGTAGGTGCGGGCCAGGCACTGCGAGTGGTCGCCGCCCCAGTCGTTGCGCTTGTAGACCACGCTGGCGCGAGAGCCAGGCGCGAACGCCAGGGAAGCGGTAGCGCGACTGTATGGCGGAAACTGCCAAGCGTAGGCCTCGGGCCACAGCACGAAGCGCTTGGTGAGCTCCTGGGTCTGCACGGCGAACGCGGCGGCCGGCGCGGGCGCGGGTGCGGGGACCGGAATGGGCGCAGGCGCAGGAGTTGGCGCGACCGGCTTGGTCGGCTCGGGGGCCGGTGCGGGAACAGGCACGGGCACGGGCACGGGTGCAGGCGCTGGCACGGGGTCGGGCGACTCCATGCGCTCCACTTCATCGGCCAGGGCGCGCAACAGGGCCGGGATCTTGCTCATGCGATGGTCCTCAGTGAGCGGTTGCGGAAATCGACAGAGCCCAGCGCCCCCGATTGAGCACCCGCCGACCACAGGTAGACGACAAGCTCAACAGGCCCGCCAGCGGTGACGCCGTTGCGGAAGAAGTTGAGCCGAACGGTGGCGGTGTCGGTGGTGCCCGACGAGTCAAGCTGCAGGTACGCCTTCTGCGACAGCTTCTCGCCCGAGGTCTTCTGCGCCCACATTTCCATGAGGTAGAAGCCCTTGAGGCCGTTGAAGCGGACCTGCAGCATTTCCTCAAGCTGGGCCGGCGACACGCTTGTGGGCGCAGCGCCCGAGGCGGCCTGCGTCAGGGTCATTGCATACCCGTTCACACCCAGCACAGTCGGCGTCACGCGCAGCCACGGCGTCGTGTTGGAATCGCCTCCTGCCGCCGAAACAATGGACGACGAAAAGGTAAAGCCGGTGCCGTACTGGCCGACGCTCGTCCCGGTGGGCGGGTTGCCACCCGTGTTGGTGGGGTTTGTGCACCATTGCGCGGTGGTCGGGTACACGTCCGCAGCGTCAGTGACCAGCGGCGCGCTGGCATAGCCCTGGTTGACGAAAAGCTGCGCCAAGAGGCTGGACCAGGCCACGCCGAGCACATAGCTGCCAAGCTCGTTCAGGTGGTAGCCGTCGACACGGAAGTAAGCCGGATTGGCATTGCCGCTGCCGTCCAGCAACACGCTGGTGGCGTCGAGGAAGTGCACCAGGCCCGAGGTGTCTGCGGCGCACGCGGCGCGCTGGTATGCGGCCATGACGCGCCAGGGCGCATCCAGATTGTTGACGCCCACCACGGGCAAGATCGGGCCGATGATGACGTGCGCGCCATACGTCTTCATCTGCGCGATGCAGGACAGAAAGTCGGCCTGGGTGCCGCTGTCAACGCTGGTGGCAGTGCCAGCGCCGCGCCAGCCGTTCGTGCCGATGGCGGGCATTGAGGCCCAGCCAAGCGGCGGCAGGCCTGCGAAACCAGGATGACCGCCCGGATCTTTGTAGCTGTTGGCCAGCTGCGCGGCTACATCGCTGATGGACCGGCCGCTCACGGCGCTGTTGGCCACGATGTCCAGCGGCGCACCGATCCGCCCGTTGGCCCAATAGGTCCAGCAGTCCAAGAAGAAGTGCTCATTCAGGCTGTCGCCTGTGATGGCCATCTTGTTGGACACGCCCGCGGCGGGCGCACGGATGATGCTGTCGATGCCGGTCACGCTCTGCGTGGCCCCGGTGATCGTCGCGCCGCTGCAGGTCAACGTCAGGTTCTGCGCACCCCTGGTGGCGGTGATGGTCAGGTTGACCGTTGCGCCGACCGCGATGGACGCGCCAGAGTTGGGAGAAATGGTCCAGCCCGCGGGCACGTTCAGGCTCCACGGGCCGCTGGCCGTGCTACCGGTGTTCGTGATGGTCCCGCCGGCCGAAGCCAAGCCATATGGCACCGAACTCAGCGGGGCAAAGGCCAACTGCGCAGCTGACACGGTCACAGCCAGTGGTCGACCGGCCCGTGTGAGCGCTGGGCTGATCGTGAAGTCCACAGTTCGCCCGGCGCCAGCGGCAGTCCAAGTGCTGCTGCCAGATGCAGCCGTTTGGCCTTGCAAGATGGTGCTTGTGGCAGGACCTGTCGCGCCGTCCGATCGACTCCAGGTCACCGTGTAGTCTTGATCTGCGGCGACATCCAGCGTGACTGTGTCCACATGCGCCACGCCGACATTGGCGGCGTTGCTGCCGGACAAGGTGGCAAGGGTCGGCGCCGGTGGTGGTGGCGGCGGCGGGCTGGTCACGGTGATGTCCAGCGTGTTGCTTACCAGGCCACCTGGGGCGGTCACGCGGATGGTTTTGGCGCCGGCGGCGGCCCAGGTTGCCGCGAATGCCTTGTTCAGGTCGCCCAGGCTCCATGTCACGGTGGCGGGCGAGAAAACAGCGGTGCCGGCCACGTTCTCCGGCGTGCCAACCAGCGGCAGCGTGCCGGGGTTCGCCAGCACCACGCCGAAACTCAGCTGCGTGCCGGTCTGCACCGACAGGCCCCCAAGTGCCGAGAGGACCAGAGCCGGTGCCGGCGGCGGCGGCGGCGCCACCCCGGAGGCGTTGACCGTGGCCGGGCTCCCAGTAGCGAAGCCGCCAACCACAGACATCACCAGGTTGTAGGTGCCGGCATTGCTGGCCAGCAACGTGATGGCTTGCGTTGCCCCCGGTGCGATGGCCCCGCTGCTGGGCGTGATCGTCAAACCGGACAGTGGGGCGATCGACCAGGTGGCCAGCGCCGTTCCAGGGTTGCGAACCTGGGCGGCTGCAGCCACATTGACGTTGATCGAATTCGGCACACCCTCCAGCGCGGCGAACGGTGTGACGCCGGGAACTGGAGAAGGCGCTGGCACCGACCCGGCCTGCATGGGCAGGCTGCTGACCACGTAACGGATGTCGCGCGGCTTCACGCTTGCCTCACACAAGCGACCTTCGTCCAGCCGGCCGTGGCGCCCCAATTCTCCAGGGCCTGCACCACCAGCCAGCGCGTGCCGTCAGGCATCACGAACAGGTCGCCGCCGCGCTGCTCGCCGCGCACAGTGCCCTTAATGTCGCCCTGCACGTACAGCGCGCACTTCTCGCCGCCCAGGTTCAGGCCTTCAATCTGCCGCAGGTCCGAAGGCGACAGCGCCTGGCGCTGTACCAGCAGATCCACGTCGGGCAGGAAGTCCGGCGTGCGCGTGCCGTCCGCGGCCGTGACGTAGGTGCCAGCGGGTTGCCGGTATTGCGCCGTGACCCATGGGTTCACGGTGGCCACGATCGGGCCGGCGATCGCGTGAAGGTTCATTCGTGCACTTCGAAGTCGACCGCTGACTGGAGCTCGCCGGTCCAAATCAGCGGCTTCGTGGAGACACCCCCAGGCGACTCGCCGGCAGCCACGCGCGCGGCGGCCTCGCCGACCACCTTGCCGGTGATGGTCCTGTTCTCCGGGGCCATCTGCATCTTGCGCAGCATCAGCGTCACCGGCGACAGCGGAGGGTTGTCCAGGTCCGTCATGGACTGCTGGAGCTCGCCGCGCAGGGCCAGGCCCATCACAAACAGGGCCTGCCAAGAGTCGTAATCCGCAACCTTCAACTGTTCGGCCAGTTGCTCGCCCCAGTCGCCTGAATACTGCGCGACCATGTTGCGGAAGAAGGGCCGCGGCGGGATGCCGGCGGCAGGCGCACCGAACTCCTGGATTGCCGCGATCGCCGCCATAGGAAGGTCGCTGTGCGTGTGCGTGGCGCCTTCCAGGAATCCGACGCGCAGCAGCGCGCCCTTGGCAAGACCGTCGGCCAGTTCCTTCAGCTTCGCCTGCAGCTTGTCGCCGCCGCTGATCTCGACGGCTTCACCCACGGTAGCTTCCGTAGGGGTTCATGCGGCGCTGGTGGCCAGGCACGTAGACCGCAGTGCGGTAGGCGGCCAGCGCCTGCCAGGCCTGAAGGCCGTAGGGCGTCTGTACCCACCACTGGGCGCTTTCGCTCTTGATCTGCAGGTCGGCCTGCACCGTCACGCTGCCTTCGGTCGCGCTGCTGATGCGACCCACCAGCGCAGCGGCTTCACCGCTGGCGGTTGGGTTCAGTTTCGCGATATGGGCGACGATCAGGTTCAGGATCAGCGCGCGGCGGGCTTGGTTCTTGACCCGCGACACGCTGTCGTCATTGCTCAGGTAGAGCGTGGCTTCTTCGAAGTAGGCCTGGGCCAAAGGCTCGGCCACAGACCCGGCCAGTTCAGGGAACCGGGCTGCCCACTGGGCATAGTTGAAGACCACGCCCATGGCTTCAGGCCGTGGCGGCCAGCTTTGCCTTTTCGATGCCCTTGGGCAGCTTGTTCGGGTCCAGGCGTTCGAAGCCACTGCGCAGGGCTTCCTTCTCGCGGGCCTCGGACACGGTGCTGCGCTCGCTGTCGTGCGCGAAGATCAGTCCGTTCAGGACCATCGGCGTGTCCTTGTTGTCGGAAAGCCAGCGCTCCCACAGTTCCTTCGGGCAGCCCATGGTCAGCGCGTAGCCGAATTCCATGCGGCCGCGGGGGGCGCCGTTCTGCGGGAAGGACGTGCCCATCACGACGAATTCGCCGGGCAACTGCTGCGCCTTCTTCACGTCGCGCGAGCCGCCGCCCATGACGGGCTCGGCGACCGTGGCCATGTGGAAGGCGCGCAGCACGATGCCGTGCGGCAGCTTGCACGCGATGGTCACGGTGTCGCTGCCGCGGCTCTTGGTCGCGACTTGCGGCGCACCGTTCTGTTGTTCGCTCATGGTGTTCTCCGGGAAAAGAAAAGGCCCCCGGGGTTGCCGGGGGCCTTCAGGGTTGCGGTCGACCGTTGGTCAGCCGTTCAGATGCCCAGCATCTGGGCGATGGCGAAGGGCTGCTTGATGATCGCGCCCCAGGAGCCCTGCGCGAACTTCTGCTGCCAGGACGACAGGCCGCGCACCGGCTGGAAGGTGCGCAGCTTCTCGTTGAAGCTGCAGTAGCCGGTGCCCTGGCCTTCGACCGTGGTGGCGATGGCTTGCACCAGTTCGCCGGCGGCGTTGCCCTGCGGGTTCTGCGTCGACTTCACGCCGTACTGGATCGCCGTTTCGATCTTCACGTTGGGGAAGCTCTTGGAGAGCATGTCCCGGGCCGTGAGGCCGAAGCTGTTGGTGATCGTCAGCGCCATGCTGGACTTCGGCGACATGGCCAGCGTGATCGGCGTGTCCAGTTCGATGTTGCCGGCCGACTGCGTGATCAGCTTGGTGATCAGCGCTTCGATGTCGGCATAGACCTCGTTCGCCGTCGCCTTGATGGTGCCAGCAGAGTCGATCCACGCGGTGCCGGTCGCGGCCTTGGTGGCCGGGGTCAGCGCAGCGCTCAGGCTCGGGTCGTTCAGCAGGCCGTAGTTCTGCAGGCCGTCCACGCCGTAGAAGTAGGTCAGGTTCTGGTACTTGTTCAGGCCGTTGACCGCGGCTTCCTTGATCTCCGCAGCCCAGCCGATCTTCGCCAGGCCCGCGCGTTCGGCTTCGATGTCGCCGTACTCGGTGATGACCTGGTAGTTGAAGGACTGGCGTTGCGGAAAGTTCAGGTTCACGCCGGCGCGGCCGTTGTTGGCGAAGTCGCCGTAGGCCGACACTTCCACGGTCTGTTCAGCGACCGGGAACATGATCTGCTGGTCCAGCATCGAGCCCTTGCGCTCTTCGCCGAAGATCTGCGCGGCCTTGTTCTTGGCCGTCAGGATGCGCAGCAGCTGCGGGTCCACCACGGTTGTCAGGTAGGCAGGGATGCCCGCGTTGGCCGTGGTGATGAGTGCCGGCTGGGCGTCAGCGGCCATCTGGAAGTTGCGCTTCCAGGGGTCGTTGTCGGCCAGGACCAGCGCGGCGCCGAACATCGAGATGCCGGCGTTCTGCAGGGCGGCGAGCTCGCCCGCGTTGATGGTGTTGCGTTGCATGGTGCGATTACCCCAGGAGGTGAGAAGAGATCTTCACCAGGCCGCCGGCAGGGCCGGCAGACATGGCGACGAACTTGGTTTCGACGTTGGTGGCCGCCGTGATCGTGGTGCTGGCCGCGGTCTGCGACGGGCTCACGATGTAGGTGCCAGCGCCGCCGGTGCCGGTGCCCAGGCCCCAGATCGTGGTGCCGGCCGTGACGCCGGAACCGCTCAGGGTGTTGCCCACGCCGAAGGTGCCGGTGACGGTGCCGCCGACGGTCAGCGTGCCGTAGGTGCCGCCGATGGTGGTGGACGCCACCGCCTGGTCGGGGATGTTGACCAGGTAGGTGCCGATGCCGCCGGCCGTGCCGGTCAGCTGCGCGGTCACCTTCGTGCCGGTGGCCACGCCGGAGCCGGTCAGGATCGCGCCCGGGACCATGGTGCCGGTGGACACCGCGGTGATCGTCAGCACGTTGCCGGTGATCGACCCGGTCATGCTGATGGCGGTCGCGGCCGCGATGCTGGACGCGGTGCCGCTGGCCGTGGCCGGCGCGCCGGTGGCGGCAAAGCTGACCTTGCCGTCGGCGTAGTTCGCGTAGGCCTTCTGGCCGACCAGCGCTTCACCGCTGCCGTCGTTCTGGACCCAGAAGGCGCCAGCGCTGTGCAGGGTCAGCGGATGGCCCGCGGGGATGACGTTGGAGCCTTCGGCCAGGAATGCCGTGATCAGCGCTTGCTGGACGCGAGCCACGAAGCCGGCCACCGCACCGAAACCGGTGTTGCTGACATTCGACTGGTTCGCGCCGTCCCACCAGGCGAAGCGGCCCACGGTGACGCCGGCTGCGCCGGCCACCAGGGCGCCGGGGCCAGCGACCACGGAAACGCGGGGGTTCTTGTCGGCGAAGTCACCGGCCACGGCCGGCGCTTGCACGCCATTGACTTGGATAGGGAACATGGTTGTGGCTCCTGCTTACTTGTTGGCCAGTTCGGGGAAGCGCGCCAGGAACTCGCCGTTGGGGGCGGCGTCCTGGGCGATCGTGGTGCGCGAACCCTGCTTCTGCTGGGCATCCAGCACCGCGCGCAGCGCGCTGGGGTGCACGCCGTCGTGCTTCACGCCCATCATGGTCAGCGCGGAGCGGTAGATCGCTTCGGCGCTGTCCAGCGCGACAGCCACGCTGCCCACGAAGGGGCGCACGGCTTCGCGGGCTTCTGCGGCATCGCGCGCTTCGGCCTTTTGCTTGTCGATCGCCGCAGCGACCAGCTTGTTCACAGCGTCCATGGCAGG
>ERZ650304.289-NODE-289-length-29807-cov-10.969784_pt1 | contig 29807 bp, 47 predicted proteins | sample MGYA00376240_ERZ650304 | MGnify/ENA primary metagenome ERZ650304 (study PRJEB26733, sample SAMN07839271) | wastewater metagenome | biome: small river; feature: stream; material: water | place: USA: North Carolina | collected 2016-03-01 ... | reverse complement strand
CTGCCATTTCTTAAACTCTTATACCGAATACTCGACAATCCATGAAATCAATACCACGCCACCTTTACTTGCCGAATGAAGGATTAAACGACTAGAATGTACATCAAAATCGGCCACAAGATCTCCTGTAGGATAAATATCCTCCCCTACCTGAATATTGCCGTTATCTGTGATGTAAATCGGGGTCATTCTATGATTAATCTTAATCCTGATTCGGTTGTGATATAATATTCGTTTTCGGTCACAATATAAGTAACCGACTGTGACTCGTATTGTTTTGTGCCAATTATTCTACCCGACAAGTCAATCACATTCTTTTGAATTGTCAATTTAGATTTGTAAGGCTGAATAGGAACTGATTGATTATGTTCTATATCAGAATCAATACTTGTATTTGTAATGGCAAAAACATTTGAAGCATCTGCATACATTTGGAGCGAAACATCAAACAAGTTTTGGCCGTAAACGGTAACATAGCTGGTCGGTTTCTGCGCTTCTTTTTGGGTTACCTTCGAAACTGACGGAACGATAAACGAACCTTGGGTATAGTTTATTTCCCTAACACCTGTCAAATCATAATCTAAATTCTGGTCGTTATCCAATACCAATGAAAACACTTTCGTAGCGTCTCCGTATTGCTTAATCACAACATCGTAAATATTTTGGCCGTCTTGTATGTTTAGGCTATTCATAAATTACAATGTCTTGTGATTCGCTTGTAAAATCGTTTATTCTGACCTTTTTTTGATATCCGTCAGTTTTTAACGCCTCTTTTATAGCACTTTCGAATTTTGGCAAATCATTTGCAGGGGCATTTTGATAATCGCTTGCGCTTGCGCCTAATAATGGAAACTCTCTAAACCACCCATAATGAGAGTTGATCAAATCTGTTATATGTTGCTGGTCAGATTCGCCAATAACCAAATCATTATTTTTGATTACCAATATATTTAAATCTAGTTGAAAGTCAAATCTAGCCATGTGTTACGTTTGTATTTTCTAGTGTTGATTTATTTAAGGCCAGTACGGAAGTCCATGCACTATTCAAAGCCGTAACGCCTCCACCTGCTTGACCTAATGCGATTAATTGCGCATCCAACGGGGTTAATGCTGCAATTATAGCCGCTTTTATTGCATTATGTTGCGTGTCTGATTGTGTTTTTAGGTCGTCAATCTTAACTAAACCGCCAAATGTATCAGATTTTAGCATTATTGTATCTACCTCTGAATACATCCTAACAAACGGCAAGTTGTCGATAAAGTCTACTATGACATCAGAACCAACTTTCGGAATCGCAAAAAAACCTTTCGTAGCGTCACCTTGAGCATCTAAACTAACATTTTCTATATTATCACTATCTGTAGTTGGTCTAACTGTGATTGTATTTGTGTCCGATTCATAACTTACCACCTCGGCAAATATCGCTTGACGTGGCAATGATTCTTTGATTTTTTGGTTTAAAACGTCTAATAATTCCCTCATAATAATCTACGACCTAGTTCGATGTTTTGAAAGTACCCGTCCCATCCAAATTCATAATCTACAGCCTTGCAGAAATAAGTACCTCCCCTTTCAGGTTGTTTTTTATTGATTAGCGTTATACGGTCTCCATGCCTAACAAAAGGTTCTCCAAACGTCTTAAACTTGCCACGATAACCATCATAAACTATTTCATTAAGTTCAACTTCGGCCATCGTTTTAAGTTGCGCTTCTGAATAGTCACCATAATAGTGCATCGTTCTTTGCGCTCCTGTCGTGTCACCTACAATTACATCACGCCTTTTGTTCTTTTTACCTTCACGCCTAATTCCGATAGCCTTCACAAAATACCTGCTTGTATCTTTCGTTTGCCATTCCAAACTAGAATCAATTATGTTTTCTTGAAACTCAAAAGTATGTTCTTTGCTTTTTAGCTTAGTTTCGTCAAAATCGTATAGGTATTTACGGCCAACGTAAAGCGTACCCTCTCGCATGAACACTTCTAAATGATATTCTTTTCGTAAATATTCAAGTATTTGCGCTGCTGTTGGGCTATTTCGTATTGAAAATGAACCTAGATTCTCGTATTCTAAAGTAATTACATACGGCAAAGTATCGCCAATTACATAGGCTAAAAGAGTCTTTAAAGAAACACTCGAGTACTCTTTGTTTTTGACTAGCTTACGCTTTAAAATCCAAAGTTCGTCCTCACATTTAATGACTGTTTTTTCTTCAGTGTTTAAAGCTACAATATAGCCAGTCAAAGCCGTTTCTAGTACCGTATTGTATCCTATTTCTATTTTTACGTTGTCACCAACTTTTAAAATTGGGTTTGAAGTTGAAAATACATCCTGCCCTTTCCATGTGTATTTTTGAGCCAAAATAACCTCGGCCGTATCGGTCATATTCTTAAAACTCGACCGTATAGACATGTCATTTACACCATCAAAAACAATCGTTTCTGAACGTCCATTTTGTTGTGTAAACGTTATCTTACAATCAGGTCTAAGCATCTTTAGTTTTTAAAATCACTGGTTCATCACTTAGGCATTTTAACTCAAAAGGTTGAACGGTTATATTTCCTTCCAATTGATGAAAATGAGCATATTGGACTACTAAACTACTTATTTGAAAAAAGTCTTGCAAATAAGGACACTGAACTTTAACTGCATCTTCAGCATTACAGAACGTTTGCAACGCTCTCATGTCGGCATCAGGATAAACGTTAGGAATTGAACTCGAAATTACCCCCTTAATTGTTACCGCATAATCCCCGTTGCTTATAAACTGCTTTACACTGTTTGATTTTCCTTGTATTTCAGTCGTAATAATTCGCCTTTGCATCCCCACTTCAATCAAACAGCATTCAAGTAACAAATCTTGTGCGCCATCTTTCCCGTAATTTACCGTTTCGCCATTTTTATCTAGGTAACTTCCTGCTTTTAGTACGATACCACCAAACACGGGTAGCCCCAAAGTTCCCTTGTCGGTGGTTGGCTTTAATTCATCATCTACATTAAGAGGATTTAGTCCAGTTCCTTGTTTATAAAACTTAGGTTTTATCAACTGCAAGCCAAAAGCCCCAAGAATCATTTGAGGCTTTTTTACGCTTGGGATTGGTTGATTTGGTATGAAATCGCTCATTATACGGCTGCTAATTGTTGCGAATCGTTCAACATTGATAAGAAAATCTTAATCATTTCGTCACGTACATTTGGTGCTAAATTCTTTATGTCATTTATTGCGCCATGGAAGTTTTGCGTTTCAACCAATTTGCCTACGTTTATCACGATGCTTGTAGGTTTTGAACCGCTTACTTGATTGGCTCTACTTTCTAAGCCTGTTGTTTTCCCTTGACCAGTTGCTAATGATTTTGACGTATTGATATTAGTACCTAAAGCCGTCTGCATTGCTTTAGATTGGACTAATTCGTCTTTATTGTCTAGCTTAACTCCTAGCTTTTTTTCTTGATAACCGAATAGTTTTCCAATACCCAAAACTAATTCGGCCACGCCATTTACTAAGCCTATTACAACTTTTAAAGCAAATCCAAGTGTATCAATTAACACGACTGCAAAAGGCTTTAAAATGTAAAAAACTGACCCTAAAGCATTCGCCCAAGTATTAAACATCGCTTCTAAATTAAATGAAGCAAATACATCTTTAATCATATCCCAAGTATAAACAACCACGTCAATAAGTGGCTGAAATATGCCTTGTAATGAAACTATATTCTGTTTTAAATAATCAATTCCTTGGTTGATTCCTGCAAATACTACTTGTATTCCCTCCATTCCTTTAGCAAAAACTCCTCCTAATCCTTCACCAATTGTCAGTTTTAAGAGTGTCCAAGAATTAGAAATACGATTCATATTTGCTTGCATAGAATTGGCTGCGTTGTACATGCCTCCAGTAAATTCTTTCTTTAATTGGGCTGAAAACTTTGGTAAAAAATCCTCTGACATAATTAAACCGCTCGACATTGCTTTGTCAAGTTCTGTTGTTGTCATACCCATTGAACGTGCTGCAATTTGAAAAGCCCCTGGTATTCTTTCGCCCAATTGCCCTCTTAATTCCTCGGCCGAAACTTTACCTTTAGACATCATTTGTTCTAAAGCTGTAAACGCACCTTGGCTTTGTTCGGCCGAAAGATGCATTACAGTTGAAGCCATTGCAACGCCTTCAAAAACATCCTTTACGCCTTGGCCTTGCAAAGATGTACCACGTGCAGCACCTGAAAATTTAGCAAAAGATTCTGTGGCCGAAACCAATTCCAAACCCATCATATTAGAAATTCCTTTCAAATACTCAAAGTCTTGACCTCCTTGTCTTGCAGAACCAGAAGCGAATCCTAATTGGTTGTTAAGTGCCTCAAATTGAACAGCCGTATCAAAAGCACCTTTTGCCAACATGCCAACACCAGCAATTACAGCTCCTTTAACTATATTGCCAAAACTTAACAAGCTTTGACTTGTAGTATTTGAAGTGTTATTTACCTTTCCCATTGCCTTATCCAACTTATCCGTTTCCGAAATAGCCGATTGCATTTTAGGAGTAAATAAATCCTTTAGGCTTAATATGTATTCAACGTTGTTGCCCATTACCCTGTAATCTTACTTGCTTCTTGTTTGCGTACCCATTCTAATTCGCACCACCTTTGCGCCCATTCATCATCACTAAGTAAATCAGGGTCTAAATGAAAATGATACCGAAGTAATGCGTTTCGTTTCCTTAACTCATCCTCGGTATCAAGTTCAGATACTTTCCACTGAATTAATTTTTTTTTAACTCACCGTCAGCAACGCTTAGAAGTGGTAACAATGTTCTTGAAGCTGAACGAATAGCATACAATGAACTTGTAATTTTCGAAACTGGATCGCCCGAAACCCAGAGCCCATTTAGCATGATTTCAATCGCTTGCAATTCATCGCTTTGCATCGCTTTTTGAACCATTGTAAATAAATTCCTATCTTCAAGGTCTTTAATTACCATTTCCGCAAACTCTTTTTGTTCGCTTGAAAGAGGTACTTTTAATGTGTATGTTGCCATTTTTTACCAAGTAATGTGAGAAACAATTAAATCTAATTCAACTTCAATTTTAGTATCGCCCGACTTTGATTTGCGGTTGTTACTTTTGAATCGACAATTACGAAGTTTATGCGTTACTGGCACATTACCAGAGTTTACGTAAGCCACGATAATATCAAATTCAGGTATATTTTGAAGTCTACCATTTGGGGCAATTGCAGTAATAGCCTCAACATCTTCCATGTATAAGGTCAACTTTGCCATTGCCTTATATTTGCCAAATCCCCTACTTACTGGCATAGAACCAGCTCCATAGTTGTCTTCAACTTCCTGCTCGTCTGAATATTCTATTGCGGATATGCCCGAAACAGCAACATTCATAATATTCACTATAATTGAAGGCCAATCATAGGTTCTGCCGTTAATTAATGGTATAGCCATGATTATGATACTTTAGTTACGAATCCAACGTTTACGTTAATATTTCGGCTGACTCCAACTGGCACGTTCTGGATAGTCAACTTCAAATTACCTGTCGAAAGTACATCTTGCTCAGGGTTAATTATTACCTTATAACCCGATAATTCACCGTCCTTTTCCATCTGCTCGACTGGCGCGTTTGCCAAACTTTCTAAGTAGCCTATTTGGTCTGCTGTTAGTTTTCCGCTTGTAGCATCTACATAAACCGGTCCATTCAATTGAGGCATTAAAGACGTGCGAACGTTTCTAATTACCTTGTTTATTGTCCTGTTATTTTCCAGCGTACAATAGTCAGAAGTGTCCGCAATAGCCGTTTTTGCGTCAACAAAATACGTTCCAGTATAGTCAATGTGTTTCTTGATGAACGTCCAATGATAAGCGTACAAAACGTTTAGTAAGCTAGTTGATTGGTCACGTACTTTTACCCCATTTGAAAACGATGGTACAGCAAATTCAGTATCACTTGCAGCAAGATTGAACTTCGCAACGTAGCCCAAATTCTCGTGAACCTTAGCCAATGCAGCCGTTCCCAAACATGCGCCCAACGTGCCAATGGATTTGCCCAAATACACGTATAACTCATTCCCTTCTGCGTCACCATCTTGGCCAATATCAACTAAAACGTTTTTAGCAGTCAAAGCCGAAAGGTCAGCCAATGCGCTCAATGTAGTTCCATTAATATTTGGGGTGTAGATAATATCACAAGGTCTATGATCGTCATAATTATCGTCCGCAATACCTTGCAAAGTAGTTACTTGACCAGTCGCAAAAGTAGTACTTGTAGTGTTCGAATAAACACCAAACAAACGTACTTGACCTTCTGCAAAGTTTTGGATAGTCGTAATTTCTGCAAAGTTCAAAGTTCCAGAAGTTGGGAAAATCCCTAACCAAAGAACTCCATTAGGTTGCGAAATGAAGTACCTTTTTGCATGATACCAAATATGTATATACGGATCGTTTGCACCACTTGAAAACTGTGTGATATTAGGTGCTGTAATTGATCCAGTTACAACAGCAGTCAAAACAGAACCGCCATTCAGGTTAGCTCCATAACCAGCAGGAGGTGTTAATAACACGTTTGCAGAAGCCCCCCCAGCCACAAAACCATGTGTTGATGTTAAAGCGTTTATTGCAGTTCTAGCCTTAGTAGCTAATGTACTTGTAGTGTCACCTGTTGCAAATGCTACAACACCTAAAGAAATTGTAACCCCCAAAGCTGTTACTTTAAATTCAACAGTGTTTCCATCCGCAGGAGTACCACCAACCGACATTGCATAATTACCACCAGAAGCTAAAGTCTCATTAGAGTAATCGCCAACTATCCCCAAGTCCTCAACATCGGAAAGCGAAAATACTTTCTTGATTTGATTGCTTGCATTAAAGCCACTTGGATAAGCAGCTGTATAAAACACCATTGACGAATAATGGTCTTTACCGTCAAGCGGTCGACCTAGCCCGTTAGTGCTTAATGTAAATCTAATATCTGGTAGAGCCATTTGTTTTATGATTAAAAGGTTAAAACATAAAAGGGGTTTTTACACCCCTTTTATTTAGGCTGCTTGTACGATTGAAACGATACCCTCTTGGTTTGTTCTTGCTTTTGCAGCTCCGTGAAGAACCAAAGCAGAAAAAACATCACCATAGAAAGTAGGGTCACCCATTCTCTCGAATACAGAAGTTTGGCCAACCGCCTTACGAACCGCATATTTAGATGTCAAAATACATCCCATATGGTCGGTTGTTGTTGGACTTGACGGCAATCCATCATTTCCAGTTGTTTTTATAGCAGCGGATGTGTCATAAACAACTACACTAGAACGAATTACGATGTTCATTCCAAGTATTTTGTTGATAATACCAGTTGGCAAAACAGCCGTATTTGCTCCAAATTCCAAGAATTTAGAAATCTTGTCAATCCCTACAAATTGCGACCAATACATTGCAGCTGGCATAATCAAGTAAAATTCATCATCTTGATTGATGTTGTCCGCTGCAAGAATAGTTCTTGCATCCTGAACGTCTTGCAAAGTGATTGCCTTCCGTGTACCTGTTGCGCTTGGAGCTAATGCACCAGCAACAGCAGATCCAGATGTACGAACGATACGAGAGGACCCAGTTGCAGCCCACGAATACAAAGTATTGTTTGCCACGCTTGAACTCAATTGCTTAATGTGATCGCTCAAAACATCTTGACGCTTATTGTACGATACCTGAACAGCCTCTGTATTTTGAATCAAGATTGGGTCAGTCGTGAACTCTTTCAAGTTGTACGTCAAATCTGAATCAGTTCTTTGAGTGATTGCAGCAGGCAAACTAGCACGGTCAATTACTACACTAGGTTTTGAGCCTGCTTGTGGCAAATGAACTGTTTTGTAGTTCACATAAGCTGAATCGTCTTTTCCGATTACACCTAGAAAAGCGTTGTTTGCGTATAGATTGGACTCAATGTCTGAAATCCAAATTTCCTTTTGTAAAGCCATTTTATTTAAACGTTTATAGTGTGATTAGTCAATTTGAACACCTGCCGAAGTGGCTTTGAAAGTTGTACCATCGTAAACAAATTCGATAGTTTTAGTTTTGCTAATTACTCCTGCCAATGTTGGTGAAGTGAATCCAGTCCCGAAAGTTGTAGTTCTTGCTGTACCGTCTGATAGACCGATAAACAAGATTCTAGCACCTGCCTTTACTTCTGCACTAATAGTAAGATTCAAAGTCAAAGCACCTGTTAAGGTTGCTGGATTGATAATTGTAACAGCTTCATTTATTGTTGCTGTTATTGTTGCTGCGTATGCTGGTGTTTGTATATCAGCATTCCCAAATGGATATGAAATATTAGCCATGATTATTTTTTATAAAATGCGTTGAACAATCTTGTATATTCTGTGTTGTTTTCGGTTTTCATTTTCAGAAGTCCGTTAGGGTCTTTTTGCTCCCAATCTCTAATCGTCCAAGTTGCACGTGGGTCATTAGATGGTGTTTCTGGCGTAAAAACATTCGCGTGAGCTGGTCTTTTTGCACCAATTCCGTTCAATGCTTTCTTAGCATCTTCATAAGACACTTTCGCTAGATTTTCCCAAACTGATTTGGTTGCATCTTCAATTTTCCCTTCTTTGATACCGTTTTCGATTAATTCAGCTACCATTGTAGCCTTCATTGCTTCCTCAGCATCTTTGTAGGATTTAAGAGAATCTTGTAACAAATCAACCTCATTTTGCAATGCTGTCAACTTCGCTTCAAGTACCTCTTTGTCAGTCAACACCTTTCCAAGTGCCTCTGATACAGCTTCTTCGCTTGCCTCATTCGACAGCTTGAGCAATGAGTTTACTTTAAACATTTTTTTAACTTGTTTTTGGGTTTGTGGAACTTGGTCAGTTGTTAAAAACTGATTGCAAATAGCATAGATGCCTTTTACATCGTTTGCTAGTATTTTTGGTTTTTTAGACGTAACTATAACATTTTCAGGCTTTAACATTCCGCAATTAATCATTTGCGAGCTATCCATAAATGTTTCATCGGCCATCATTGCGCCTATTTCCATCTCGGATTTATTGCACATTGATGAAATGATTTTCTTGATTGAATCGGTAAATATTTTGCTTACTTCGTCTTCTTCGCCATCTGTGCCTTTGGCGTTATGCATCATAAAAATGGAGTAATCCATCATTTTGCATTCGTTACCAGCCAACCAGCACCAACCAGCAGCACTTGCAGCTATTCCAACGTTTACCGTTTCTACTGGAACTGGACAATTATAAAGAGATGCAAAAATTGAATAAGCATCTATTACTAGACCTCCTCCTGAATTGATGTTGACTTTGATTTTTTTGCAGCCGTTAGAAACTAGCCAGTCAACTTCTTGAGCGAAATACGACCCGTTAACATCATATCCGATGTCACCGTACAAATACATGACCGCCTCTTTTGTAGAGTTGTCAAAATTGTTTATATATTTGTGTACTAATGTCATGCCGTAAAAATGGCATGAATCAAAAAAACAGGTCTTAGTTTGGCACTACTTTTTAAAAATGAGCGATAAAAAGACTAATTGGGCTAATTACTGTAAAACATGTAGAGTAGTCGGATATTTGCGACCCCTAGCAAAGGAATTGATTAGCACTGAATCAATTGAATATAATATCCCAATGTCAGACATCGTATGCAAGGCAATGGACGAATACTACGAACGTAGGCCAGAATTAGTGAGTAGCTTAAAAGAACGTATCGGTAAAAATGGATTCTAAAATAGTATATTTGCGCTTCTCTTGTCTTTGTTTTTTCATGCTTATCCATTATAAAGCCCGACCTTATTAGATCGGGCTTTATTGTTACTATATATTTTCTACAATTGCAATTCTAACAATTTGCTTTGTATCTGTCAAAACACGACAAAGCAATTTAATACTTCGATGTATTTTATCCCTTTTTTCTAATTGATATTCATTTGCTGTTTGCCAATCTGAAACGTTTAAAGCATTTCGTATTTCATCGGCCACAGTTGCAATGTACTTTTGAAACTCACGAACATTGCCAAATCTAGTAAATAATGCTGCGCTCATTTCCTTATAAGAATCGCCTGAATCATTTCTGAATTTTATTAAGTGGTCAAATATCCACTCATAAACTTCTAGTTTTAATTTTGGATTAATAGCAAGCGCAATGTCAATAAAGATTAAAGGATGCACCCATGTTTGAGCAGATCGGCCACGCCCCGAAATAACTACCTGTCCATACTTCCTCTCGACCTCTTCTTTAAATTGCAAAAACGAAGCACCTTTCATGTAAAGTGATAGGTTGAAATCGCTCAATCCTTGTTCACGCCTAAACTTGTCACCTGCATTTACAAGATCGGTAGCACTAAAAAATTGACTTTTACTTTTTTGTGATATTTGACATCCAAACAACTCACGTTTCATTATTACTTCCGTTTCCATATTATATAAGTTATGTACAAATATAATACTTTTATCATAATATATTTATTTTTTGGCGTTTTTGTATCTAATTAAAATCTTTTGCGTATGTTTGTAAAAAATAAGACAATGAAAAAGATACTATTATTAATCGCAATCGGAGTAAGTAGTTTATGTGTGAACGCTCAAAGAATTTACGCTTACTACGAAAATACAGACATGAAATCAGTAGGTGACACTATAACATTTTACATAGATGCACCAAAAGCAATAATATTTTCTTGTATTTCAGCCTACGACAATAGCGACATTACTAATACTTTCTTCTTTGATTATTTTGATTCTAAAGGAAGATCACATTATAAACAAGTTGCTAAAATGTGGCCTGATAGACGCATTTATTGCAGAACAAACGTTGGCGCGTTTCAGGCTAATGCAGACTATAAAGGGAATCCAACTGGTATAGAAGACGAAATACTTCTAAAAATTGATAGCAAAAAAAACTATTACACTATACAAGGGGTAAAAATAGATAGCCCCGATAATTACAACGGGGCTATGATTTGCAACGGGAAAATTATACTACCTTAAATGATATATTCCCTTTTAGCGACACAGAAGCTCCTGTGGATATTGAAAATATATTCCCAGATTCGCTTCGTCTAAGTTCTAAGGTCTGACCTTCTGAACCATCCCCAATTGATTGTACAATACCTGAGCCATAGTCAGATGTGGATGGGATAGCTTTTAAAAAAAATACCCCATAATTAGAATAATTCTCTCCATCTGATGTGCTTTTTACTACTCCTAATGGTAATGGTATTCTTATTAAGTCTATATCAGCTCCATCTGACACGTCAAACGTAATATTAAAATTTAATACGCATATTTTATTTTTTATAATATATGAATAATACGGAACAAAAGATGTAAATGCAAATGGAGCTGAGCCAGTCACATTTACAGACATGGCAACCCCATTTGATGTTGTTGTTTTTATATATATATGTTCATTATCTGTATCATATCTTAATACATTTGAACTATCCTCATTAAACGTTCCTGATCCAGACAATCCAGCGGCAAATACAAACTTTGAATTTACCAGCACATGTGACAAAAACGAACTTGTAGATGTTTTTATCGTACTTTCACTAGTACCACTATCGACATCTGTTAATGTCCATACACCTACTTGTAATCCAGTTGTTGTAAAAGAAGCTGCGTCAACTTGGTAAATTTCACCGTTGTAGTACACGGCACCAGCACTTAATGTCCTTGGATTTGGATTTGTTCCAGTTGCTACACAACCGTATAGTATAACCAACTTGCCAGTGTGCCACGCACTTGGAATATTTGCTTTTACAAAAGCTATATAACTATCCTTATGTCCATTATTCATGTGTTCAAAGGTTTGCTCTTCAAACACAAGTCCATTCGCTGCCGTTACTGCCGACCAATCTAATTTCTTCATCTTAATATGTTGTTACTGAGTAGTTTATTCCTGCGTATACGTAATCCCTAATTATTGCTTTTACTTTTTCATCAGCATCATCCCCTAATGCTACATGTGTGGCCGATGGGACGTTTATTGTAAATGAAATTTTACTGTTAATATTTACACACCCTTCATAAACGGCTGAAAGTGATTTATTACCCTTAAATACGGCCGTTCCAATAGGTTCAGCATAGGTAGTAAAGTATGAATCTCCACGAACAGGATTAGTGATATAAATATCAGAAACGCCATCCATAGGATTCAAATATGTAGTTCCAAAATAGGTATTAAGGATATATTCTAGTGTTAATTTGCCTGAGTACCAGTTCTTTTTTACTTCAATACCGAAACGGCTATCCATAACTTTATACCAGTTACTAGTATCTTTGTTTGGATAATCTGTTGTAGATGATCCAGATGTGTATTTAAAGTAAACCTTGTTTTGATAGGTTACGAAATCGCCAAAATCATAAGTTGTCAATATATTGAATTCATTATCAGTTGACCCATACACAAAACGATATAACATTTTTTGTATATATTGGATCGGGCTTAATAAAGCCGTTACCCAATTTGATTGCGGTTCAAATCGCTTATCTGGTGGTAGATTGCGATCTACAAAAAGACCTATTGTAAACTGGTAGATACTAGCCATTTATTGAATATTCAAGTGTCATTCCTATTGTATGTCCGCTATCATCTTCTGTTATCATATAACCTGAGACAGAATCCCATTTACGATTCCCTACGCTTGTTAACTTATAGTTATCAATCAATTTAGTACGGTCATCATAGTCTGTTGTAGAATCTCTAGCCGAAAGTTCTTTTATGACCAAGTCTTCTACTCCTGCGACTGAGTTAATTGCATTTTCTAAATCCTTAATGACCATGGCGCCATCAAACGGCAATGCTGCTAAATAGGTATCTATTGCAGCCTCTACATCTGTTTTAATTGAATCTTGATATTGGCCATCGTAATAAACCATGCCTTTAATCATCAATCGATCGGCATCTAATGAAATAATATTATATCGAATACCAGCGGGGTTTAGATTTGCATAGTAAGATTGCACCGCTGTTAATTCTCCAGAATCTAACGCTACAGGTGTAGTTCCTCCTTTTGCAACTTTAATATTTACCTCTCCATAATTCGCATTTGTTACGCTACATTGGGTAATTATCTGTTTTGTTGCATCAATTACAGGATATTCAACCACTCCAGTATCTTCGTTCATTTCTACACTATCCCCGTTTTGAAAAGCTAGTATTTTGTTTTTGATCCAAATTGGCGTAGCGGCAATATTGTTTTTTAATACCTCTGTGGTATCGGTTAAATGCTTATCAAACAACTGACTAAGCAAATTACTAGCCAAAGCATGTAAATATGCCCAAGCGTTTGCCGTGCCTGTTTGGCTACCACCTTCGTTACTAAATTTGATACTAGAAATAACAGAATCAGTATTCTTTGCACCCCTGATTATCTCTTTTGTTTGATCTACACTTAATGCCATTATTCGGGGAATTTACCAGTTCTAATCACTTCGTTATCAATTATTATTTCGGTTGTCAAATCAAGCGTAACAGGTGCAGCGTCCACAACATTAGCATAGAAACTAGCCGATTCGTCTGGTATTTGACATTTATAGTCCAATTTCCATACCATGTAGCCGTTATGGTTTTGATCGGGGCTTTCCGCAATTCGGTTCATTCGGCTGCAATTTGTCGGAAAGAAGCCTTGTAATTTTGCGTGCAACTGTTCTTTGTATGTAAATATGTCCAAATCTTCCAATTCGTAGCTTATGAGGTACAAATGAAAGCGAATAGTAGCATCGTAATACTGAACTCCGACACCACCAGATAAAACATCAACTGGCTCAAGAAACTCCATGAAAATTGAGAGGTTCGGGAATGTTTGCTCCTGTTGCTCTTCCATACTTTCAAACTGGTTGTTGAATAGTTTAAAATACGTATACCAAGGCAAAGTGCTTAGTTGATTAGTTATGTCTGTGTAGAATTGGGTTGTCATTTCAGTATGTTACCAAAGGCTAAATTTACCATTTTTTTCATTCTATCTTCCAATTGTTTTGAGTTTCCTATGAATTGACGCTTTGGCATTCTAAAACCTTTTCCACGTCCAGCACGTAGGCCATAATTATGAGTTGCTGCATAATCTATACCGTACGATCCAATTCTTATTTTATTCCAGCTAACATACTTTACTATAATTGACCGCCTTAAATCCCCCTTTTTAATCAATATACCACGCCCTACATTATTTTTTGCTGTTACTTTGCGTGGCTTCCATTTATTTAAACTACGATCGGTAAAACCACCATCACGAAAGCTTTGCAAGAAATGATTCTTCGCCTCGTTCGCCAGTTTCGTTGGTAACGTGCTTTTCATTCTTTGCAGCTCTGCAAGCTTTTCTTTTAGGCCCCATTTGCTCGCCATTTTCGACTTGTTTACACTTTCGGCAAATACTTGTAATTGACTTTAGTTTATCGCACATTACGTTTTTTTTGCATTGGAAAATACCCATTTTTAAACATAAATATTGTTATTGTAATCAACAAACACGTATATGGCGTCAACAATATCATACAAGATACTTTATTCATTGTTACGGTCTTAAAGGTAAATTAAAGTTGTTGTTTTTGTCGTCTCGGTACTTTGTTGAAACCTCATAATAAGGATGGTCTTTCGGGTAAATACGCTTCTTTTTCGCTGGGTTAAACCTAAATGCGCTCGGCACTTCTTCATCCGTAAACTCCAATCCTGAAACATCGCTTTCTTTTGCATCTTCTAATTGAATCAGCATACAACGGCAATTATACCCATTACTTGGAGCGTAACTATTCCAAAACTTGTCGTCTACACGCCTGATAATGCCATCCAAACGCTTGTGCGAATCTCTTACCCTTGCATCACCAACCGTTTGATACTTCAAGAAAGGTAATACTTTTTTGTCACGTTCAAAACTATCCCATTGGCTTGCGTTTTGGGCATTCGAAATGCTTAAATTATACTCAGTTTCTAGCCACGTTTTATTGTACGTTACACCTATCGAATCAACTGCACTAGCAAACTCTTTGAATGTTCTTTTGTTGCCTAATTCATCAACTATTTGCGCTTCCATTTCCTTAGTAAACTGCCAAGTCTTGGCCGCTGCAAAGTTCCAAGAATTGTCTTTCAAAGCTTCCAACATCAACGGGTCTGGTTTGCCAAATTCCAAAGCAAACTCGATTCCTGAATTGATTCCCTTTTCAAATACCATACCGTAAGCACGGTACAATCCTATTGATGGTTTGGCCGTTGTCACGTAACCGTAATAAATAGCCATTAGCAAATCTTGGTAGTCCATGGCTGAAAACAACCCTTCGAAAAGTGTTTCAGCTTCACTTGGAACATCTTGATTTTCTTCAACATTACATACGCTACACGAATGAACATGAGAATACAAGTTATTTACTTTATCCTCTATACTAAGCTTTTTTGCGCCCTGACCTCCGACTGGTAACGCTGTTTGTGTGAATTGTTTAAATGGAACGCCAAACTTTTTAAGGATAAAGTCTTCCTCAATTGTACCGTACTTTAACAAATCGGTCGCAAAATTAGCAAGTTCTTTAGTTTCAAATTCGTCTTCTTCCTCAACCTTGCAAATCGTACCTTTTGGGATTGCAAAGCCTAAATTTTGAAGGAATGGAATAAACTTTGTGTTGATAAATGATTCAAGAAACCAAATATCTCTAGCCCCATATTCGTCCGCCACGTTTTGATGAACATCGTCCGAACCTCTGTTCTTTCCCATGTCGGTCGTGCCTGTCTGACCAACAATAAGCTTAGAAAGTTCAGAGTTCATTCGTTCAATAAACTTGTCATAAACGCTGTAAGAGTCCCCTTTTGCTGCTTCTACGAATTCGATTATATCATCCATATCAATCACCGCACTTGCATTTGAACCAACCGCTTGCACGGCTTTTTTCATGTTTGCAAATGATTGAGGATCGTTTAAGTTTGTTTTACCAATACGGTAAGGCATCCCAAACATTTCGGCAAATTCTGACCAGTTAGCCGTTACAAACTTTTTGTAAATAACCAGCGGACTAGCTTTACATAGTAAACCAAGTTCTTTCTTTTCGCCAATAAACAAACACCAATCAGAGTAAGGACGCTCCATGAATTTGCGCCCTTGATTATACGGGCTATTTGGCATATCCTTAACCACTTGACCCTCTGGAGATACGTATTCACGTGGCACTAATTCACAGCTAGTGAAAGTATCGTTTACAATATCCCCAAACTGTACAAGCGAATATCCGTAAAACATCGAATCAAGCGCAAATTCTAAAGTGCGAATAAACCAAGGCTGTTTAATTAAATTTTCTAAGTCTTCTATTTCCTCGCCTTTTTGGTCGTAAAAGTTCCATTCTTTTGAAAGAACTTTGTTTTTACGAGACTGCATTAAAGCGGTCAAATGAGGGTCTAAAGTGACATCATTATAGGTTCTTATTAACTCGGAACGATTTGGATTTAAAACGCTTTCAGCCTGATTTAAAGCATCTCGCCACGTTGAAATCTTTTGCGTAATCCTATACAATTGCATAGGCATGGTCTGGTCAACTGGATTTGCGCCCGTTGGCCTTTTTCTCGAAACGTTTTCGACCTCAATAGCTCTTTTCTTTCCCATTTTAAAAATATTGAGGTAATTTTTCGTTTGATTCTGTTGATATTACTTGACCTTGAACTGGCAATATTTCAGGCAAATTGGCGGTTATTTCGCCCCTGTTAACCATTTTACACCAATTAAGGGCATTATTATATCGGTCAATTCGCAACTGAGGTATATTCCTAGGATTGATATTTGAATGCAAATGGTACAAACAAACGTCAATCATGTACACTTTTACTTGTTGATTGCGATTGTCTCCATACGTCCAGTATGTGTTGTCGCTTGGAAGTGTACCAACTGGAATTACATCGTTTTCTAGCAACGTCCAAAATGTCGTATTATCTGGCAAAATACCAGATGTTTGCCCTGTTTCATAAGCGGTTCTTTCGTAGAAATTCCCGTTATAACTTACTTGAGTGCCTTTTGCGTACAATATACGCCCCTTGTACGGGCTTGGACTTGTAACAAAATAAAGCCCTTCTAGTCCTAATTCTGTGAAATATGTTGCATTAGTTGGCAAAGTGTTAATCACATAACCGCCTGTAGTTGCGTTTCGCTCGTAAACATAACTCTGGTAAACGCAACGTTCGCCTTCTGTATATGATTTGGTTGTACTAAATGCCGTGGCGGTTAAATCGATCCTATCAGCCCACTTGTACTCATAAGTGTCGTCATAAGCAAGTAATGGCGCAAAAACAACATCACATTCATATCTGTTTGACAAATACGATGTTAGTTCAGCTTGAGCAACAAGCTCCATGGTTCGCCTTGTCTCTGTATCAACCTGAACCTGCCCAAGATTGACCTCTCTTATTTGACCGTTATAGTCTTTATCTCTTAGAAAGTAACTCATATCGCAAATCTAACCTAAGCCAAACTTGCGATTTTGTTTTGTGCCAATTATTTACACGTATGAAAAAATGCGTTAGTGTTGTTTCCATTTAACTGATTTTTAATTTAAGCAAACCTTTAGTTTTTTCATTTTAGAAATATCTACTAATTGGCTTCTCTTGTTCTACTAATTCAAATGTAACTCCTTTTGTTCCCTTTTCAAACCTACTTAATTCTGTTTTGAAAGCTGATGTAATTAGATAATCTAGGGCATCACTCGTATGTCCGTATTTTTCATATGAAACACCCGTCTCTGGGTCTTTTGTAATTTGCTTGTGTTTTGTCCCGTCCGATGCTTCTTTTAAATACATGTAATCGTTAATTACTTTTGGGCATTTATCAGAAATTAACATTTCAATACCCTGCTCGCAATGGTTGAATATTGCGTTTACAAAATCCCCTCTAAGTTTTACGGGTGGGTAACTTCGTGGAACTCGGCTTACTGGACGGTAATCTTTTAGTTCTTTTAGAATAATTGCAAACTCGTTATAGTCTTCTTCCTTTGTTCGTATTACAATACTTGTAGAAGTTTGATTCTTTAATCCTTGTGGGTCTCCATAAATAAACAGCCCAGCATTATGATGCCTATATCTAGACTTAAATTCGGCACAAATAGCAAGTGAAGTGTTTCTTGGGTAAGGCAAACAAATTTCGTCAATGACCATTATTTTTTTGCCAACAATCTGAACTATTACGCAAGTCATGTAAGGATTAACGTTAAAGTCAATCGTTGCGTGTATTGGCAATTCAGGATTGTAAGCCAACTCTGTAACGCTTCGGCTTCTCTGGAAACTTTTGTAAAAATTACCATCGCTCAACTTCATTGTCCAGAGTCCTTTTGCATAAACCGAATACAAATACTCGTTTGTATGCTTATATCCTTCAATTAATGCCCTTACTTGTTTACTTAGCCATCGATTATCGTTGTATGTCGAATGGTGTACAGTTACATAAGAATCTACTATTTCGCCATCGTTTAATTCTACTTGCGTTTTTGTTCTAAAACTTAATCCTTCACGGTCTTTAAAAAAACGTTTCCAAAACCAGTTATCCTGATAATCGCCCTCAACTTGTGGGTTTATTGTAAAAAACTCCTGCAATAGGGTGGCATGTGTTGCCCTAATTGTTAGCGTGATAGTTGCAAAATCTTCCTCGTCTGGAACTTCCTCTTCATACCAAACGCATGTAGGGTCTTTTATAGATTTTAGGCTCAAAGCGTTATCGCCTCCACGTGCAATAAAACGGTTACCGTTAATACAATCAATTGCTAAAGGTTGCTTCCTAAACACAAACAGCGATTCTAAACCCATCGCGATAATGTTTTGCTTTATTGTCTCGTAACTCGATTCCTGTATGGTATTATACGTTCTACGATAAAGAATGCACTTAAAATAAGAATGTGTAAGGCAGTTAAATATAAGCTGCTTGGTTACATAGTCCGATTTACTCGAACCTCTTGAACCGTACAAAATAACGTATCTATCCTTGCATTGAGTTAATGGGATAAACTTCTCGTTAATTAATCGCTTCCACTCTGGCCAATCTATAAGCACATTATTTCTTTTGTCCTATAATTTAAGGTATAAAAAGCCAAAAACACCTACTAATATTCTGTTTTGTCCAATTCTGAATCATTTTCGCCTTGAACTCGAACTTTGATTATTTGCTCTACAGTACCGCCTAAATCAAGTTTGTCCCCGTATTTTTTAGGCCTTAGCTTTGCAGCTATAAACTTTCTAGTATCTATCCTTAGCTTGTCCCTTGCTACGGCCACTGAATTACCAGACTCCCCATATTCTGTAGCTATTTTGTCTTCTGTTTTATTATCGGCAATATCCAACATTTCTTCTACAAGTGCGTCAGCTTGTTCTTCTTTCGCGCGCGCGTATAGGGTTGCAAATCCTTCATTGTCACTTTCATTTTCTTTTCTATCCTGCCTAATCCACTTTTTTACAGTGCTAGAAGATGGCATCCAATCATTTTGTTTACAAAGCGTTTTTAACCCTACTTGTGACTCTGATATTAAATCACAAATTTTTACGGCTAATTCTACTGTATAATCTATTTCCTTAGGCATTATCTTTTCAGAGAAATTACAGAAACCAATAAAACAAAAAGCGTCCAAGTTAAGAACACGAACCAGCTTTGTTTATATACGTAGTCCAATAACAAACGGCTGGTTAGTAACTCAAATATAAGCAAACTATTTAAAGTTTTCGTGCATCTTACTTTCTTGCGCTCCGACTTGGTTTTGATACTTGCTTCCTTCTTTTTGCCCGTAGTTTGTTTCTACCTCGCTACTTTCCATAAATGCAATTTGGCAAATCTTTTGATTAGGATAGATACGCAAAGGTTTTACAACTGCTAACTCTAAAACTAAAGATCCTTTAAAACCTGAATCAACCCATCCAGCTGTAATATGGCACCACATTCCTAACCTAGCAAGTGAACTCTTACCCTCTACTCGTGCGCAGATTTGTTTTTGCGTTTTCACCTTAAATCCAGTTGAGCAAATAGTCTTTTCAAACTCGAATGGCTTTAAATCCAGCGTTTCATTTGTTGTAACAAGGTATAAATGATTAGGAAGCAATAAGAACGATTCTTCACCATCAATACTAAATTTTGTCGTTTCGTTAGGCTTTCGACAATCTAGTATTTCATTCTTGTACATTGTAATTTCGTTGGCCAGCGTTAAATCTACGCTGTTAGGGTTGATCTGTTCAGGCTTGTAACCGATTACGCCCGAACCTTGTTCTAAATACTCTCTAATTGCTTTGTCTCCTAAAATCATATTTATTTTTGTTTTAATTGTTTACTGTTTTCATGCACGGTAGCCACTCGTTCAATGTTTCATTCTTTATTAGCCAATTTTTTGATAATGTATAATAGTCAATTTCACTTGGTCGTCCTAAATATAATATTGAAATCCGCTATTTTTATGTTTAAAAGTTCTGTTTATTAAATTTTCTGCATCTGTAATATCAAACGGAACTTGTTTGGGTTCTTCTACTATTTCGTAATCACAATGCTTCCAATCCCATTCTAGTTCCCCGTGTACATTTTTTACTAAAAAAGTAGTACTTGTGCCAAAATCAAACTCTGTTTTTATTTTCTTGCCTTCATCATAGGCTTGCATTACTGCGATCTTTTCTGCTGTTGTTTTCATTTTACCTCGTTTTTATATTTTTCCCAAATTGATTTTAATGCATTAATTGCTTTTACTATTAGTCTCTTTTTCTTCATATATTTTACTTAAAATGGTGGAGTATCGCTTCCATGTATTCTTTTTGCTGCTAAGTCTAAAGGGTTTGTACTAAATACTAAACCAGAGTCCAAATCAATTATTTGATCATTTTCTCTTATTTGGTTTTTGCTAGGCGTAAATAGTTGATCTACTTCATCAAGTGGGCTAAATCCGTCAATGTAGTATCGTTGTTTACGAATATCAAATATAATATCATCAACCAAATTAGGGATACCAACTAATTTTTGTTTTTTAATTTTTTGGCTCTCAAATGTTACTTGAGGATCTTTAAAATCAATTGCCCTATTATGGCGCCATACTATCACAACATTATCGGCCTTGTCTGGAAACGTACCACCCCCTTTTATGTTGTTTAAAGATGGTTTAAAATATCTTCCTTCGTCCTTATCGTTTGGCCGTGGTGTATTTTGGTGGGCAACCAATTGCACTGAAATATCTTTTTCAACTGCAAACTTTTTTAGTTGGCTCATGAATTTTGAAATATACAAATCCTCTCGGCCTCCTTTATCCATATGGTGTTCGATAGTATTGTAAGGGTCAATTACAAGAGTTCTAATGCCATTCTTTTTTACCAAAAACGCTGTTTTTTCAAGTATATTTTCTAACTTGAAATTATCATCTGGATAGATCAAAAAGAAATATCTATCAATTACATCCAAAGCAAATAATATTTCGTTTTCACTCATATAGTTATTTTGATAATATGGGTCTGCGCTCTTTCCAATGATAGACTCAATAAGATCATTAAAAAAATCAGCTTTTGGCATGTTTTCGGGTGAAAATACGGCCACTTTTACACCTTCTTTAAAAGCTCTTATCAAGCACAACTGTAACAACATTAACGTTTTACCTTCGTTTTGGTAACCAGTCCACATAGTTACCTCCCCTTCTCGCCATGTCCAAGCGTTATCTATCTTTTTAAAATAGGTTGTTGTTCCTCTTTTTTGGCCATTTCGGTATCTATCCAATATTTCATTTCTACAATCATTAGCCGTAAATACGCCCGAAATTTGTATTTCTTTGGCATTGTCAAAGCAAGATAAAAGTGTTTCAACTCCAGCTTTAACTAGACACTCATTTGCATCTTTTAGGCCATTGTAAGAAATAATTTTAACCTTTTCAATCCCAAACCGCCTAATTAATTCTTCCTTTCCGTTTCTTCCTGCTTCGTCATCATCAACCCCTATGTAAATAGTTTCTATTGAATCAAAAAGATGTATATAATTGTCAAGATAATCCATATTCACCTTACCTGATTTAGTGAACCCATTTGGTACACTTACAGCCGATTTTTTACCAGCCGTTACCCAACTAGCCACATCAATTTCGCCCTCTACAAAAATTACATAGTTTGAATTTTTAACCGAATCAAGATTGTACAATATCTTTTCAGCATCCTTTACCAGCTTAAAATTCTTTTTCCCATCTCTAAATTTTGTATTTATCAATTCATCATTGAAAAAATAATCGAATGCGATGCAATTTTCTTCTTGCGTTGTCTGGGGCATCCATTCTTTTACTTCACGTATTTTAAGCGCTTTTAAGGCCTCTAAACTTATCTTGCGTGTATTGCATAGGTAATTAGTAAATTTATCGCTGTATGGCTTATAAATAGGCACAAAAACGGGGCGTTTGTAATTAACTATACTAGCTTTCTTTTTATACGTGTGTAATTGTATTGTTTTTCCGCAATGATTACACACTCCTAATCCAGTATCCCAAAATACGCTTAAGCATTTTTGTTTAGGGTTATATTTCCTTCTTGCTGAACATTCTGGACATGTGCTAGTACTTGCACCTGCCTTTATTCCGTAGATGTTGTATTCATCGATTTCATACCCGTTAATTTCCATTATCTAAAGGCGTCATATGGGTTAATAGGATTTGAACTTGGTCTAGGTGCTAATGGGTTTGGTTTTACTGGTTCTTTTTTTATTTCATCGTTCCATCTTTTTTGGTTCAGGTAAGTTTCTGGATTAGGATGATTGTATGTGGCAAAAGGTTTATAGTCTATAAAATCTTTTATCGTGTCTTTAATCTTTTGCAAATCACTTTTTGAAAGCTTATTGAATTTAGGTTCACATTTCACCTTACCTACCTTGTTTGGATATAAATCCCAAAACTCTTCAAAAGATAATATTTGGTTTTCTTCTTGTTTATCATTTGGTTTATTATCTGTAATAGTAGATTTCCCGTTTTCGTCTTTTCCATTTACCGTTTTTGTCTTTTCCATTTGACATATTTGGGAAATGGAATCGGACATATTTGGATTGTCGATTATCCATTTTTCAGTAAAAGAAAACCATGACGTTCTATCATAAGCATTTTGGTTGAAACATCCTTTTTCAATCACATTTTGTTCAACTAACGATGCTATTATTCTACTTATTTTTTTTTCATTCCAATATGGAAATAATTCAGAAAAGGCCTTTGCTGAATTATAAGTCCAATATTTACCATTATAAAAATGCTTTGAATTTGCCTTATTTTTTGTGATCCAAAAAAGAAGGTTATCTATTAAAATAGATTCTTCTAAACCGTATTTTTCGGCTATTATTGTATCAAAAGAATGCTTCATGACTTAATACCTATTTTTTCTTGTTTTAATTCATAAATAGTAACAAGAAATCTTTCATCGTGATATGGATTATTCCATTCTGATTTAGAATAAAAATTTGGTTTTTTGATCGTAACCAAATCGGCTGTTCCATAATTCCCTATACGAACCTGCCTAAATATTTTACCTCTTAGATTTAGTCCTCTTTTACTTAATTCTAATCTATTAGATTGAAAAATTATATCCTCTAAATTCTTCTCTATAAACTTCATTTTTGTAAAATAAAAAACCCCGACAAAAAAGGGTAGGAGGCCTTTTCTATTCGAGGTTAGTTTGTCGTGAGACAAGATTTTGCAGTCGCTCCTACACGAAAGGCTTCGCTATTGCTAGGCAGAGTAAATATACTATTTATTCTGATTCTTTCAAAACATTTTTAGCATTGAAACCTTCCAAAGTACGTATTTCAAATTTACCGTTTCGATACTTCGGATCTTTATTTAACTCGGTACGCTTTTTTTGAACTTCTTGAACTAGTTCATGTTGGAATACTGATTTAGCTACGTCCATCCAGTTTTTACGATATGTTAATACATATGTTTTCATAGTCCAAATGCTTCTAATGAGTATATGAAGGGATTTCCTTCAATGTTTCTAATTTCATGCAGCATTTGTTCAACTACTTCCCTAGTCTCTTGCTGTGCATCTGGCTTTAATCTAAGATTAAACAAATGAACAAATGACAAAAAGCTTCCTGTCCAAATAAATGTAGTGTTTAGGTTTAAAGGAAGTATTGACCTAGCTTGTTCTTTAGATACTCCATAATTCAAAAGTGCCTGATAAGCAAGTTGACAACATTCTATTACTTCTGATTCTATTTCTGAACATATTTTCTGTTCTTCAACAACACCTTCACTTCCCTGTTTGCTAGATTTAGATTGTTTTCTCCATTCTTTTATAATTGTGTAACTATCTGAAAAGTCTACATAACGTCCTGAAATAGAATTTAATGACATTCCTACTTGATGTTTTTCTAATTGCCTTGCTACGTAAATAGGGCATGTAACTCGAAATTGTAATTGGGCATGTCTAAAAACGGAAGTATGTTTATGCTCTACTAAATATTTAATCAATTTAGCATTTTGCTCTTCTGTATAATTAGAAACTTCTTTGTTAAAACTTACACGGGCAGCATTGCATATTTGCGAATCATTCCCGAAAACTCCTAATAATTCTATCATGTTATTTTAAGCGTTTAAAAATAGTCTTATTCTAACGTTTTTGTTCAAATAAGACTATTTTGGTTTATTTTCGTTTCTTATTTCCTTCTAAATAGGCGTTTACTATCTCACTTTCAATTAAATGCAACATCTCTGAAGGTATTTTTGAGAATTTACACATCCTATGTATTACTTTTAATGCATATTCATTAGCTTCTCTTAAAACTTGTTCTTCTTTTGTTTCGACTCGCATATTACGTCTTTTAAACTTTCAGATTTATGCTCAGGAACGCCCAATAATGCTTTAATTACATTCATTCTAGCCTCTATTTTTCGCTTTTCAAAGTAATTATTGCATTTTTTTAATTCCTGCATTAGATGTCTATATTCCCAAAGTAAACTATCTGTTTTTTGCATGTTTTCGACCGTTTTTAAGTTATGTCCAAATACCATTGTATTTTACAAATGCTTTCACAAAAACTGTTCTGTTTTATGAGTATCTAGTCCAGTGTAAGTATGGATTAATTTTCTTAAATCCTCGCCACATTTTACGGCCATTTCACAACGTTGTTTAAATGGCATGTTGTCAAAGTCTTGATTATCAAATGTCTTATCCATTAATGCAGTTTGAAATATCAAAACAGCATTAAAGAAGTCTCGGTTTGAAAAGTTAGGCTTTTGGCCGTTCTGGTTAAGATAAGAATTTGCAATTTCTTCTAGTTCTTTAGAGTGTATTATCATATTAATTCCATTTTATATTATGCGTTAAACGATGCTTTTTAAGTAGCTTATTATTTAATACTGACTCGTTAATATCAAAACCACTTTTTATATGCTTTTTTAATTTTGATTCTATGAATTCGCTATACTCCATTTTCTTTTTCTTTCAGTTTTTTAATAAACGCTTTCATTTCTTTTTTTACTAAATCGTACCACTCCGTACGAACTCGCTCACTTGCTACCTTGGTAGTGTAATTTTTTTTAGGCTGCCCACGTTGCTTCTTTTCTGGCATTGTTTAGATCGTTTAGTAGGTCAATAGTTACGTTTAAATCTCGCAAGGAATTATCAGTATTTCCATGTAATCTAGTTTGTATAGCTAATTGTCCAAGGTCTGGCGTTTTTTCCATTCCTTTGATTAAGTCTAACACAAATTGATATGTTTCATATTGATCTCCAAACCAGTCAGGACGTGTAAATACTTCGTGTTTGTCTAATATCTCACGAACTTGTACTATTTTATCATCGTATTCAAATTCATCTTGGCTGCTAATTTCAGCTTCATGATTAGCGATGAAAATTTTAGCACGTTCCATCGAATTTTGACCATGTTCTAATCTCCATTTTTTTGCGCTTTCGTTGTCAGCTTCAAATTCTAAATGTTCGAATAGATAATCTTCGCCATCATTTGGGACATAAATTGTTTCGCAAAATCCAAACTCGCTATCGGCTTCAAGCTCAATCTTGGTAAGCTCCCCTATTTGGGTTTTTGTTATCGTAACTTTCATTTCTTTGTTGATTAAATGTATACAAATATACTAATCTTTAGAATACTTGTATACATTTATTGTAAAAGTTTACAAATTATTTTTTGTTACGAAAGTGTAGTACTTTTTACACTCGACTATTGCCAAATCATAACGGCCAGTTTCTAGGTAGTAGCAAATGTTGCATACAAAGAAATTCCAGTTTCGTTCGTTAGCTATTTGAGTAGGTTCGTTTTTAAACAGGAACTTTACTTTTTGCCAAAAACTAGGCTTGTATTCGTTTTTACAAAGAGTAATTACCGTGATAGTCTTTTCGATATCCTGTTTAAAGCTACCCTTTTGCTCACAACGCTCTAACCGTTTCATTGCGTCAGTTGTCCACGGTGTCCATTTGCGTTTAAATGCTGCTAAATAAAGGCTACCAAATTCGTCATTGTAATATTCTGGTCGTATCATCTTGCTAAAACTATACTTTTCTTTGAATTACTTACTTTCATTTCTTCCATTGCTTGAAGTTGTTCTTCGTATGTTCCAAGTACAATAATCATAGCCGAATGAATTAATAATCTTGACTTAGTAACTTTACTAAAGAAATCACTATTTAATTTTGCTTTAAAACAATTAACAAGGTTGTTCGCTGCAAATCCTATTCCTTTTTTTAGTTTATATCTTTCTGTTTTGTCTAGTTTTTGTGATTCTAAGAACATAACCGAAGACATTACTAATAGCATTTCCTCGCTACTTTCAAATTTATTATCATGCAATTTATCCATGATAATATTTGCAATTTCTACATATTGACTTTGTCCTTCACTACATAGTCCATCACCAGCCATATAAATATGCTGTATTTCTTTTGCTACTTCTTCTTGAAGTATATTGTAAAATCTACGAGACGCAAACTTTAATTCACTACCAAATGATTCATATGCATCTAGCACATCCTGCATCACATACACTAAGCAAGCGCATTTAATAACTTGCATGTTCTCTAAATGTTGCTCCTCAGTTAACATCTTTTTCTAGTTCAGTTGGTTCTAGTTTACCGTATACCTTATCGGCCAATAAATGCGCTTGTTTTAATTCAATTTCAGCATTTAATAACCGCAACTCTTCTTTTAATTCTTTTACCGTCTTCTTTTCGAAGTGATCACACCCATGTGTATATCGAATATTTCCTTGGTAATCATGCCCCTTTAGCGTTTTGTACTCGAAAAATTCGCCCGTTTTGGTATCATTTGCCCGTTCGCACATGTAGCGCAGTGGGCATGGTTTGTTAGTGCATGTAATCATTATTATTTAGTTTAAAAGTAATTCCATTATTGCCTTTTTTAAGGCTTTAAAAACTGGTATTTTGCTTTCTTGTACATCTTTTTCATCCAAACTATTGAAATAGATGTATGAAACTGGGACGTTCAATACAACACATATTTTATTAAGCGTTTCCCTTTGTGGAAGCGTTCGACCCGTTTCAATTTGACATAATGCATTGAAGGACATTCCGCATTGAGCTGATAGTTGTTTTTGATTAAGTCCCTTAGACTTTCTAATCTCTCGAATTGATTGGCCTATGTTCATTTTACAAGTTGTTTAAAATTGATGCTGAAAATCCTGCTATTCCTAAGCAGAAAAATATAACTGCTAGTTCTTCTTTAGTGTAGTACATAATTAAAAAGGCAATTTGTCTATTTCTTCTTGATCTGATGTACTATTGCTTTGCGTAGTTTGTTCTTCTTTTTTCTTAGCCAATTCTACATTTCCTTTTAACCAAAAAACTTTACCATTCCCAGTATAAAATCGTTCTTTTTTTGCTTCTTGCTGCTCCTTCGTTTGACTTACAAAAGAAGAAACATTTTGGCCAAATTGATTTGTTTCGTCATTTATTGAAATAGTTAAAGCAACCCCTTTTTCATTTTTCGCTTTTACTGTTTTTACAAGCGTTTCAAGCGTTTCTAATTTGATGTACAGGTCTAATAATGCAGCCATGATTGTTTATTTTAAAGTTGAAAGTAATTCGTTTTTATACTCGTTTGCAATTTTTACCTTATTGATAATTCTTTCAATAAAAGGCTCATCATATACAACTTCTATTTCTTTGTAATGATGCTTAGAAGAATAATACCTATCATCAAAAGAGACAAAATAGGTTAGCTTTTTACCAGTCAAATACATATTTAACTGCATTTGAGCATAATATTCTTTTGGCAAATCCTTCTGATTATTTACCATTAAATACTCAGCATGTGTATCTGAATTTGGGCATTTTATTTCAGCATTTGCCTTTGGAGTTATAACATCTGGGGTTCCTCCAATACCCAATTCATCATCATGAAAGAAAACAAAACCGCCAATAGAGGTATAAATAAAATCATCTCCATTAATGTCATATCCATGTTTTTCGGCAAACGTCATTACAGCTTGTGGCTCTGTTTCATTACCATGTTGCATTGATTGTGAATAATAATCTGGTTGTAATGGTGCTAAAATAGATGCTACACGTTCAATTACATAAGTCTTTGCCCCTTGTGATATTTTTTGAGTTTTATCTTTTGGATCGGACAGTAATCTATGTATTTCACTTGCTGTAAAAAGTCCACTTCTAAATTTAGACCAATCATCTTTCGTTTCGAAAACACTTCTAATTATTGCCATCTAGTTTTTCTTTATTTGTTTTTTTAAAAACAATATTTTCGTCCATTTTGTATTCTAAAACATCCCTTCTATTAAGGTTTGCACCAAAAAGGCTACCAAACATATCACAAGCATCTTTTATGGCTATCGTCTTTGCATTTGGGAAAGCCATTTGCAAAGCACCGTTATTAATATTCATTAAATCGGCAGGGCTTGTGTCTTTTTTTGTTTGTAATTGACTTGCGCCAATACCATCATGATAAGACCAATTGCCTGTTACTGGAGAAACAAAATGAACCCTAACTGTTACCCATACGCCATTAAACGCTACACCTTGACCTGTTATTTCAACCCTATACTCCTTAAAAATCTTTCTTAAAAGATGTTCGGTTTTATCTATTGGGAGGTACTTGTATGGTACTTTTTTCTTTTCCCCATCAATAGTTATTTCTTGTTTGATATATGGATGTTCTTTTACCCATTGCTTAGGTGGTTGTGCACTTAATAACGCATTTAGTGCATCATTTTTATAAGCCAATTCAATATCTTGGGTTAAATCTGCAACCGTTGGAAGTTTATAAATTTCAGTTGACATTTTTACTTGTTGTTTAAATTGTTTTCTCCTTTTTCAAAATCTATAATCAAATGTGAATGATTAGAAGCGTTGAACGTTTCGTTTAAATCGTTCTTCTTCATGTAGATGTTAAACTTTACTACACTCAACCAATACGTTACTATTCCAAATAACCATACAGAAGCCATTAACCCGACCTCAATATACATTCTAGTTTCTTGTGTCATTTTTCTAAAAGAGTTATGTTGTAAAATGATTCATCATCTAACAAGTCATATGATTTTCTTGCTATCATAATAAGAGTATCAATAATCTCGTCTTTAAGTGGAGTGTTTTTTTTACTCTTACTTCCCTTTTTAGCCAAATAAGCCAGCTTACTAATAGTTTCTTCGCTTTCTTCCGAAAGCACAATATTTGTTTTTGCCATCGTTTTATTATTTGTTATACAAACTTAGTTAAAATTAGTTTAAATAACTACTGCTTAGTTTAAATTATTATCTAAAATAATAAAACAACTCGTAACTTATTGTAAATCAATACATAAATTACGAGTTGCGTATATACATTCGTTACCTGCCATTTCTTTCAGACCGATAACGCCATAACCACAAATCGGCTTTTC
>ERZ650304.288-NODE-288-length-29883-cov-5.325466_pt1 | contig 29883 bp, 44 predicted proteins | sample MGYA00376240_ERZ650304 | MGnify/ENA primary metagenome ERZ650304 (study PRJEB26733, sample SAMN07839271) | wastewater metagenome | biome: small river; feature: stream; material: water | place: USA: North Carolina | collected 2016-03-01 ... | reverse complement strand
CCAGCGCGGCTTTCTCAGCTCGGGCGGCGGCCTCGCGGCGCGCTTCGAGCGCACCCCGGTGCTGCGCCTGGCCACGGGCCGCCAGCTCCGCCGCGCGCCCCTCCTCCTTGGCTGCCTCCTCCTCCTGGGGGCGCGGCTCCTCGCCCGGCCGCAGGAAGTGTTGCGGGCGGGCCTTCGCCACGCTCGGCGCGAGGAGGTAGCGCTCCCCGGCGCGGTAGAAGCCGCCGTTCAGTTTGCAGCCCCCGACACAGACGAAGAGCTCGGGCACCTCCCCCTCGCCAGGCTCTGCCTCGCGCGGGGCGGGTGCCGCCACCGGTGACATCATCATGAAAATCCCCTGTCACTGCCAGCGCCCCCGCGCTGGCCCCTTGGATCAGTTGTTCAGGAAGTTGCCGTAGAGGCTGGTGTCGGTGCCGTCGACGGCGTTGCGCAGGAGGAACCCGGCCTGGTTGTTCACCACCTTGCAGTCCCACTCGCCGGTGATCTTCACCATGGTGGCGCCGTCCTTGCCGTAGGCCGGGTCGTCGTAGGCGCGGACCATGATGTCGCCCGCCGGCGCGAGGTCGGCGTCGGCGCTCTGCGCGCGCATCCCGGCGCCCTCGGTGTTGCCGGCGAACATGAAGGTCTGCCCGAAGCCCTGGCTGTTCACGGTGCCGGGCTCGTTGTAGGCGAACAGGATGTCGGGCCCGATGAAGCTGCGGAAGTCCGCCTGGTCCGGGTCATCCGAGTCCGAGATGTTGTAGGTCGCCGCGGTGGTCTTGATCGTGCCCTTCTCCACGCGGATCATCTTCTCGAACTGCTCGACGGAGATGATGGCGCCGCCGCCCTGCTCGCGCTCGGCGCGGGCGCGCATGACCGGGTGCTGCACGATGGTGTCCCAGGTGCGGCTGTGCATGGTGATGGAGTTGGGCCGGTGGGACGTGCGGTTCTCGATCTCGCCGCAGATGTACAGGAAGTCATCCACGGGGTCGACGCGGAGGTTGAACTTGTTCGAGTACTGGTCCGGCGTGCCGTCGTAGTTCACGGTCTGAGTGCCGTACAGCGAGACGTTGCGCGCGACCGACTTGACCGCGATGTACTCGAACTGGGTGTGCACGGCGATGAGCCCGTGCTCCGTCTGGCGCTGGTCGTACTGCACCTCGCTGTCGGCGTTGGCGCGCTCGTCCCAGTCGAGCGGCACCAGCACGCCGTAGGCGGTGGTCACGTAGCGCAGGTTCTTGAGGAACCGCATCGACACCGGATCCTGCAGGCGGCCGTTCGAGCCGATCTGGAGGTTGCGCAGGCGCAGGAGGTTGCCCTTGTCCTCGCGCCGGATGTCGTCGGACTTGTGCTTCACGCTCTTCTTGGGGAAGAGGGTGCCAAAGAGGTAGCCCCGCAGGTCCGGCCGGTAGGCGAGGACGAAGTCCTCGAGGGTCCGGGGGACGTGCAGGGTCGATTGACGAGAGGCCATGCGTCGCTCCTAGCAAAAAGAGGGGGTGGAGCTGCTGCGCTGCAGCAGCGGTGTTACCGGTGTGCCGCGGTCAGCCCGCGATCGCCGCGACCAGGGCCTCGAGCTCCGTGGTGTCGCCCGCGCCGACCGCGCCGTACTGGATGGTGACCTGCAGGGTGAGGGCTGCCGTGGTGTCGATGTTGGCGACCGCCGCGCCCTGGGCCCGCATGGTGGCGGTGCCCGGGGCGCCAGCGCCGATCATCCCGAAGGGGACGGACGGCACGGCGGTGAGGTCCGCCGAGGCGCGCAGTTCCAGATCCACGGAGAAGGGCACCACGTCACCATTGCCGAGCGTGACGCTCGGGCCCGTGGCGAGCACGCGGGTGCCGAGCTTCACCTTGACGACCGAGGCGTTCGCGCCCGCCGCGGTCGAGCGCACCAGGCCCGTCACCCGCAGCACCTGGCCGGGCTGCAGGAACTTGGCCGGGATGATGATGGTCTTGTCGTAGGCGGTCTCGCCGACGGGCTGGTCGAGCACGGCGCTCGGCCCGGCGATGCGGCCGAGGAGCCCCTTGCGGCTGCCGGTCGCGCCGAAGAGCTCGACGCCCACGAGGCGCCGCGAGGAGCTGGAGGCGACGGTCTCGGTGAAGCGGCCGATCACCTCCTGGGTGTCCGAGGTGAAGGGCACGACCGGGCCGCCGTCCGCCGGGTCGTAGGCCGCCAGCGTCCCGGCGACGCACGCGGTGTTTAGCTTCAGGCGGCACTCCGCAACCCAGGACTTCTGCACCAGGATCTGGTTGTCGACCGTGAGGTCGAGCGGCGTGGACACCGAGACGTTCGGCTGGTCACCCTGGCTCTGGCAGATGCCGGCGAAGGCGCGGCCGGCGAGGCGGGCGTTCGCGTGGTTGGGCAGCACGATGGAGCGGTCCGTCGTCGGAGTGCTCACGCCGTTGATGGTGACGCTGCCGCTCGCGTGGCAGACGACCATGCCGTAGTCAATGTTCGCGTCGAAGGGGATGAGGTCGCGCATAAGCGCGAGCTGGGAGATCCGCTCACCGGGCATCGAAAAGGCTCCTTGCTAAAGGTCAGCGCGAGGCAGTGGCCTCGCCAGGTCGGACGGGCCGCGCGGCCCGGGGAGGTCAGCAGGTGTACAGGCCGGGGTGCTCGCGGTCGACGGCCTGCTGCGCCTCGGCCAGCGTCAGCTTCGGGTCCGCCTTCATCTTCTCGCGGGTGAGGCGGCTGAAGGTCTGGCCGCGCTGCTCGCGGTTCATCGCCTGGAAGGTCGGCGGGTCGACGCCCGCGGCGCCGGCCGGATTGCCCCCGCGGGTGAGGCGCTGCATCGCCTGCGGCACGGGCAGGCGCATCACGTGCTTCTTGGCCTTGTCCAGGTCGCCGCCCATGTCTTTGATGAGCTCATGCAGGCCCTTCTCGTCCTCCTTGGGCCAGCGGCTGCCGCCCTCCTCAACCGGACCCGCGAGCGCCCAGCGGGAGAAGGCCTGCACGCGCTCGCCCTGGCGCTCCGCCTCCAGCTTGTCCGCCAGGGTCTGCGCCTTGGCGGCGGCCTCCTCGGCAGTCTTCAGGCGCCGCTCCATGGCCTGCTGCACCAGCTTCTCGGCCTTCTCCTCGGCCGGGGTCTCAGCCCCCGCGAGCGGCGCGGCCTCGGCGGCCGGGGACTTGGCCTTGGCGTCGTCCTCCATCTTCTTGCGCGCCAGAGCGGCGGCGTCCCGCTCCTCGGCCATCTTGGCGGCGTAGGCGCCGAGCTTCTGCAGCTTCTGCTCGGCGGTGTCAGCGTCGGCGCAGCCCGCCGCCATCATGAGGGCGCTCTGGTCCATGGGCATGGTGCTCTCCTTGGGGGAGGGGCGCGGCAGCTCGCGGCTCATGGCCAGCGCCACCCCCTCCAGGTAGGGATCGTTCGTCGCGGTGATGTTCAGCAGCCGGTAGCCCGTGGCCTCGCCGGTCTGCACGAAGTAGGGGGACACATAGCGGAAGGTGCTGATCCCTTCCTTGGGGTCGAGGCCGAGCGGCGTGAGTTGCGTCCGCAGCGCATAGAGCCCGTCTCCGGGGGGCTTGCCGTCGGGGCGGGCGAGGTCCGAGAGGGTCGGCGGCTGATCTGAGGCGCCTGGGTGCGAAGCGTAGCCGACGACCGCGCCGTCGTGGACGTGCGCGAGCGCGCTGTACCAGGCGAGTGCGTGGCCCTCGCCCCACTCCTTGAGCTGCTGGTCGAGCTCCGCGTTGCTCTTGCCGCCGGGCTGAACCTCCTCGGTGACCTTGTGGAACTTGTCGAGGAACATGTCCTGCGGCCGGTCCCGGAAGTCTTCGAGCATCTGCGCGCAGGTCTCAGCGGCGAAGCGAGTGCGCAGGGGCCTCCCATCGAGCGCCTCTTTGTCGAAGAGCCCGTAGCGCAGGCACTGGTCCCACACGCCAACGCGCGGCTCTGGGGTGACTGGCTGCTCCAGCGGCAGCGCGGGGCCGCGGAAGCAGCGCTGGTAGCGCGCTGCGGCCGAGCCGAGCGGCAAGGATATGGACCAGCCGCCCTCCTTGAGCAGGAGCTCCTCCAGGCGCACCGGCTGGGCGGGGATCTGCTGCACCGGCATGGGGGCGGCCGGGTCGAGCGCCATCAGGTGGACGTGGGGCACGTAGCCATGCTGGTCCGGGAGCGCCACGCCCCGCTTGGCCAGCGCCTGGCGCAGCTGCTCGCGCAGCTCCACGAGGCCCGGCAGATCCACCGCGGCGCAGAAGGGGTCGAGGCTCTCGCTCGTGTTGCTCGCCGGGAAGCGCAGCACCCCGCCCACCTGACCGACCAGGGGCGCGGCGGCAGCCGCCACCTGGCGCAGGTCGCCCACGAGCTGCGCGGCCGGCACCGAGAGCTGCGACCGGCGCCCGAGGTAGGCCACCGTGATGTGCAGCGTCTCAGGCGCAAGGCCCCCGGGCAGCGCCAGCGCGCGCGCCACCTGGGGCGGCAGCGCGAGCAGAAGCGCCACGCGCGGGTCTTTCGCGGTGTCGAGCGGCATCGCTTAGAGGATCTCGAACCCCGCGACAGGCCCCGCGGCGGTGCCCGCCGAGGACACCATCTTCACCGCCAGCAGGTCGCCCGCGGCCACGGCCGGGGCATGCGTCGTGTCGGCGGCGCTCTTGGCAGCGCCCGTGATCGTGCAGGTCACGGTCGTGTCGGTCCAGGTGGCGCCCTGGTCGGAGCTCTTCTGCACGGTGAACGCGACCGTGTCCGCCCCGCCCGGCGCGACGCCGAGGCTCGCGCGCAGGTTGCGGATGATGCCCGCCCGCGTCGCCACGCCGAGCGGGACCTGCGCCGACGCCACGTTGCCGCTGCGGGGCGCGTACTTGGTGGCGGCGCCGATGGTGTCAGCGCCGAGTCCCGAGCCGCCGATGGCCAGCATGCCGCCCTGCTCGTAGCGCAGCGCATCTCCGGCGGCGGTGCCTGCGGCGAGGCCGGTGATCTTCTGGCCGTTCACGGCGATGGAGGCCGCGGCCGCGGCGAGCGCGGCAAGCACTGCGACCTGGGTGACGCCGCCCGTCCCCGCGGTGTCCGAGAGGATCAGCCACTCCGGGGCGTTGCCGTCCGCCCCCTTCATGCCCGTCCACTTGAGCGTCACCGCCCGGCGGAAGCCGATGAAGCTAAAGGTCGCGATGCCGTTGATGTTGTTGCCGTTGCCGTGGACCGAGATGGTGTTGCCGCCGGCCTGCATCAGCAGGTAGTACTCCATGCCGTCATCGGGAGCGGCGGGGAGGTACACCGTGGCATCGCCCGCGGAGCTGTCGAAGCGGATCTCGCGCGGGTCGTTGCTCGACAGCGTCTGCGAGGCGGCGGCCGCCAGGGTCAGGAGCAGGGCGCTCGTGATCTGGCGCCCGGCCTGGTAGTGGATGGTGCCGGCGGCACCATGGGGGGACTCGGCGTAGCTCATGGGGACTCCTGGGGCGGCGCGGCGCCGCTCTCTGCTTGGGCCGCCTCGGCGATGGTGCCTGAGTGCTTGGCCTTGAACTCGGCGATGGTCAAGTCGCCGTCCGCGGCCAGCGGCGGCAGGCCCTTCGCGGCACGGGCCTCGTTGACGGTGATGATGGCGCCCAGGTCGGTGCTGGTGAGCTCGATCTTGGGCAGCGCGGCAGGCTCTGTCGCAACGTCATCCACCGCCTGGGGGGGGGGCAGTCGCCCCGGCGGGCTGGTCCTTCGGGTTGTCAACGCCGCGCGCGGCGTCCGTGGCCCCTGCGGTCTTGGCGCCGTCGGGCACGACCTGCGCCTTGCCGCGCACCGGGCGCCCGCCGTTTCGGGGGCGGCGGAAGCCGTGCTCGTCGTAGAGCTGATCCTCGTCGAGCTCCAGGCCCGCCTCGACCGCGGCGAGCTGCATGTCGAGGCGCACCTTTGGGCTCACCGCCCGGTGGATGAGCCAGTAGGGCTTGGGGATGGCGCCGAGGATCTGCGAGGGCGAGGCGCTGTAGATCTTGCAGAGCAGCGCCAGGTTCAGGCGGAACACCTCGCGCACCCAGCGGCGCACCGTGCTCGCGAGCGCCCGCTCGTTCACGCCCACGCGGTCGGCCTTGACGGCCTCGTGGGTCTCGCTCGCGTTGTAGCTGCCAACGCCCCCCATCTCGGTGGTGAGGGTCTCGCCCTGCACCGCCTTGGACATCTCGGTGTTGCACAGGCCGATGAGCGCCGCGTGCATGCCGCGCGCGTCCAGGCCCGGCGGGGTCTCGGTGAAGCCCCAGGGGATGTCCTTGTTCTTGACGTAGGGCGTCCCCGAGCCGAAGTCCCGCATGGCCTTCAGCGTCTCGTTCTTCAGCTCCTCGTTTTGGAACTGGTCCGGGTCCATCTCCGCGTAGGGGTGCGGGATGCCGTAGAAGTCGAGGCACTGCGCCAGGCGCGCGATGCCGTCGTGCTTGATCATGTGCATCCAGACCGTGCGGTACTGGTGCCCACGCTGGCGCACGGGGCCGTCGCCCACGCCCTCGTGCCACAGGATCTTGTAGGCCGGGTCGTGCGGGTCGACCCACCGCCCGCCGGACTGCTGGAGGAGCGGCCGGTCTTCGATCGGGTCGAAGCGGTAGCAGCGGTTGTGGATGAAGCCTGTCTGCTGCGGCCACGTCCCGGGGACTTCGATGCCATCGCCCGGGTGCAAGGTCTTGTCCTCGAAGACCGCCTCCTCGGAGGCGTAGCCCGACCCGATGGCTCCGAGCAACCGGTAGCAGCTGGTGTCGAAGCCGTCGATGTCGTCGACCATGGCTTCGGCCAGCAGACACAGGTTGGCGGCGAGCTCGCTGCGGTTCGCTGGCTTCCACAGGAGCTGCTTGCTGGTGATGGCGGAGCGGAGGCCGCCGTCCACGGCCTCCAGGTGGCTGTCGCGCCGCAGCACCTGCTGGTCGAGGTCGGCCTTTGGCAGCATGCGCCCGACCGTGTCGACCTCGGTGTGGATGCTGGCGATCTTTGCGGGCGACAGACCGCTGCCCGGGTAGGTGGGCAGGTTCGCGGTCATCTCGCCCGCGTAGTAGGTCGCCCGGCCGTACAGCGCGTCGCGGGAGCGGAAGATCTCCTGCTGCCGCTCGTCCTTGGGGAGCCACTGGTTTGGGCGCAGCACGCCCTGCGTGCCTGGCACGGCGCGCGGGTGCGGGGCGCCGAAGGCCTGGCTGCGCTGCGCGCCATGCCGCTCCTGCGCGCCGCGCGGCGGCGGCCGGCGCGCCTGCGCCGGGGGCGGTGGAGACGCGCCGCCTTTTTTGTGCCGTCGGCTCATCCCCAGATCCGCGGCTTCCCGGGGTTCTCCCCCGCGAAGTAGTTACCGCCCGCGCGCAGCTGCGGGGCCTTGGGCTTGGGGAACACCCACCAGGCCATGTAGCCCGCGGTGTCCGAGAGGTGCGCGTAGAAGCCCGTCGGCACAAGCGAGTAGCGGCCCTGGCGCATCTCGCACTCCTTGAGCGCGGTCTCCAGGCGCGGCGCGAGCTGCGGATCCACGAAGAGCTGCGGGCGCGCGGCGCGCAGCACGAAGCCGCAGCAGGAGCTGCCGAGCGGCGCGTCCTTGCCGCAGCGGCGACACCCGGCGCCGCGCAGGAGCTGGTTCACGAGCTTCACGCGCTGCTCAACCGGGGGGTTTTTCGGCCGGTGCTTCTCCTCGCGGGGCTTGGTCGGCGGCACGATGTGGAAGCGGCGGCTGCGGAACACGGCGAAGCTGTCCCGGCCGTTGCGGCTGTGGCGGCCGTCCTGCCACTGGCCCGAGGCGTCGCCCACCCACAAGATGTCCTCGGGCTGGTAGCCCGCGTCCTCGACCTGGTCGAGCAGGTCGTCCTCGGTGCCCTGGTCGACCACGAAGTCATCGACAGCCCACAGGATCGGCTCCACCAGGGAGCCGAACACCTTGTAGACGGAGGCCGCCATGTGGGGCGTGCCCTGGAAGTCGGCGGCGCCGAGGTACTTGTACGCGCGGCCGGTGCGGGCCTTGGTGAAGGCCTCGGTGATGTCGGGCGCGGCGGGGCACGGTCGGCTGTTCAACTCGCTGTTCCACTGCCAGTAGGCGGGCTGGTCGCAGCGCGCCATCTCCCCATCGACGTCGAAGCGCGCCGCCGCGGGGTCGAGGTCGCGCAGCACCTGGTCCACCTGCTCGCCCACGTCTCGGTGCTGGCTGTCGTTGCCGTCGGAGAGGATCTTGACGAAGCGGATCGGGTAGGTGGCGCCGGCCTTTTGGACCTTGCGGGCCTTCTCGTGCAGGTCGTAGATCCACCGCGCCCGCGACGAGGGGTTCGCGGTGAACAGGCCCAGACCCCCGCGGTCCCGCAGGCGCGCCATGCCGACGAACGGCACCCGCTTGCCCATCAATCCTGCCTCGTTGCAGAACAAAAAGTCGACCCGTCCTCTGCGAAGTGCCTCGGCGCCGGCCTCGCCGCCGCCGTCTACGGAAATGTTCGTGAGCGTCGCCCCGGTGAGGAGCACGTACTGCCGCCGGGGGTACTCGGTGTAGCGGTACCAGGCCGGCGGCAAAAACTCTTTGATGTAGCGGTCGAGCTCCTCGCGGTCCTTGTCGGTCCGGCTCACCTGCCAGGCGATGGCCGGGGTCCCGTCCAGGACCGGGAGGTCAATGAGCGCGGTCGCTGTGAACAGGGCACCGAGGAAGCTCTTCCCGCCGCCGCGGTTGCCGTAGAGGAACACCGAGAAGAAGTCGCGCGGCCGCCCAGCCTTTCGCTCCTGCAGCCACCAGCAGAGCCACTTCGCGGCGTCCACCTGGCTCGGCTGAAGGCGCACCCGCCGCGCGAGCTGCGCCGGCCCGGCCCAGCAGCGGTTCACCTGGTCCCAGCGGCCGCCCGCGCGGTAGAGCTCCTGGCCGTCCGGCAGCTCCCAGCAGATGCACAGGTCGACGAACTGCTCGGCGCTGCGCGCTTCCTCCTCCGCAACCAGCTTGCGGAAGCGGCGGCGCAGCGTCGGGTCCTGCATCGGGTCCTCCCCTGCCGGGCTACGGCGGGGTCTTGTCTCCGGGGCGCGGCACCGGCGGCGGCGGCGCGGTGTCGACCGGCTTGAGGTTCGCCTGGCGCTCTTCCTCTTTCTTCTTGTCCGCCAGGATCTGGCGGATCTTCACCTGCTCGGCGGCCTTGTCGCGGATCATGCCGGCCTTGGCCGCGCAGTCCTTGAGGAGGCTCACCTTGGTGAGCAGGTCCAGGTCGTCGTTGCGGATCACCTGATCGGCGCAGACGAGGAGCACGTCGTTGAACCAGGCGACGCCCTCGCCAGGATCGCCAAGCGGCGCGGGAGGCAGGTCCTTGAAGCTGCGGGCGCCGGGGCTTGCGGCAGGCGCCTTGCCCTGGGCCTTGCGCTCTTCGGCGGCACGGGCCGCGCGCGCGCTGCGCTTCGCGGCTCCGCTCTTCTGGTGCTTAGACGGCACGCGGGCGCAACTCGGGTGTCAACGAAAGCCCTCAAGGCCCTGGCTGCCCGCAACAGGAGCGGCGCCACCCTCAACCCAAAGGGGCACGATTGAAGATGTCAAGCGCTCTTTTTCACGGCATAGGCTAGCGCAACTGGATGGTCAAGCATTAGCTGCAGCGCGCTGCACCGACCAGACGGAGCGCGCAGCCTTTGCCCAAGAATCGGCCGGACCGCACGGCCGCTAGAAGGCGAAACTCTCCCCCTCAAACACACGCCGCAGCCGGCCCGCGACCTTCCCCACGGCCCGGTCAAACGCGCTTCGCGCCCGCCCGGACTCGCACGCCAGCTCCGCCCCTACCTCCGCCCAGCTCGGCCGCCGCGCCCGGACGCCCGCCACGAGGCGCCACCCAGGCCGCGGATCCCCGTGCTCGTCCCGCGCCGCGCCCACCTCTTCATCGCCATCCAGGGTGAGCCGCGTGGGCAGGAGCTCCGGCAGGAGCTCCGCCACCACGAGATCCGCGGTGGGCACGCAGCGCTCCACGTGATCATGCCCTCCGCACCCGAGCAGGCGCACCCGGCACACCGCCTCCTCCTCCGCGGTAAGGTCTCGGCACAGGAGCGTGAGCAGCGCCAGGCGCTCGCGCACCGGCTCCTGGCCGAGGTTCACGACACCGGGGTCATCGCCCCGGGCCCGCGCCAAGGCGGGGCCGGTGGCGCTCTGTGCCGCGGACACCTGCTGCTCCAGCGCAAAGCGCCGGCGGAGAACTTCGACTGCGCGCATGGCACCTCCCTGTAGGTCTTTCACCAACCTCAGGGGCGAGGTGGCGCAGAGTCAAGGGCGAGCTGGAGCAGCGGAAAGCCGCCAGCCGACGCTAGCGGAGAGGTCGCTAGCGCTAGCGTCCATCCCGCTAGCGCTAGTGGCGAAGGTGGGTTGCTAGCGCTAGCAAGCGAGGCCGCGCGTCGGCTCGACGGCGCTGGCCGCGGTGATTTTCCATCCTCCGAACGATACCCACCATGAAGGCATGAAGCCAGACCATGAGCGCCTCGAGCAGCACAACGTCCTCCTCCCCAGGTTCGTGAGGGCCGAGCTCCAGCGGATCCACTACCGGTACCAGCAGAGGACCGGCCGCGTCCTGAGCTACGCCGACTTCTTCCGCACCGTCGTGTTGCCCGAGGGCATGACCACGCTGAGCGAGCGCTACCCCGAAGACGACTAGCGCCCCGGAAGAAATTTTCACAGGTGCCCAAAATACCCACTCGACCCCCTTTTTTGCTGGGGTCCAGTGCTGGGAGGGCGTTTTTGCTCCCCACTCCACAGGCCAAAAGGGGGGGTGGAATGGGGATGGGGCGTTTTGACCCCCCGCTGGGCTGCGTGGTTTGTTGCGCCCATGAGCAAGACCGATTCAGCGGAGGTCCTTCGCCAGGCGCTCCTGTCCGCGGGCGATGGCCGGACGGTCCTGACCGATGCCGAGGTCGGGATCGCCCTGCGGATCCGCGCCCGCGAGGTGCGGCAGCGGCTCAAGGGCTGTGAGCTCCAGCTCGGCGGCCCGCACCGCTACCTGCTGGAGCAGGTGGTCGAAGCCGTGCTGTCCGCGGCGCCTGCGCCCGCAGTGGCTCCAGGCGAGCGCGCGGTGGCGTAGATGTCCCTGTCCCTCGCCATCCCCCTCTTCCTGGGCGAAGGCCCCGGCACCGGGCGCCTGGATGTCGGCGCCCCCGCCAGCGTGGGCCAGGCCCGCTGGCTGGCGTGGGGCGGCTGCTGGGAGTGCCGGGCCCGCGCGGCGGATGGATCACCGCTTCGCCCCTGCGATTGCAAGGCGCCGCAGGTCCCCCAGGTGCTGGCGGATCCGGCTGCGGTGCGCGGGAGGCTGGAGGCCTATGAGGTCGACCACGCGACCTATGTGCGCTTCGCGCTTCGCGCTGGTCCACCCGCGGCGCCGAGGGACACAGACACGACTTGGCCGGGGGCCTATCCCCGGGACACAGACACGACTTGGCCGGGGGCCTATCCCCGGCGGCCCGAGGAAAAAAGCGATGCGAGTCGAGGTGCTGACGAAGGGCCGCAAGGCGCAGATCACCCTGAGCAACGTGCCCCTGGCGCTGCTGGACGCGCTGGGCGAGATCCTGAGCGATGGGATCGACTGGGAGGAGAAGAACCTCAGCGCGCCGGTGAAGAACGATTTGAAGAAGCTGGACTCGGCGATCCGCGACGCACAGTTCGAGCTGAGGGGGTAGGCGATGGCCAAGCCCAAGGGGCCCCCGCGGGTGCTGAAGTCGCACTCCCCAACGGGCGGCGGGAACTGCTGGCACGACGAAGCGGAGCCGCTGATGGCGGAGGCGGGTCACCAGATCGGCTGGCGCTGCCTCGGGTGCAAGAGCCCGTTCGCGCTGGGCGCGAGGCAGATCAAGCGCAAGTACCGACGGCTGACGCTGGCGCAGATCAGCCCTGCACCGCCAGCCACAGCCCCCTGACCTGCGCCGCCTGCGCTGGCCGCTGGTGCGGGCGCTGCGGCCTGCACCTGGACCCGCCCCCGCCGAGCGCCGTGTGCTGGCGCTGGGCCAACGTTGAGGGGTGGCCGGCGCCGCCCCGGGAGCTGACCGATGCCGCCGCTGCACCTGCTCCTGCGCAGCCTGGGGGCGCTCCCGCTCCAGCCCTCCCTCTTGGAGGTGGCGCACAGCGACCAGCTGGGCCTGCGGTGCGGGTGCCGGGCGAGAGTGATGACCGAAGTGGTGTTTCTGGCGCCGCCGCTGGCTGCGCTGGTGGTGACCTGCACCCGGTGCGAGAGCACCTGGACCTGGGGACAGAGGTAAGCGATGAACAAAGAGATCGTGCTCCAGGGCACGCTGGTGGAAGCGGGCGACTACAAGGCGCGGCAGGGCTCCATGGGCAAAGCGGGGCCGGGCGTGAGCATGGTGATCGGCGACCGGAGATGCCTGGTCCCGCTGTCGCAGGCCACGCTGCAGGAGCTGCTGACCACGACGAGCATCTTCACCCAGGTGGAGATCATCATCCGGCCCAAGGCGGAGCAGAAGTAGCCGGGCACGCGGGCGCGCAGGTCCCCGACCCGCTGCTCCTCATCGATGCCGACAACCTGATCCACCGCTACCACCATGCCGCTCAGGCGGCGGCGCTGCCCACCCTGGTGAGCGCGCTGCTGGGGCTCCTGTGGCAGGTGCGGCCCTCGCACCTCGCGGTGGTGTTCGACGCGCCGCAGGGCAAGGACCGGCGCCGCGTGCTGCACCCGGGCTACAAGGCGAGCCGCCCCGCGCGGGCGCCGGAGCTCGACACCCTCTTTATAGAGGTGCGCCGCGTGCTGCAGGCCGCGGGCGTCGCGGTGGTCGACTCCGGCGCGGGGGAAGGCGATGACGCGATCGCGACGCTGGCGGAGCAGCTGCCCTGGGATGGGAGCGCGCTCATCGCCTCGAACGACAAGGACCTCGCCGCGCTCGTGCGCCCCGGTGTCGCGCTGCTCCTGCACCCGGGCTGGCAGCGGGCCGGGGAGGCGGAGGTGCTGGCGCGCCAGGGCGTGCGCCCCACCCAGGTGCCGGAGCTGCTCGCCCTGCAGGGCGACGCCTCGGACGAGATCCCGGGCTGCCCCGGCATCGGCGAGAAGTCGGCGCTCGCGCTGATCAGCGAGTTCGGCACCGTCGCCGCCCTCTATCAGAACCTGTGGAAGGTGAAGCTCCTCCCGGGCCTCCGCGGCGCGGCGCGGGTGGCGCAGCAGCTCGCGGCGGGGGAGCGGTCGGTGCGGCTGTCGCGGCAGCTCGCGCAGCTCGACACCGCGGTGCCCGGTCTGCCGGACCTTGCGCAGCTGCGGTGGCTGCCCGACCGCAGGCGCGCGCGGCTGATCCAGGCCACCTGCGAAGACCTGGGCATTCCGACGCACACGCAGGGGCTGGTGGCCCTGCAGGACGGCTGGGGCGCGGACCGGCGCCCCGCGGAGCGGGCGGCATGAACAACGTGATCTCTATAAAGGAAGGGAAGACCCGATGAGCCAACGCGACGGCGACAAAGACATCCTCGAAGTTCTCAGCGACCTCGACAACGGGCGCGCGGTGGGCAAGATCAGCCGCGAGCTGACCAACATCGCAGCCGCCTGCAACGAGCGTCAGACCTCGGGGCACCTGACGATCAAGCTCAACGTGGTGCCGAGCGGCCCGGGTGGCTGCAGGATCGTCCCTGCGATCACCACCAAGCGCCCAGGGCCGCCGCTGGAGGCGCAGTCCTACGACGTGAGCGAGGAGGGCGACCTGCGCACGCAGCTGAACCTCCCCGCGATGGACCTGGACAGCCCCCCGCGCGGGCGCCGCCGCTCACCGGGGCAGGCGTAGCCCATGCTCCGCTCCGTCCTCACCAGCGCCCTGGACCGCGCCCGCCAGGCGGCGCCCCGCCTCCGCGCGGTGCTGTGCGATGCCCTGGCGGCGGTGCCGCGGGAAGAGGCGGCGGCCTCCTCGCGGAAGGTCGCCGAGCTGCAGGCCCAACTTCAGGGCCGTGACCGGGAGCTGCAGGAGCGCCTGCGGAGTGCCGAGCTTGGCGCTGCGCAGAACGTAGCCGAGCGGGATGGCTCGATCGCCGAGCTTCGCGCGCGGCTGCGCACCTCTGTCCGAGAGTTCGCCACGCTGGCCACGGCGGCGCAGGCGCTGTGCGAGGCTCTCGCCGCGGAGGACCGGATCGAGGGGGCCGTGCTGCGCGCCTACAACGTGCTCCGCGCAGCGCTGGTGGTCCGCCCATGATGGTGGTGATCCAGTTGGAGGGCCCCCGCTGCGCCGACAACGCCGACTGCCCCTCAATGGTATGCAGCGCGGGGAGGTGCCGGTGACCCCGGCAGCGGAAGCAAGGCTGGCGGCGGAGCTCCGGGCCAAGAACCCGGCGATGGGCGAGGCGCGGCTGCAGCAGCTCATCGCGGAGCGCGCCGCCGTGCTGGATGAGCGCGACACCGCCGTGCTGGAGGCATTGAAGGCCTGGCGCGGCGGGCGGGGCGTGGGCGACCCCAAGCCGGCGCAGCTGGCCGCGCTGGCGCAAGGACCCCAGCTCGACCGCCGCCAGGTCTCCGCATCCCTGCAGCGCCTGAAGGCGGCGGGTCAGGTGCTGCGCACCCACCTCGGCTGGGAGCTGCCGCCCCCGCCGCCCCCGCCGTGCGCCCACAAGCGCCTGCGGAGCGAGGTGCTCGACCAGACCCTGGGGGTCGTCTGCACAGACTGCAACCTGGTGCTGGGCTACTGCTGGGCGGGGAAGCACCTGCCGGAGGAGCTGTGGAACCGCGCATGCGCGAGCGACCTTGAGGCCACACCGACCAAGCAGAGCCGCCCCGACGTCTGCGCCATCTGCGAGCAGAAGATCGGAGCGGAGGAGTCGCCCCGATGAGCAGCTACGCCGCCGCCGTGGTCCATCTCCACGTCACCAAGCAGCAGGCCCTGCGCGACTGGGAGCGCTTCGTGAGCGCCTTTGGCACCTCGGCTCCGCAGCGCCTGGCACCCCGCCAGCGGCGCAAGCTGGCCCGGCGCAAGGGGCGCGGCCTGCGGGCGCTGCGGGTCTCCCCCTTCGGCTTCGTGAAGGCGGTGCAGCAATGACGCTCGCGAAGCTCCTCAAGCGCGAGGTCCGCGCCCAGCGCCTCCTGTGGACCGAGGTCGCCGACGCCGCGCGCCTCACGCGCTCCTGCGTCCGGGCCATCGCCGGGGGGCGGAGCCTTGGCTGCGATGACAGCCTGCGCCGCCTCGCGGTGGCGCTGGGCCTGGAGCAGCAGGTGCTGCTCCTCGCGCGGGCGGAGGACGCGGCCCTTTCGCCGCAGCGGATCAAGACGTGGGACCGAAGCGAGGAGGAGCGCCTGGAGCCCCGGCGGGCGAAGCCCCGCCCCGCGCGCTCCCACCGCTGGCGGCAGGCGCGGTGCGCGTCGTGAGCGCCACCGCCCCCACCGCCCCCACGGTCCTCTCTCTCGACCCCGGCCTGCCCGACTGCGGCGCGGCCCTGTTCGAGCAGGGGCTCCTCGTCCGGGCGGTGTGGTGCCGCGTGCCCCAGCCCGCAGACACCCTGGCCGCCCGCGCGAGCGCCCTCGTGGATCTGCTCGACCAGGTGGAGCGCGACGTGTTCGGCGGCAAGCTGGAGCGGCTGCAGGGCGGGGTCTTCGTCGCCGAGTGGCCGCGCATCTACAGACCGGAGCGCGCGGTGAAGGGCCGCCCCTATGACCCTGCGCCGCTCCTGTGGCTGGCGGGCGTGTGCGGCGCGCTCGCGGACCGCTGCGCCTCCGTCGGCGCCCGCCTGGAGCTGTACCAGGCGCCCGAGTGGAAGGGGCGGATGGACAAGGACGCGCACCAGCGCTTCGCCATCCACACCCTCACGAAGGAGGAGCAGGCGCTCCTCCCGCAGATGCCGATCGCGAAGCGCCCCGAGTCTGACGCGCTCGACGCCGCGCTCCTCGGGGCCTGGTGGCTCCGCCGCGCGGGCCACCGCCGACACCTCATCGCCTGAGAAGGCCCGCGCCGGGCGGAACCCCGGCTTGCACCAAGGAGAGATGACCGTGGCCGAGAAGCCGAACTACAGCGAGATCCTGACCGCCACCAACGCCGCCGAGGCGTCGCTGCGCGACATGCGGCGAAACCTCCAGCAGGCGGAGTCGGTGAACCCCGTGGCCGCCGCGGCGCCGGAGGGCCAGGACGTCGAGGATGACATCGCCGCCGAGGAGCGGCGGGTGTTCGAGAAGGGGGCGCGGCGGCACCTGCGCGAGTCCATGGAGCACCTGCAGGGAGCCTACTCCGCGGGGCCGTGGCCCACGGAGGAGCTCCGCCTGGCGGTCTCGCCGGGCGACATGAGCTGGCTGCGCGGCGAGACCGCTCCGTCCGGCGCGGCGCCGCGCGCCGCCCTGAGCGAGCGCACCCGCGCCGTGCTGCAGCGGGACGCTGCTGCGCGGGCCGCCTATGACGTGTCGACCGGCGGCGGCGAGCACGCGCCCACCATTGAGGTGCTGGAGGCAGTGATCTGGGCGCTCTACGAGAGCAAGCGCCAGATGCTGATCAACTTCGAGAGGCTCTCCAGCACCTCCCCGTTCCTCCGCAAGCCGCTGGACTTGGCCGACGTCGTCGCCCCGCTTCAGCCCCCGGCCGCCTCGGTGCCGGGCGACCTGGTTGCGGACCTCCGCGCGCCGCTGAGCATCCCGCCTGCGGAGCGGGTCGGTGGTGGCTCCTACGGCGCCGCCCTGGCCCACGCGGGCGAGGCTTCGCCGCCGCCGCCCGCGGCCCCGGAGGCCAAGCCCTGGACCGATGCCGCCGCGGGAGCGCCGGTCGAGGAGGTCAAGCCCGAGGCCAGCGAGCCGGTGGCTGCCGAGACCGAGACCAAGCACGAGTAGCCGCGCGGCGTGGGCGGCGGCTTCCCCCAGGGAGCCGCCGCCCTGCCTCAACCCCTTTGCTGATGATGACCATGACCACGCAGCCCCTGCTCTTCGACCCCGGCACGCCCGCTCCGCGCCAGCCCCGCGGTCGGCGCGCGCTCGACCGCTACCTCACGCCCTGCTGGGCGACGAAGGCGCTCATCGAGCGCGCCCCGCAGGTGCGCGGCGGCGTGGTCTTCGACCCAAGCTCCGGTGACGGCCGCATGGCAGCGGCGCTCGTCGAGGCGGGCCGCTTCGCCCGCGCGCTGCGGAACGACATCGATCCCGCCGCCCCCGCGGAGCTGCATGAGGACGCGACCCGGCCGGCGCTGTGGGCCGCAGCCGGGACCTTCGACTACGTGGTGACCAACCCTCCGTTTCTCCACGCCTCGGCGATCATCTGGCTGGCGCTGCAGCATGCGCGGCGGGGCGTGGCGATGCACGTCCGCTCCACCTGGCTGGAGCCGTGCCAGGACCGGCTGTGGCTGGAGCACACCCCGCCCACGCGAGAGCTGCGGCTGCCGCGGATCTCCTACGATGGGTCCGGGGGGAGCGACAGCGCCTCGCCGTGCTGGTACCTGTGGGAGCGGGGGGAGGACGGGGCATGGAAGCGGGGGACCATCGAGGTGGTCACCCGGGGGAGCGTCGGGCAGGAGCCGCTGGCGCTCGGGGGCGGGCGATGACCACGGCGAGCCAGCGCAGCGAGTCCGGCGCCAGCGATAAGACCAGCGTCGTCATGTGCCCCAAGTGCCGGCGCCCGAAGGCCACGCCGCACGACGTGATCCGCTGGCGCTCCGACGCCAAGGGCTGGACACAGGTCTGCTTCGACGGCGTGGACTACCCGCGCCTCCTGCCCGAGGAGGAGGCCGTGCCCGGGGCGGAGTCCCTGAAGGCGAAGCTGAAGGAGCTGCGCCGTTCGAGGGACATGCTGCTCTGCCTGGCACTGGAGGGCATCGAGAAATGAGGGGGCTACCTGAACTGGTCGAGGTGGTTCAGCAGCGCCGCGCGCTCGCGATCTCTGCTCTCACCGTGGATGGCCCCGCGCGCGTCGTTCACGAAGATCTGTTCGGGCTGGGTCTGCTGGGGCTGGTTGGACATGGGATCTCCGGGGGTGTGGGGGGACGGGTAGGCTCAGCGGGTGAGCGCGGCGGCACCCAGGCCGAGCGGGATCAGCACGCAGACGTTGATCACCCAGCCCAGCACGTAGAGCACGACCAGGGCGGGAACGGTGGCGATGCCCCAGATGACCATGGTCTTCACCAGCTCCCAGAAGGGGATCTGGATGCGCGTCAGGACCACCTGGCCCAGCTGCGGCGCGTCGGTGGCGGTGCCACCCTCCTTTATAGAGACCTGCATGGGTTGGTCCTCCTGGGTGATGATGCGGGGGCGCGGGTTGGGCTGCGCGGCAGCGCGGGGACGGGAGAAGAGCCAGTAGAGCCCGAGCGCCACCAGGCTGGCGGCAGCGGACCCGCCGAGGAAGAGGGAGGGGTCTTTGGTCATGACCCGTCAGAGAGTCCGCATGGTCATGAGCACGAATTCGCTGTCTGCGACGCGAGTCCCAGCCCAGAGCTTCGCCCCGGCCGGTGCGGGCGTGGCGGTGCAAATGCCGCCGACGCCGCGGTAGTAGACCGTGGCAGGGCTTGCCGCGTCGCCGAGCCGGTAGGCGCGGTAGGAGTCGATCGGTCCGCAGCCCGTCCGGGCGACGTATTCGAGCCCGTAGCGCGAGGGCTGGCAATCGCCGTAGGCGCTGAACAGCGGCGCGGTGCAGCCCGCGTCGGCGTAGTAGGAAGCCTGGCCGGTGCGCGGGAAGCAGCGCAGGTCGCCCTTCTCGTCGCGAAGGGCGTAGCACGCCTCGTTGAGTTTGCTGTCCCAGAAGCCCAGCGCCTGGCGCGAACCATCCTCGCCCGCGAGCACCTGCAGCTTCAGGCGCGACCCGGACGCCGTTGGGTCGCCGCCAATCGGCGGATTGAACCCATCGGGGTTGCCATCCCCGCTCTGAGGGACTCCACACGAGAGGGTTGCGGCGACGCAGAAGAACAGAGCGCGGGGGTTCATGATGACTCCTTGGGTGCGCCGCGGAGCATCGCCCCGCCCGGTTGTGCGCTGCAATCCTGCAAAATCGCGCAGGCAGGCGCGTGCGTTCAGGTCAACGAGCTGAGCATTAGAAGTCAACAGGTATATACCTTGAGGGTTGGCGGCTGGGCGGTCTCGGATCCTGCCCGTGCCTACGGACCTAGAGACGCTGCCCGTGACCCTGACAGAGTGGGAGCTGAGCGACCTGCGCCAACTGCACGAGGAGTTGCAGGACAGGAGCTTGGTGCCGCTAGCGATGACGCTGAACCGGCTGGTGCTGCGGCTCGCGCAGCGCAGGGCGGAGGAGATCCGCGCGGCGCTAGCAGCGGGGCAGCTCGACCAGGCGGGCGAGCTGCTGAAGTAACCCGGTCCTTTTTTGCGCAAACCCTCAAGCCTAACCCCGGATTAGCTCGCCGAGATTTTGTAGATTTCCGCTTCACCGCGCTGGGCTCGCTCGCTATCTTCCGGCCCTCACCATGGAGGGATGACCGTGATGGACAACGAATCCAGCGAGGAGCGACGGGGTCTGATCAAGCAGGAGCAGGAGCAGGAGACGGTAGAGATCGTGGTCTGTGGGGACCTGCTGCGGTGGCTGCAGGACCTTGCCGCCCAGCAGGGATCGTCGGTCGGTGGGGCCGTGTTGCTGGCACTCCGGCGCGACGTGTTGACGCCAAAACTGTAGGATGCGAGGATCGAGCGGATGCCCGAGAAGAAGGACAAGGACAAGATTCAGGTGGTCTTCGGACCAGACGATCAAGACCTCCTGCGCCAGCTGGACGAGGAGGTCTTCCGCCGCAAGCAGGCCGGGGACAAATCCGCGAATCGTTCTTCGCTCATCATGGAGAGGCTGAAGGCCGCCTCAGAGGCGTTAGCGCCCGAGAAGCCCGCTCCCCGCAAGCGTCCCGCCTCCCGCTAGCCGCAGCCTCAGCCCGCAGCACCCGATCACCACATGCCACCGACGACGCCCTATGGGTGTCGAACGGACTCGTCCGATTTGTCTTGCCATCCACACGTCATGACGGCATGATAGCCACATGGACGGACGACTCCGCACGGGGCGGGGTTTTCCGTCGGGAGGGCTGCGCCATGGCTTCGATCGTCAAAGGGGATCTCGTCGAGTTCCGCACCGGCTTCGGGGGCGTCTGGCAGGCGGGCTACGTCGAGACCATCGAGCCTCACCAGATCCAGGTGCGCGCCATCAAGGGGCAGCGCCTGCACACCATCCGGCTCGGAGGCCAGGGCCGCAAGGGCAAGGTCCGCCCCCTCACCGGCGCCCGCTGCGTCGAGACGGTGAGCGGCGCCCGCGCCGCGGCGCTGCCCCCCATCACCCCTGCGCTCCGCGTCGTGCGCACCGGCCCCGCCGAGTTGCACGCCGTCCCCGCCCCCCGCCCGCGCTACCGCAGCGGCGCCTACCTCGCCTTCGTCCGCACGCACCCCTGCTGCCGCTGCGCCGCGCCCGATCCCTCGGATGCGCACCACCAGGGCGCTCGGGGCGTCGGTCAGAAGGCCGATGACTACCTCACGGTGCCCCTGTGCCGTCCCTGCCACCAAGAGGTGACGGACACCGGCGCCCTGCCGGGCCTCGACCGCGGCGCCACTGAGTTGCTGATCCTGCGCACGCAGGTGGCGCTGCTCTCGGACTGGTCGCACAGCGCCGAGGCGCTGGTCGCAGACCACGTTGACGTCCCCGTGCTCAGGAGGTGCGCGTCGTGATCTGCTCCTGCGGCAACCCGGACGCCCACGTCATCGCTCGACGGCAGACAGCTGACGGCGCTGATGTTGTCCTCTGGGAGAACGGCGCTATCACCGGCGCGCTGGGCCTCGCGTTGCCCGGCGTCAGGGTGGCCCGGCCTCGCACGCGAGAGGGGCGCGCAGCGGCGCTCGCGCTGGGCTGGCGCATCATGGGAGAGGTTGCACTGTACGACGCTGCCGAACTCGGCGCGCTGCTGCAGCCCGGCAAGGCGCGGCGCGAGATCGTGTTTTCGTGGTCCGTACTGGCCACCGACCCTGCTGGGTCGCCGGTGGAGCGTTGGTCGGCTCTGCCGCAGGACCGCTGGGCCGGGTGGTGTGTGTTCGACTTCTGCGGTCGCGACGGAAGCGAGCGGGGTAGGTACCAGATCTTCCGCTACGTTTCCGACGACACCGCAGAACCGACGGGAATTGTCTTTCAGGCGCAGGCGGATCTCGTCTCGTTCCTGAGCGCCAACCACGTTGAGTCGAGGATTGCGTCGTGAGCGTCGTCATGGTCCCCATCCACTTCATCCGCACCGAAGGGCTGCAGCTCCGCAAGGGAGGCACAGACCCGGCCATCGTCCTGGAGTACCGCGCCGTCCTGGACGAGCTGGCCCCGGTGCTGCTCTTCCGCGAAGCGCCCGATCTGTACTGGCTGGCCGACGGCCACCACACCCTCTCAGCGCACGCCGCGGAGGGGCGGACGGAGATCCGCGCGACCGTGCGCGAGGGCGACAAGCGCGCCGCCTTTCTCGCTGCTGCTGGCGCCAACCAAGGCCACGGTCTGCGGCGCAGCAACGAGGACAAGCGCAACGCCATTGAGGCCCTGCTGGCCGATCCTGAGTGGCGAGGCTGGAGCAACGTCAGGATCGCCAAGGTGTGCGGCTGCACGGATAAGACGGTCGGAGAGGTGAAGCGCAACCTCGGAATTTCCGAGGTTGAACGGACTGGCGAAGATGGCAAGGTCCGCAAGCTCCCCGCATCCAAGCGCAAGGACCCCGCCGCCCTCCTGGACGAGCTGCTCCTCAGCTCTGTCACGATCGATGACACCATCCCTGAAGGGGAGCTCATCGCAGACGCGCGCGCCTTCGCCGCTCAGAGGGAGCAGCAGAAGCTCGCTGCCAAGGCCGCAGCGCAAGCCGCCACACCGCCTACAACGGCTACACCTCCATCTGTTGTTCCGGCCCCCACGCCCAGCGCCAGCGAGACCCCCGCGGACCTGGCCAGCGCACAGGCGGTCTTCGCCGAGGCCCAGCGCCTGGGTCAGGTGGACGCCGCGGACAGCGCTCCCCGCAGCGAGGCGGAGCTCTGGCAGGCCCTTGCCGCCTTCGCCGGCAAGAAGATCCCGAAGGAGCCCCGCCCCGCGCTCCGCACCGCGTACCTGGACGCCCGCGCCCTGGCCCAGCGCCCCGCGCCGGGCACCTTCCCGGGTCTGTTCGAGGACAGCCCCCTCGCCGGCCTGCCGCTCCAGCGCGCCGCGGCGCCCCTCTCGTCCGGCCCTGCCCCTGCGCACGAGATGCAGGCGGAGCCCGGGGAGGACGACGAGGACGACAGCGCAGACGACGAAGATGAGGAGGAGGGCGAGCCCGCGGAGCCGATCCACGTCCGCGACCACCTACGGCAGGAGCTGGAGGACGAGAGCGCGGAGCTGCAGGCTGATCTGGAGACCCTGCGCGCAGACCTGGTGCAGGCGCGGCGCGAGCGGGACGAGGCCCGGGCCCTGGCGGACCGCCTGCGCGAGACCGGCCGTCAGCGCTTCGCCGAGGTGGACGCGGCCCGCGAGCAGGCCGTGCGCGAGCGCGACGCCGCGCGCGCCGAAGCGGCGACCCTGCGCGCCGCGCTCCTCGACACCGAGGCCGAGCGCGACGCCGCCCGCGCCGAGTGGGCGGAAGGGCGCCGTGCCTTCAGCGCCGAGATCGGCGCCCTGCGCACCAAGCTCGACGCCGCGGAGGTGCGCCTCACGGAGCGCGGCCAGCAGCTCCAGCAGCAGCGCCAGGACGGCGCGGACCTGCTGCGGCGGGCGGAGAAGGCGGAGGAGGAGTGCGAGCGCCTGCGGCGCGAGCTGGCGCAGGCCGCCGCGGAGGACGATGACCTCGTGCCGTGCGAGGGCGAGGGCTGCACCGACATGATGCCCCGCCCGCCCGGGGGCAGCTTGGCGCTGTGCGCGGGGTGCCGGCCCAAGGACCTGCCCGCGCGCCGGCCGGCGGGTGTGCTCGGCCTGCCGCTCGCCGGTCAGCACCTCGGCGGCGCTGCGGGGGCACCCACGGGCACCTGGGCGGAGCTCGGCGCGAGCTGGGCGCGCTGGTACCTCCAGCACACCCCCGCAGCCGACCGCGCGCGCCAGGCCTACGATGCCCAAGGGCTGGCGCTGTACTGCGCGGAGCGCCTCCTGCAGTACGAACTCGACTGGGACGAGCTGCGCCCCGAAGAGCAGAGCGCCCTGTGCCAGGGCATCGAGCAGGGCCTGGACAGCGCCGCCCTGGTTGTCGAGCGCGAGCCGAGCGAGCCCGCACCCGCGCAGCAGCAGCTCCTCCCGCAGGAGCAGGAGCCCGGGGCCTTCGTCACCATCCGGGACGAGCCCCCCAAGAAGACGCGCGCCCCCCGCAAGGCGCGCAAGGAGGCCAAGTAGATGACCCGCACCATCGTGAGCACAGACGGCCTGCTCTCCACCGGGGCCATGGCCCGCCAGCTCGGCATCTCCGCGAACGTGCTCCGCGACCACCTGGGCGACCTGGCCGTGCGAGACGAGCGGCGCCTGTACTGGTGGGATGAAGCAAAGACCCGCGCTGCCGCCGCCCGGAACGCTCGGGTGCAGGTCGCGCTCGGCATCAAGCCGGAGCCCGCAGCCCCGAGTGCCCAGCTCGCGTTCACCGAGGGCCTCCTGGAGCAGGCGCTGTACGCCCCGCGGGTGGCGGTCCTGTTCAAGGACCGGGAGCAGCGCGGCGGCTTCGTCTCCGTCTACAAGGTCGCCCCGGGGCAGCGCCTGCCCAACCGCCCGCGGGACCTCGCGCCGGGCCTGTGGCTGACGCACAGCGGAGCGCCGGGAGAGATGCCCTGCCCCTTCACGCTGGCCGAGCTCCGCAGACAGCACGAGGCGGACGGCTGCGCCGACGACGGCGCGCAGATCTTCCTGCCGCGCCTGGAGGCGACGGCGCGCGCCCGGGCGATCGCCGCCGAGGTCGCAGAGGAGATGGAGGCCCAGGTCCGGCCGCCGCGGCTGCGCCGGCGGGAGCCGCGCTCGCCGGTCGAGGCGGCGCCATGATCACCGTGACCGAGCAGCGTCCCGCGGGACGCGAGGAGAGCAAGCAGATGCTGACCGCAGAGATCCGAGAGGCCCAGGCCGTCGACGTGCCCGGGGACGACGAGACAGGAGACCCGGCGCGCGTCGTGGGCGTGCTGGCCCTGCGCATCTTCGGCGACCTGGAGCTGGTGCGCCCCATCGTCGGCGCGATGATGTTCGAGGCCATGACGGCGGAGGTCGAGGGCGGGGCGCTGGTGCTGCGCCTGAAGAAGGAGCCCAAGGAGAGCAGCCCGGCCGCCCCGCGCCGGGGCCCGAGGCAGCGCACGAAGCAGGCCTCGAAGAAGCCGTCCCCGCGGACCAGCGCGGTGCGCCGCGCAGCGGGAACGAAGCCCGTTCCCTGCCCGGTGCAGGACTGCGGGATCCCGGGCATCCGCTCGAAGATGAACTTCTGCGCCGAGCACGCGGCTTCGCTGTCCGAGGCGGAGCGTCAGCGCCTGCGCCAAGCGCAGCGGGCGAACCACGCAGGGCAGGACGCAACCACCAGCGAGGAGACCGCGTAGGTGGACACCCTCAGCGAGACTCAAAAGACCGTGCTGCGCCAGCTCGCGGAGGCAGGGGAGCGGGGACTTCTCTATAGCGCGCTGCCCACCGGGTGCGGCCGCTCGCTGGCGGTGCTGGTCCAGGAGGGCCTTGTGGCTCGCCAAGACAACGGCCACTGGGCGTTGACGGTAGCAGGGCGCGAAGCGGCGGCCGCGCTGGCGTAACACCGAAGGGCGCCCGGAAGGCGCCTGCACCACGCCGCCGCGGTGGCGCGCGTGGCCCGCCCGCTACGAGGATGCGGGATGCCCCCTGGGGATGGGGGCGCGAGGCGCTCTGCGGAGCGCGAGGGGAGAGCTATGTCCGACGACTACGGCCAGAAGCTGGATGGTGAGTACAGGCAACGCGCGAGGGTGAGCTACATCCGGGAGCACGCGCACCATGTCGCCAGCGCGCTGGTGGGTGGCATGGTCAGCCCGACCGGGATGGTGAAGGCCACGGGCGCGGCGATCGCCCAAAGCGCGGTTGAGATCACCGGGGCGCTGCACGACGCGCTGCCGCCCGACCCCGACCAGGGGCAGGACGGCGGGAGCGCGCCCAGCGGCTGGGAGCGCGCCCAGCGGCCCGCTCAGGGCCTGGTCGAGGAGCACACCGTGCCCGCCGACCTGGACGAGGGCCCCGCCCTGCCGGAGATCCCGCCCTTGCCGAGCCCCGCACCGCTCCTGCCCGTGGAACTGGAGATCACGACCCGCGCCACCGCTGCCCCCACCTGCACCTGCACCGGCCAGCAGCCCTGCAGCGCTGCGTGCCGCCGCTGCGTGCCGGAGCGGCGCCAGAGCGCCGGGCCTGAAGAGGCCACCCACGCGGACCGGCCGCCGCGCCGCCCGGTGTCGGAGCGCCTCGCTCGGCTGGCGGACTGCCAGAACAGCACGGACGCCGCGGCGATCGCCGCCTATCACGCACACCTGGCGTCGAGCAACATCCAGATGTGCGGCGCCTGCGGTGCGCAGCTCGATATCGCGGTGGTGCCTGACTGCCGCCCAGGGCTTCCCGTGCGCCGCATGCAGCCCTACGGGCTTCGCTCGCGCCCGCCGGCCGGCGCCATGCTCACGCTGGTGTCGGTCAACGCAGGCCGCACCAACGTGGCCTACCTCGCCGCGGAGAAGCCCGGCCAGGGCCCCGATCCACTCCGAGCTGGCGGTGCAGCCATGAAGGCCCTGCAGTCCCTGAGGGGCTTCCTGCACCCGCGCCTCGCCTTCAGCCTGGGCACGGCGCTCATGGGCTTCCTGCTGCTGGTGGCGGGCTACCCGCGCTATGCGCTCACCTACTTCGGGCTGTCCGTCCTCGGCGTGGCGGTGGCGGCGGTGCTGAAGCGGTGGCGGCGGTGAGGATCTGCGCCAGCTGCGGGCGGCCCTTGCAGCAGCGCGCGCAGCGCCGGTGGTGCGGGCGGTTCTGCCGCAGCTTGGACCGCACCGTGTGGCACCGCATCCCGAGGCCGAAGGCTACTTGGTAACGAGCGAGGAAGAGGACTATGGCGACGAAGAAGAAGTCAGAACAGACGGTGCTCTACAAAGTGCTGACCGATGGGTGCTCCCCCATCGGCACTCTGGAGTGGTCGCTGCCCACGAAGGACAAGCCCGGCGACTGGCATGAGGTCGCAGGAGACTTGGTGCAGTGCAAGAACGGTCTGCACCTGACGAGCGACCCCCAGCGGCGGTGGAGCGGGAGTCAGCAGGAGTGCTACCTCGTCGAGACCGAAGGCGAGTTGTTGCACCTTCCGGACTGGCAGGATGAGTACGTCGCCCGCAAGGTGCGCCTGCTGCGGCGGCTCACCTGGGCTGAGCTGGGCGCGCTGGGCATCAACGACGGCAGCTCCCGCAAGGCCGCGAGCCGGAAGGCCCAGCGTGCGCCGAAGCCGCCGACGGGCCCAAGCGCAGCGCTGCAGTTCGTCGCCTGCGCCTGGAACAACCGCTGCGGCGCAACGCAGGAGTCCTGGCTGCTGGTCAACTCGACGATGCACGCGGCGCTGAACCTGGCGATCGAGGGCGGGATGAGCTTCAACGAGGGCGACTTCGGCGAGATCTACGACCGCATGCGAGGTCGCTTCTGGTTTCACGAGGGAGAGGGCTTCTACGCGGCGGCGGTCGCGGCGGGGAACATCCAAGCCTGCCGCTCCTATGAGACGTGGGCGGGCCGCAAGCCCTTCCTGTGGGAGGGGAAGCGCCTGTACATCGGCAGCGATCTGCTCTGGGAGGGCCAGGCGGTTCGCGTCACGTCGTTCGGTGACGGATCTCTCATCGCGTGCGCCTACGACAGGGACGTGAACGGCTACGGGCGGAAGGTCGCGCGCCGCTTCACCATCACCCACGAGGAGTTGGCGCGGGCGGAGAAGGACCGGAAGGTCGAGGCGAGCATCGCGCAAGACGTGAAGGCCCTGCAGGGGCTGCTGCGCGAGGCCAAGCTGACGGTCAGCGGCGAGACCCTGACCGGGTGGACCCCCGCGCAGCGCGAGGAGGCGATGGAGTGGGCGCGCATCGCCAGGCTCGATGCCCGCAAGACGCGAGTCAAGCCCGAACCCCCGCCCACGCATCTGACAGACGCGGTCGAGAACGCTGCCAAGCATGAGCGGCTGGCGGAGATCAAGGAGATCGAGACGCGCCTGCGCGAGGCCGAGAAGGAGAGCCTGAGAGCGCAGAAGCTGGCGGAGCGCTGCCGCAAGGCCCTGGCGGAGCTTCGCGCCGAGGAAGGGACGGGCCATGGAGTTTAGGCTCTGCGAGAACGTCGGCTTCTTCCTGCGCCTGGCCCTGGTAGGGCCGAGCGGCTCGGGGAAGACCTACACCGCCCTGAAGCTCGCCACGGAGCTTGGCTATGAGCGCATCGCGATCCTCGACACGGAGAACCGCAGCGCCCGCCGCTACGCCCGCCGCTTCAGCAAGCGCTTCAGCAGCCTGGAGCTAGACCACTTCAGCCCCCGCGACTACTGCGCCGCCATCCGGGCCGCCTACGACGCGGGGTTCAACGTGCTGATCATCGACTCGCTCTCGCACGCGTGGATGGGCAAGGGCGGCGTGCTGGAGCTGGTGGACCAGTCGGCGAAGCGCCAGTCGCGCGGCGGCGCGCAGAACAGCTTCAACGGCTGGCGCGAGGTCACGCCGGAGCACAACCGCCTGGTGCAGGAGCTGGTGCAGGTCCCCCTGCACCTCATCGTCACCATGCGCGTGAAGACCGAGTACGTGGTGGAGAAGGACCAGGGCGGCAAGGCGGTGCCGCGCAAGGTGGGCCTGGCGCCGGTGCAGCGCGACGGCCTCGAATACGAGTTCGACGTCGTGGGCGACCTGTCGCCAGAGCACGAGCTGGTCATCACCAAGAGCCGCTGCCCTGAGCTGACAGACGCGGTGCTCTCCCGCCCCGGCGCCGAGCTGGCGCAAACCCTGCGCACCTGGCTGGATGGCGCCGCGGCAGCGGAGCCCCCGCCCCCGGCCGCGCCCCCCGCCGAGCTGACCGTCGTGCGCGACCCCGAGGCGGCGCCGCCGAAGCAGCCAACCACCATGGAGCGCTACGCCGCGGAGCTCGCGGCCTGCACCACCGCGGACGAGGCCGACGCGGTGCGAGACCGGCTGCTGGCGGCGCTGAAGGCCGCGGGCAAGCTCACCCCGACAGAGCGGGAGGAGAAGGAGGTCGAGGCGCAGCGGCTGCACGCCGCGCGGGCGGCGGCGCTCGGCGACCCGCTGGCCGTGCTGCAGGCCAAGGTCCGTGCGAAAGGCGGGCAGCTCCGCCCGGCACCCAAGGGCCGCCGCGCGGGCGGCAGCGCAGGTGATTGATGACCGAGTACACGCCCGACAAGATCGCTGAGGACGTGCTGCGCCTCGACCAGGCGGACCAGGCCGGGTGGGTCATGGGAGAGGTGCTAGACGGCACCGCTAACATCTACGGCCCCGCCAACGACGAGGGCGACAACCCCCATGTCGCTGACCGCGTGCCCGTGGCGCTGGCGGAGCTGATCGTAGCCTACCGCGACGACGCGCCGATCCTGGCGCGCGAGGTGAACCGCCTGCGGCAGGAGTTGTGCAGGACGGAGCGCCTGCGACAGGAGACCTTCGCGGACCTGTGCAAGGCCCAGCAGCAAGGCGAGGTACCCTACCGCCCCGGCCTGCCGCCTGAGGCCCTGCGGCGCAGCGTCGCCCTGTGGCAGGCGCGGCGGCGGGATGGTGGGTGGGATGCGCAGCCCTTCATGCTGTGGTTCACTCTGGACGAGCAGCGCCTGCCGCGCGAGGCCGCGCACACCCGCGCCCCCAGCCTGCTGGCACTGGATCCGGACATCTGGGAGCGACTGGAGGTCCGCCCCTGCCGCGCCAGCGGCACCCCGCAGCCCTGGGGTGACCTGTGACCCGGCTCCTGCAAGCCCTGCAGGCCTGGCTGCGCCAGCGCTGCTCCTGGCGCTACCGCGCGCTTGAAGCGCAGACCGCGCTGGCCGCCGCGCGCGCCGAGATCACGCAGCTGCGGGCGATGCTCGAAGAGACGCTGGCCCAAGAGGAGGCGCGCCGTGGCGGCTGACCCGCACCGCGACCTGCGCGACCGCGCGGCCTTCGCAGACCGCATGGCCACCTGCTCGCGGCACAGCGCCGAGACGGACGAGGCGTCGGCGCAGGAGCAGGACAGCGCCGGCGCCGCCGAGGACGCGGCGTGCTCGCGCTGGCACGCGGAGCGGGCGCGCCGCAACCAGGGCCGCTGGCTGGCCCAGGCCACCGCCCTGCGCGCGCAACTGCCGCAGCAGCGCCTGGGCGTGGAGTGGTGAGATGCGAGACAACTGCCTCCAGCACCTCGCGCGCCTGCTCAACTGCCCTGCGACCGAAGCGGCCGTGGTGGCGGGTGTGGAGCGGAGCCTGCGCGAGAAGGTGGTCGTCACCACGATCGGCGACCTGCGGGAGGCGGTGCGCAGCGAGGTGCTGGAGGTCTTCGAGAACCAGTGGGTCAGCGACCAGGAGGTCGCAGACAGCCTGCGCATCGACAAGAGCACCTGGCGATCCTGGTATCAGGACGAACCGGCGCTGTGCGAGGCCGCCGGGACCTACGCGGCGAAGCCAGGGAAGCGCGGGGCGTGGCAGTGGCGTTTGGGGGCGGTGCGGCGGTGGCTGAGGGAAGCACAGAAGCAACGACGAGGGTGGTGATGAAGAAGATGACGGACAACGGGTTGATCACCCACTTCCACTTGTTCTGCGGGCTGGGCGGTGGCGCGAAGGGCTTCCAGGATGGCGAAGCGCGCGTCGGCGCCCTGCAGGCCCGCTTCGAGTGCCTGGGGGGCGTGGACAACGACCCGAGCGCGATCCGCGACTTCGGCGCCCTCGTCGGCGTCCCTGGCACGGTGCTCGACCTGTTCGACCGCGACCAGTACGCCGCCTGGCACGGCAGCGCGCCACCGCCGAGCTGGCGCGAGGCGACCGCGGACGACCTGCGCCGCGCAGCGCAGGGCCGGCGCCCGAACATCGTTTTCCTCAGCGCGCCGTGCAAGGGCTTCAGCGGGCTCCTGTCCGGAGAGCGCAGCGCCAGCGCCAAGTACCAGGCGCTGAACCAGCTCGCGCTGCGCGGCCTCCTGCTCACGCTCGCGGCCTGGGGAGACGACCCGCCCGAGCTCATCCTCTTCGAGAACGTGCCGCGCATCGCG
>ERZ650304.287-NODE-287-length-30094-cov-5.283365_pt1 | contig 30094 bp, 37 predicted proteins | sample MGYA00376240_ERZ650304 | MGnify/ENA primary metagenome ERZ650304 (study PRJEB26733, sample SAMN07839271) | wastewater metagenome | biome: small river; feature: stream; material: water | place: USA: North Carolina | collected 2016-03-01 ... | reverse complement strand
GATCAGCCAATGGCATTTTAGGATCGAGCAAGGGAACGTTTATAACTGCATCATCTTTAGCGCCAAATGATTTTTCCCATTGGGCGCTTAGATAGATCTGCGGAATTTTTCCCTGTTTGTCCATCAGCTCATACCGCATTTCGGTAACATCATCCCGCTGGAATAATGCAATTTTTGTTTTGGTTTTATCCAACCCCAGCCGGGCCACACCATTGGCAAAGCCTATCAGGTCCTTTCCCCAGGATAGTTCATGGTAGAAATGGTTATTGAGCTCCATGAAATCAAGGATCTCTTTTTCCTGGCAAAGCTCTTCCACCACCATCTTACCGGTTTTCTCACGTCGAACGTAGGCCCACATCACGCCTTCCCCAACCGCAAACCGCGCCTGGTGATCAATGATACTGTTCAGGATACCACAACTCTCTATATACTCGATCATTTGAAGGGGTAGCTTATTGTCATTGCCCCAGGCAGCCCAGGGGCCTGTGGTATTTTGGGTAGTGTCAGGCACAGTAACTGCAGGCTGCTGTGCAGCATCAGCAGGGATCGCCCCGGCACTCACATCCCGAAACACATTGCCTGTGTAGGAAGAAACTCCCATGCCATTTTTCATTCGTACACTCATTGCAGGATGCGTTTATTATTGAAAAAAATCATCAGCCGCCAATGCACAGAAATGGCATGATCCCGGTCGTTGCCAGGGTTATAAATGTTGATGGTTTTGTGCTTGGTATGATGGGGATTTTTAGGGGTAGCAGCGATATGTTTAAACTGACCAGGCCTGCGAACCATATTGCTCATATCGCCCACGATCTTGGCCCAGCCTTTCACCCTCTTCACTTTACCACCAGTACCCCGGCGCCGATCGGCCGTGATGAATTCCAGGTCAAACGGGTTGCCGGTATCCATGGCCCTTAAAACCTCATGTCGAAGTATGGTAGCTTCCATAGTATTAAAATTGATGGTTTAGGCCTTGGAAGGAAAGGACGGGTCTTTTGATGGTGAAAGTCCAGCTTCCTTTAAAAGCCACTTTTCAATCATGTATTCCGGGCCCAATTCGCGGGCCTGTTCGGCGGTGTGGAAGTGGACCATGAACTTCAGGATCTCCACGACCTGAGGCCGGGTGAATTCCTTCGGGATCTCGATGTCATCCCCAGGCGCTGTGGCTGGGTTATTTGATGGTAGCTGCATTGCGGATGTCGTTTAATCGATTCTGCTGCCTTTCCTGCTGCGAAATCAGACTGTATGCCATTATTCCCTGATCGAGCCTGATCTTTAATCCGTTCACCGTGTTTGATAGGTCGCCCAGTACGGCCAACATATCGCTATTGTCTTCCCCACCCGGGAAAACACCACCGGTTTCAAACATGCGGACAGATTGCTGACTTTGACGGATGCCGGCAACATTCAGACCGGTATATGGTTGATCCTTCCAGGCAGGCTGGATGGTAGCACCACCGCGATTCATGGAAGAATGCAATAAAGCGCCTACCAGGTTTGGATTATTACGAACGGTGGATCTGGATAGAATAACCTCGCCGCCTTCCACTTCGGCTTCTTTGCGGCCGGTACGCGGGTTGATCACCGGCATGCCACCTTCACCATGGCTTGGGCCATTGAGGTATCCACCCTTTGCGAATTCTGGGGGCTTCTGTGATGCAATGATCCCCAGCTGGGCCGCACCAACTGCACCGGCCAATGCAGCGAAGATTAAGCTCGCTGGCCAGGGAGATGCTAATGCAGCAACAACAGCCTGGGCAGTGTTCATGATGGTGGTGGCGATCTTAACTGCCTTATCCCGTTTGAACTGCTTCAGGCGAATTTCACGTTCCTTTTTTTCCTGCTCAGCATCGAGCTTGGAGACTTCGGCATTATACTGCTGCTGAGAAATGATACCTTTTTTCAGCCTACCTTCCAGGTTCTTTTTTTTCTGGTCGTTGATCTCACGATCACGTTCTAATTGCCGATTCTCATTTTCAGAAAGAACATTGAAAAGTGTACTTGCTGCATTAATTACAGTATTAGCATATCCTATATATTTATCAGCAAGTTCCAGGTAATACTGCTTTAGTAATTCCTTCTGGGCCTGCCTGAATTCCTCTTCGATTACACCGATTTCATTTACATTGTCACCAGCTGCTGCGATAGCTTGCTCTTTTTCAAAATTTAATTGCTCTTGCTGTGCTTTTAGCTTTTCCTTGCCTTTTGACTTTAGAATTTTAAGTTGAATCCCCGCTTCTTTTTCGCCTAATTCCTTTTGGGCCTTTAACGACAATTCATCAGTGAGCTTTTCAATGAACTGGAACTGCTCCCGTAACCTTTTTTCATCAAGTGCCTTCTGCTTTTTAGCCTGTTCCTCTGATAGTTTTTTCCGCTTTTCCTCTTCGGCTTTTTGGTAAGCCTCAACAATCAAGAAATTTTCCCGATTACGTAGTTCATCAATTTGCTTCAGCACTTTTGCATTACCCTGTGCCCTGGCTTCGAGCTTATTATAGAACTCATTAACACGATCCAGGTCCTTAACCAGTTGCGGGGCATTATAAAACTGTAGATCCCTGGCTTTTGCAGCCAGTTCATCGATCAATTTGGCAAAATCTTCTGCCTTCTTCTTTGCTTCGACATCATCCGTTTTTGTAGGCTTATCAGGCTTATCCTTCTTATCGGCCAGGGCATTCCGTTCCTTTCGAAGCTTGATTTCAGTTTGCAGGGCCAGAACAATCTGGGCACTTTCAATGGCATTCTTATTATTCTGCATTGAATTAGACTGCTTCATGCGGGCGCTATCCGCACGCAGGATTGCCCCTTGTTTCTGCAGTTCCTTTTCCAGGTCACCGATGGTGGCCTTACTCAGGTTGCCAACAAATGAATTTGCCTTTTCCCGGGCATTACCCAGGATATCATCCAATGCTTTATTGGCAGCATTCTTGGCAAAAGTTTCCGGCCGGAAGTAAAAATCAAAGAGGTCTTTTGCATCATTGAAAGTGGATTTTAGGCCGGTGATGATGCCCTGCACGCCCTGCAGTACTCCGATTTTGATTTTATTCCAGATCGGGCCTACATCATTACCTACCTCTTCCTGCAGGTTCTTGAACTTCTGCAATTCCTTGGCATAGGATCCTTCCTTGGTATCCCCGAAGGCCTCAGCTGCTCCCTCAACCTTTGATTTCAGGTCAGTCATTACGATGCCAAAGCGCTCTGTAACACTCTGGCCATCTTTAATATTGATGCCGTACTGCTTCAGGGCCTTACCATTGCCTTCCAGCGCTCCAATGATCTGTTCTGTAGCTGCAGGAAGATCCTGCCCGGTTTTAACAGCAAAGTCAGTGATAACAGGAAGCAGGTCATTGATCTGCTTTTCAGTCAGTTTACCATAGGTCAGAAGCTTCTGCTGTACTTTAAGCAGGTCATCATTATCGATGAACCCCAGCTTATCAGCAAGTTGCTGGGCATCATTGGAAAGTCGTTCGAATGCGTCAACCTTGCCCAGGTTACTCAGGGTATTCTTTAATTCACTGGCAACCTTTTCTGCTTGTGCGGCTTCATCAATGGATTTGCTTAAAAAATCTATGGTAGCGGCCCCAGCTGCTGCTGCACCACCAAACAAAATTCCCCCACCAAGGCCACCCAGAAAGTCACTGGCACCAGCGCCGGCTTTGGTCAGAAGGTTTTCTTTATTGACTTCAGTTTGCAGTCCAGATGTACGCCTTTTGGCTTCGGTCAATTCAATATTTGCCTTCTGTAATCGAAGTACAAGGGCATCCAGGCTTTTCTGATCACCGTCAAAATTGCGAACCTGTGTACGTAACCTTTGAAAGGTCTGTTCCAATTCACGAACGCTGGGCTGCAACTGGCCAGACATTTTTTTTGCTGCCCGGTCAATCGGCTCAGATAATTTATCCAGCTCACCCTTCAGTTTTTTGATCACTGCAGGATCTGTGGCTTTATCAAGTTGCTGTTTGAGTACCTTTTCTTTTTCGATCAGGCGGTTATAGGCCTGTTCAGCCTGGCCACTTTCGACGAATATGTTGATGTTCCGATTGACTATGTTATTGGCCATTACTGGATGATTGCGCGGTTTACAATTGTTGTGGCCAAACGTTCAGCCACGATGTCTGCCAGTTCTTCCACACCATAAGGACCTTCCAGGGCATCATTGATGAAAGGCTTTTCCCGCCTGGATCCGGTACCGGCTTTTCCAAGGCTATCCGGATCGGTAGATTTTCGGGTGCCATACTTATCGATCCAGCGGGATCCTTTCACGCCGGCATACCCTTTACCGGCTCCCTTATGCGGATAGATCAGCGACCGGCGAAGCCCGATGCTGATGCCACTGATCTGACCATCTGCCATACGGAATTTCACTTTGATATCATTGACCGAACTATTTGGCGATGGGCTGTTATTACGATGCCTGATGCCATATTTGCTGGCATTGCTGGTGATCTGGCTGCGAAGGGTTAGCCCCCACTGCCTGACCTCTTCGTTGTATAATTCGATATCGCTCATTGTGTCTTACAAAAAACCCCCGCCGCGGGCGGGCGAGGGTTTTAACCATTAAACTTCTATATGAAAAATCACGACTGCACGGTGTCTTCTGGCTTGGGGCCTTTTTTGTCGGCCACCTTCTTTTTCGGTGTAAGCAGGTTGCTTCCCTGGCTGATTAAACGTTCAGCTGCTTCCGGGGTGATATCGGCTAGCCTTCCCATGAATTGACTTGGAACACGCACTTTCGGATTGTGAACGAAATCTGTTTCATAGATCTCGGCTACCTGCTTATTGGTAAAAATGAATGCCATGATTACGATGCTTCAGTTACTGCTGCCACGTAGAAGAATTTCTTGCCGGTAACGGCAACGGTTACTGTCCAGGCTTTTACCCCTTCCCTGCTGTTGGCAGCATCGAAGGCAATAGAAACATCCGGTGTAACGCACTCATCCCCCAGCTGTACATAACTGTCTGCTACCAGGCAGTTAGCTTCTTTCACCAGGAAGATCAGGTCATCGTTGAGCATCTTTTCCATTTGCTCCTGAGTAGTTGCACCATCGCCAAGGATGGTGAATACGCAGGTGTGCCTTAACTGCTGGGCACCAGGATCGCCCTGGGTTTCAGCGGTGATGGTCACACTGGCTTTTTTGGATGCCCAGTTGTGGAATCCTTTCGGGCTGGTGAAGGTGTGAGCTTCATCAATGGTGAGCAGATCACCCAAAGCTGTAGGCGTAGGCGTTGGCTTTTTTAATGACAGAAAATCTGCCAGGGGGGCGAACAGCACCACATCTTTATACCCACCCTGGATGGCCTGGGGATTGGTGTTTTTTGCGATATCGGCATAATTTGCCATGGGTAAATAATTTGAAATTTGAATGATTAGTCAATCACCTCTTCGATGACTGAACCAAGACAGTTGCATCCCACCAGATACGCCTGGGCCTCTTCATCAACACATACTTCCAGGGAAGTACGTTCACCAATGCCCGGGATGTTCATTTTAGGAATCAGCACCTTGTACTTTTTCCCTTCGAACTCGAAATGGTTTTCAGCGGCCGGCGCTTTTTTTGCAGCTTTTGCCATAGAACATATTTTGTACGGGACCATCTCAGACCGTAACCGAAATGGTCCCGCGGGTTAAACAATTACGCCTGGTTATTCACCACCAACGCATCCAGATCCTGGATCTGACAGCCCACCGGCATCATGTGACGGATCTGCATGATGTTCAGGTGTGGGGTTGGGAAAGTGGCCACCCTTTCCAGATCGGTACCGAATACCAGGTTGTTTGGCAGGGTAAGGATCACGCGCTGGCTGGCACCCATCCAGGCCTGTGGACGCACGATGAAATTGCGGGCATCCAGCTTATAGTCACCGGTGATGCCGGGCTGATACTGGAATCCGTTCAGCGTGCGATAATGTGCGCAGAACTTCTGGAACACATCATAAGACACATAGATCAAACCACCCATTTGCTTCAGCCATACTGGTGCGGCATCAGCAACCAGTTCGAGCTGGGTTACTGCGTTGGCAGAAGTGATGGCACCAGTCACGACCGGTGAAATGGTTGTGGCGGTGATTTCAGCGGCGATGATGGTCAGCCATCCATCGCAAAGGTCAGCAGCACCTGTACCGGCACCGTTACGAACACCAGCACCCAGGGTAAGCCGGATGATAGTATCCAGGTAGGTTTTTGAAACCTGGTCAACAGCGGCCGCTTCGAAAGGCATATCAGGCAGGGTAGCCAGGTATGTATTGCGAAAGTTTTCGGCATCGAACTCATAATCCCACTTTGACTGGTATGCAGTCAGTGTGCGATCAGAGAAATCCGGACCGGTACCGAAATCATCCTGGGTACGATACGGACGTGGAGCACCGACAGCACTCAGCTTTGCCAAGGCCTGTGGAGCGTTTACATTGGTACGCACCTGGATGCCCTGACCGCGAAGGTTCCAGCCCAGGACGTGCTTACGAAATACATCTGCACCGCCAACGAATGCTGTTTCCAGTGCTGTTAATGAGGGAGCTGCCATTTTATTATGGTTTTAAATTTTGAATGGGTTATTAGGCGATTGGAGGCAAACCAGCGGCTGCCCTCAGTCTGTTTGCTTCTTTTGTGGTTTCGCTGACAAATTTTTCAGCAGATCCCGGGATATGATCCGCACCAGGCTTTGTCGTTTCACTGATGGTATTGCCAGGAAGTGCTTCCAGTTCTGCAATACGGGCGGCCTGTGTTGCAATAGTTGCCTGGGCCTCAGCCAACTGATCTGCTGCCAGTGCTGCAGCTGCAGATGCCGTTTCAGTATTATCGGTAAACTGGGAAACCTGGGTTTCCAATTCGGAAATACGGGATGCACTGGTGGCCAGGTTGGCTTCGATGGAATTCAGCTGATCTTCGGAAAGCAGAAAACCGCCTTCGACTACTTCAAACTCACTGGTACCAGCAGCTTTCAAAGTATTTTGAAAAGCACCTACTGGTTCGGTTTGTGATACTGCCATAATATTGTTGGATGTTTTTTGCGCTAATTGAATTGTCCGTTTTACGGCCATTTCAAAGGATCCGATTTTATCAGCTAATCCGGCTGAGATAGCATTCTTACCCAGATAAACTTTGCCGGTACCCACATCTTCCTTCGCGTAGTTGATTTTATCACCCCTGCCGCTTTTAATAGTGGCCTCAAACACATTATTAATGGGATCAAGAAATTCGCGCTGATAAGCTTCCGGCTTACCATCCATAGCTTCAATGGTACTTCTGTTTTTGTCCACTGACCTGGATGCGAACATGATGACTTCATTTACACCACGTGACTGCTGAAATGCACGCATATCACGGATGATTGCCATTGTGCCGATAGCCCCTGCCATGCTGGTTTTGCCATTCAGGATGACTTCAGAAGCCTGGCTGGCAATCCAATATGCAGCACTGGCCATCATGTCACCATGAGCGACAACCGGCTTTTTGCTTGCGGCAATGGTTGCAGCAAGGTGTTCGGTACCATCAACAGATCCACCAGGGGAACTAATAGATAAAACGATCCCTTTGATACTGGAATCATTGTTGGCCTGATTGATCATTGCGGCCATACTGGCAGTGCCAGGGGATCCGCAATAATCATTTTTCATGATTGGTCCGTTTATAGGTATAACCATAACCGAACCACTTGCATCACGCTGACCAAGTTGATTCACCATAAAAGGTGCATCAGGATTTAAAGCTGCTACATTGTGCGGGGTTGAAGATGAAATTAAACCATGAAGTACTTCAGCCCATACCTGGGCGGCAGAAGGTTCTATCAGCCAGGGACGGTCAAAAGCTTGTATGAGTACTTTCAGATCCATAGAAGCCCAAACCTACCCCAGTAATCAGCCAAAGGAAAGGACAGGGGGTGGATGGTCGGAATTCATAGAAGTTGAAAGTTCTTTTTTTCGGTCGCGGGATAGGTGTTGCATGTCGGAAGGTTTAGGAAATGGAAGATGGGAATCATAACTGGAATAGTCAACCGTGAAAACACCTATTGATGGAACTTTCACAATCCATTGGCAAAAAAGCCCCGAACGTAGAAACACCCAGGGTGTATTAAGTTGTTGGCCGCTATAAACTAAAAAGCCGGGGTAAGAGTTCGGTACTGCTCTTCCCCGGCTTTCAGGTCACCTTGCAAGTATTTTAAATTCGGCTTATCCTTCGTAGTTGAATTGCTTTTATAAGATCATTTGGGGTATTATCATACTTTTCCCAAGTAACTTTATCACCATACTCTTTCACAGTAGCGAGTCCTTCATACTGACCACCCGGCGGAAACTTTGGTATTGGTTGGCTTTGTACAATCATGACCTGACCAATAGACATACGAGCATCAATTCTGGCGGCAATAGCATCAAGCGTACTATTTACACTAATACCTGCAACTTGGATAATGCCTTCCATCCGCTTAATCGAATTTGCCATAAACTCTTCATGGGTCAGGTTGCCAGATTTAAGCAGCAAAGCATCTTTCCTCAACTGTGCCGATGCAAGTAATGTCCTTCCTAATATTCTGGCAGTTTGCGCCTGAATCTGAAATTTTCTTGATGGTCTGTAGGATAAAATTCGTGGACGTTTCATGATTGTAAATATAAGAAAAAGCCCTTGTAAAAACAAGGGCCGTTCTCCTATCATGCTTATGAGAAATGAACCCTGCGACTAACTTTCATTGGTTGAGATGGCTCCGGTACCGGTCATCCTAATCACTCGGACATTGGCCGGCTGACCCGTGGCAAATACGGATCTGCGAATTGACCAGCAACGAGTTTTCAGGATCCTGGTAATCGAAACCTTATCACCCTGGTTACCACCCAGGACGTGATATGAAACATCATCTTCCCCGACATAAATGGCTACATGATTCCCGCCTGGCCTTCTGAATAGCAATACATCACCCAGCATGGCCACGGTTTGTGCCGTGCCCCACTTGGACCAGTTGGCAGCCCATAGCGGATCCTTAATCACACCCTTACCGGCCTGCTTTGCCACATAGGCTATAAACAGCCCACACCAGGCAATTGAATCATGGATATAGGCCGGGATATTCAATTCCTTTGCCCAGGCAAGTATTTCAGGGTTATCCTGGTCACCTGCTTTCTCAGTGATGCCGTATAGCTTCAATGCTTCTACCAGCATCCGTGGTGCCGGTTCACTTTTCAGCCAGGCATATTTTTCCGGTAATGGCATATTATATCATTGCTTTAATGGCTCCCCATATCGGTTTTCGGAAGTTCAGTGCGGTGGCCGCAATTGCCCAGATCAGGTAGTAATAATTCAGCGTGCCCCGCCGATCGGCCTTACCCTTCCAGTGTACTGCTTCCTTTTCGGCAGCAGCACGCAGGAAATTTTCAGAGGCCACAGCTGCAGTATTTTCCTTCACGATCGTGAACGTGTCCGTTCGGGTTTTCGTGATGATCTTTTCCCGGAACTTCACATCGACCTTATAGGTTACCACAGTATCTGAAGGGGGGCAATCAAATGCAACATAGTCGGCAACCGGCTGATAAAAGGTATCTATGCGCGTGGCACCCGGTGTATAGATAACAAAAGAATCGATCGGGAACTTATCACCGCAATACTTTGCAGCTGCTTCCGGATGTTCATTTAAGGTATCAATGGCCTTGGCAATTTTCTTGCTTTCGGAACAGCCGAGCAGGATGAATAGGAAGGCAAGTATGAAGGCCCAGGCTAATAGTGCTTTTGCTGTCATGGCTGTGGGGTTTCAGGTTTATCGGAAGGGGCATACACTTCACCATTGGCGATCAAATACCCAACGAACTTAATAAGGGCACCCAGGGTAACAACAGCGATCAGGTTTGCACGGATTGTCATCAGCTGATCTTCAAAGCCCCAGCCCTGAATTACCGCTGTGATAGTTGGTGCCAGGAACATAAAAAATCCGTTTTCAAACTTCCGGTACCCTTTCGGTGCAGGGGATCCTGGATCAATTCTTATATTGGCCATTTCTATATTTTTTGATGATTCGTTTAATCAGGTACACGATTTCTTTTCCCAGTACACCGGCAATGCCGCCAATGATGCCGACACATCCAGTCATCAACATCTTCCAAAGGACCATGCTGGCAAACTCAGATGAATTGATCTGTAGCATCATCACACCAATACTACTGGTCATTCCACCCCAAAAGGCTATGGCTGTGTCATACATTCTATGTGGCATTACTGTTTTCATTTTACTGTGCGGGTACTAACCATTTCCAGGATGGGATAAACACTTTACTGGTGGTGATTACCAGGGTGAGATCAGAAGATCCCTGGGAATTATCGTTATCGGTAGCAGTGAGCCGGAAGATGTACTTCCCATCCTGCAGGCCGCTAATGGTCGGGTTTGCTATTGTGGAATCACTGAAAGTTGCCTGGGTAGGTCCTTCAATCTGTGTCCAGGATAGGGATGAGATCGTACCATCCGGATCCGTGGATGAACTGACTGCATTATACGAGCTGCTTCCCGTTGGCAGGGTCAGAATAGTATTCCCAGATAGATCAGGCACCGGTGGCTTATTTACATCCACCGTAATACTGGCTGTTGTGGTATTGCCCACGTTATCGGTAACCGTGCACTGGAAAGTATAGTTGGATCCGCGAATTAATCCAGCTGCACGCAGGGTGGCCATATTGATTTGGGTCATGGTTGCCGATGGTCCCGAAGTCTTTGTCCAGGAATAGAGCAGCCCGCCACCTTCCGGATCACTGGCAATTACTTTCGGGAAAGCAATGGTATCAGTGTTCAGTAAGATATACGGGGGATCAGGGGTTACAATAGGTTTAAGGTTGGTGGATGGTGCTGCAGGACCGGCAAGGGACATGGATTCCATGGTTGAAGCAGTACCACCGTAGGCAAGCATGTCAAAATAAATGCGCCTGAAATTAGGTGCTCCACTTGGAAGTGGCTGCATCCATACCCATTTATAAATCCCAATTTTCCAGTAAGGGGGCTGACTTCCTACATAATTACAGGGGCCATAGTAGTTCAAAACAGATTTACCGTTCATCCATATTTGCACGCGTCCATTTCCATCAGTTCTTGGATTATAGTAAACAACCCAATCCACCCATTGATTAAACAAAATGGAATCACCCCAGAAGTATTTTTCTTCACGCTTGCCACCAGTGCAGTAGTTGGTTAAGCTATATCTCACCACAAACCTATACCTACCATTTTCAGTCATTATTGCAAGTGGTGGAGAAGCTGAACATGATGGGCTTTTATCATGCCATTGACTAAATGCATCCTGCCTGGTATCAGTATTCCAATCTCCCGAATTCATTCTGGCTGACCAACGATACCATTTAATTGATGAATCAACTTTGGAAGCAGACTGATTATTTACAACAGTAAGTTCACGCCGCTTGTTGCCATACTGAGGTTGTGGGTCTGTATTTTTCAAAGAAAACCGAAGAGACTTGCTTCCAGACCTAGAATAAGCCGAAGTAATTAATACGCCGGTATCTGGGGCAACATCTTCGGCAAGTTGCATGCCGGTATTTCGGGCACCTGTTTCCCAAGATGTCTGAAACTTAATTTGCGATGTCGCAAAGAGTGGCACAAAGGCCAGGAGTATAAGTAGGTTCTTCATAACTTTTTATAGATCATTACCCCGTAATTCTTTACGGGAAGGTTTGAATAAATTATTTTGCCGTCTTTAAACATCCCCTGTCCTTGCCATATCCAGGAACCATAATGACACAAGGCCACTATTGTACCATCGGGATAAACAGGATGACCAAATTCAGTAGAGCCGATTTTAACCATCTTCGTATCATCAAGGCCTTTATACCCGGTCATTGGGGGAGTGTCGAAAAAGCAGTTGTTTAAAGTGTACGTGCCATTAAGCAGTAAAGGCATCCACTGCTTTCCATAGTAACGTAGGTTGCAATTTTCTATAGTCATGCCCTTTCCGGCTTGTTGGCCATAAATATGCCCCCCGTTTGGAAATCCTGCTATTTCCGGGGGAACGAATCCGATTGAACTGTTGGATAAACGATCGCCTACAAGTGAGTGCCATTGGCCGATTGAACCGAGTTGCTCAGTAAACACGTCATTGATTTGGAGCGGGAAATATCCGCCACTGATTCGGTTTACCAAACGAACCACTCCACCGGCAATCTGAACCCCGTTGATGGTGTACATTCCCGGCGTACCGTTTCCATAAGGCCCCCACACGAAAAGCGTATGAGTGCGTCCCCAGCAGTTGATATTATTCAGTTTGATACTTTTCTCCTGAGCCTGGCAGCCGACAATTCCGGCTTTGGTGTTGTAGATTCTTATATCCTCCACTTTCATCAGGTCGCAATTCGCGGTCTGTCCATTAGGGGAGAAAATCATCCCGATGGTGAAGTTGTTGAACGTGCAGTTATCTATCTGAAAGCCGGTCGAACCACCATTTCCGCCCAATCCACGATAGTAACTTGTGAGGGTAGGATAACCGCCATCGGGTGGAAGATTTGACCGGAATGGGTCTATAACAATTGCAGCGTATGGGCTGTATTGCGCGTCCCTGCACGTTTTATCGCCATAGTCTTTAAATTCAGATTTGAAGAAATCGCTATCCGACATTTGCACCCTGTACGCCCCCTGAAAGTTGATACCCCGAATAACACAGCCTTTCCCCCTGTGGATTGCTAATGCCGGGCCGTCTTTATGCAAAGCGGTTATTTGTGAAATGCCGCCAACGTCCCACATGGTGGAATGACCAATAATGTGAATTGTGAAAGGGGTGTAATCTTTTTTTATGCTGTCCCATTGCGCTGCAATTAAAGGCCGGTCAATTACATACGACCTATACCCTATATCCACCAGTACAGTTTTGTACTTAATGGCAGAATCAATCTTGCCCTGCAATTCAACCCAGTCCTTTGTTTGGGCAAAGCTGGAAAGAGAGAGTAATATGAAAAGCAGGGTTCTCATTAGAATTTATTAAAGTAGGTGCCATCAGAGCGAAGCATTAGTGAACTACCTGCTGTGATGGTTAATGTGTTCGTTGCTGATGTGTCGTAAATTTCATTTGCCGATGCAGTGGTATTGAGCGTTATACTTCCGCTTCCCCTATTCTTGATATAAAAGACATGGTTCCCGGTTCCTGTAACTGCTGGCAAAGTCCATGTGGTAGTAGTTCCAGAAAATATATAGTCCGAATAAGTAGTTGCAAGGGTTAGTGTTCCGGCACTTGAAACAAGCGAGCGATTGACCTGAACCGTTCCGCGAACGGCGGTGCTGTTGGTGAAATACTGTTCAGTACCATCATATTCCAATGCGCCGTCTTCGGGATTTGCTAAAACACCGGATATTTTAGCTGAAACAGTCTGGGCACCGGTAGTTGTGTTTGCATAGCTTACACTTGATGTTGTGGCAGCCGTTACAACATACGTTCCATTATATCCCGATGGTGTTGCTCCTGTAACAACTATTGTGCTACCAACCACAAAAGGAATGGCATTTTGGATACTAAAGTTTAAAGTTGCTGTCGTTCCGTTTGCGCTGATAGAAGTAGATGCAATGTGTGTGGTGCTGAATTTTATCGGTGCTGATCCAGTTGCCGATGCACCACCCCTTAGCTTTACACTACCCCCTGCGGTAACGCTGAAAATCTGAGTGCCGTTATTTTGAAGTACTAAATGATCGATAGTATTTGCCCATGCACTACCGTTGTTTGAACCATTGATGTTAAAAACACCAGTAGTCCCGGTGGTACGTATATCGTGCAAAATGCCATACCCGGTGTTATTGGTTTGTACTCTTATATAAGGCGCAAAAGCAGTAGCACCGGACGTTACATTAGAAATCCTGTAATTGTTATTAGCCTTGTTTCCAAGTGATGCAAAGTTTATGTCAAGGAAGTCAGCCGCGTAAGTTCCACCAGTACCATCAACGGTTTTATAAATGTCAATTGCCCCGGTTCCAAGCATGGTGAACATGCTTGTAGTAAAGTTCTTGATATTTATAGCTACCAGGTTACTATCAATTTTAGCCCCGTTTTTCATCATCCGTAAATCAAGATAGGCCCCTGATGAATTTACGGATGGGTTATCAATTTGCCACAGATAGCCATAGTTGACGTTATCAGCCTTACTGTACTGATTCGGTGCAAATGATAGGTTTCCTGATGATATAGAAGCTAGTTTCCATGCAGCCGTAGACCGTGAAATACCCCGGCTGTACATCTCCAAGAAGTTCGCGCTTTTGGAATCAAATACCTTGTCAATTATTAAGTTATTCCTTATCCGGTCATTTCCTCCGGCAAACATAGTGTTTGGGAATTTCTTCATCAAATACGTTAGCTGTGTACCGGCTGTATTTTGTTTTGAATAGAATACATAAATTTCATTGTTGTAATTCAGTAATGTTGGCTCAAGGAAAGTATAGGTTGCTGCCGAATCTATTGTCCATATTCTTTTCCACTCAAAACCAGTGTTTACATAATCGCCTTGTGAAGCCTTAAAGTAACCTACAGATAAATCGAGTAAAGCCCTTGTACCATCACCTGAAAAATACCTATTGTGTGCAGCAATTAGTGCGCTCGATGATTCGTCGAATAAAATAGTACTTGTACTATTTTGGGCAAAAATTCCTATTGGAAACTGACTGGCAGCACTGGTCAAACCAGATGAATCGGTTAGCTGATTGTAATAAACATCACCCGACCTTGTGCGGTAATAGTAGTAAATCCCTGCTGTTGCTTCATTGGTTTGAAAAACACCCGGCTCTGCGCATAAACTATCAGGCGACCCAACGTCCACGCCACTTGCAAGCGTCCACGTTGTACCGTCATCTACAGACGTTAGCATCTTACCACGATAGTTACCAAGGGCACTTGTTAGCGTTCCATTGGTATTATAATTGAAAGGATACAGCAACCGACCTTTTTTGGTCTTTAAAATCCTATCCCCTGCTGGCGCATAGTAGCCGGTTCCATCACCATAGATGGAAGCACCCGCGCCCCATACACCTGCGACACTTCTTTCCTTCTTATAAATTTGTCCAGTGGTAGTGCTGTTTTTACGTAGATAAAGCATCACAATTGACCCGTCCGCCCTTAGATACATCGAAGGAATGTAAACACCTGTACCAGATGCAGCCACCGCCGTATCTCCGCTACTCCACGTGATACCCTTGTCTAAAGAGTATTTTACAATTATTCTGGCAGTATCAGCATCACCGGCACCGGCTCCATAAGAAGTGTATGCGGCGAAAATCGTATCACCTTTTACAACAGCAGACCCGAAATCTGAACGATAGTTTGTTCCTGATGGTGTTGTAACAGTAGATGACCTAACCGGCCATTGTGATTGGTTTCTGGTATATGTATGAGTAGAAAATAGCGACGAATCTTCCGTACTTCCACCACCACCACCCGCCCCCCCAGTCTTCCGCTGCCACCGGCTGGCCGCACTATTCCAGATCAGATCATAGGTCTTATTATTCTCAAATTCGGTAATCGCTGTCCCATCGAGTTCATAAACCGAAGCCCCGGCAACCTGCCATTTGAAGGCACTGCCATTAGTGGAGAAAATAGTACACCATTCATTGTCGGCATATCCCGAAGGCAGCGTTAAGGTTCGGTTAGCAGAAAGGGTACCGGTTAATTTTATGACCGGGAAATATGAGTAATTGACTGAATTTGAAAGGTCAACATTCGATGTTGATGTAATCGCGGCATTTCTCCAAACACTCCTACCTGCGATCTGGCCGTAGGTGGTTGTTGTCTGAATAACATTCCCATTCAGGTTACCTAATCCTGCAGCTGCATCATCTACACTTAATGCAGCGTCACCGACATCATTGGATAAATAGATGCCTTTCGTTGCGGCTGCCCTCAACACGGTATTATCTGAAATCCTGGGCGTGAACGAATTCTCAAGCTTCACCGTGGATCCATCCAGGCGGACGCCATCGGAGGCTGCAGTAACTGTCCCGCCGCTGATCGGGGCATACACCTTTTTGCCAAACACGCCACCGATTTCAACACCAATGCTGTCTCCTGCCCTGTAAAAATCAACAGACTGGGTGATCGTTGTATCCAGGCTGAATGTTTTAGTGGGTACATCCAGCAGCAGACCGAACCCGGCAAAATACGGATCCGGGGCACCACCAGGAGCGCCACCAGATGAAAGCCTTATCCATGCAGTTCCGTTCCAATAGAGCAAGCTTAGTGTTCCATTGGGCATCACGGTGATCGTGGTACCATCGGCTTCCTTTACGGTTGCCCCTGTAAGGGTATATTCAAAAGCGGAAGTATTGGCATTGTTCAAAACCATGATCCTGCCTTCCTTACTGGTATCCGTTGGGGTAGGCATCACGTAATTGGCATCGGCGCCAATGGTCGGCATGGTCCGGATGGTGTAGATCTCCCGGCGGGCAAAATTTGTGGTATCGAGCTGCTTAACCAGAAGCGACCGGAACCGGCGTACCCCGGCCTTCCACTCGAATAATGAATCTGCATTCGGGTATGCCCGGGTAACGATCTGAATACTATCCAGCTTCCCCGCGGCAAACTGCTTACCAAATACTTTGTAGGTGGCCGCGCCAATGGTGGCCGGTACGTATCCGTTTTCTGCAGATCCGGAATAAGTCGGCAGCTCAGAGATCTTTACCTGAGCCTGGATAAATGCCGGAAGCAGTAACAGGAATATGATTATTTTTTTCATTCTTCGATTATTAGGATATCATCTTCATTGTGAATTGGTGTGCTATCTTCAGTCAGGATGCCCTGGCCAAACAGTCCATCATTTCCCGGATAAATAGGGCACGGATTGATGGTTTCCCAGTTAAAGGTTATATCACGCCGGCGGCTGGATCCGGCTGAACCAGATTTATAATTGTTGGTGAAATCAGCCCCGGAATCTTCATCACCGATCAGCCTGATCAGGCCATCACGGTCCTTCACCAGGATCACATAATCGTGATACGGCATTGGGGCAACTTTCTGAACGGTAGGGGAATCATTTCCGGGTAAGTATCCGGTAACCTGGACACGGTAATACGGTCCGGCATTGGCAGCCTGCTGCTGCTCAGTAAAAGCCCGATCGGGCTCAGGAGAAACCAGCAGATTCCAGTTTACCCCGGCTTTTAATTCCAGGGTGCTGTTGAGTATGCCGGTCAGCGGATCCACAGTTGGCCATACCAGTACATCTTCCCATTTGGCAAACTGGATAACACAAATCCCGGGGTTGGCCACCGGTGGTTTGGTTAATGATCCAATGGATGAAAAGATGTTGCCATAATTCATTCAGCGAATATGCCAACACCTATATAGTAATGAAAGGACAGGGAATTTTACCGGTCTTCGAATAGTATTCCCTGCTTCGATAAATAGCGGTCTTCCGGCACAAAGGATGGCATGTACTTTTCAACCTTTTTCCGGTACCGGTATTCGATTTTTTTAAGTCCGTCGAAGCTGATATCATCATCGAGCTCGATGCCGTAGCGATCGGCAAACCGGTTAAGCGCTTCATCATATCCCGGATACCTTCCGGGGGTGGTGATTTGGAAGCGAACGAACTGGTACAGGGTTTCTTCGAAGGATGCTTCAAAAAACCGGTTCAGCTGTATTACACCATCATCATCCAGGTGAATGCCTGCCAGGTACCGAAGCTTCCATGGTGCGGTGCAGATTAACTCATCATTGAATTTTATGAACCGGGTATCCTTCAGGGCAAGTGTCATGGCCGTGATGGACTTTTTGTGCAACAAGGCAATAACCATAACCCCAATGGGATTATGGTTATTGATCATGATCTGCGGACCATAGTGGATCTGTAGGTACTTTTTTATGTAGGTGGTGGTGGGGATTCGGATTTTGATGGCTTTCATAAGATTTTTTTGAGGTGTTCAAAATCAGTAGTTACCCGGTCATCCTTTATTGAAAGAAAGCCGGTTATGGTATTGCAGGCATGTAGGACTGTAGTATGGTCCTTACCCGCAAACCGATATCCAATACTTTTCAGGCTCAACTGTGTCTTCTGCCTGATAAAAAACATACACAGATGCCTGAAGTACACCAGGTCAAATTTACGCTTCCTGGTGATGGCAGCAACCGGATCAATTCTTAGGTACCTGGCAATGGTCGTGATAATTCGCTCCATCTTTTCATCCTCAGATTCATGGATAGTGGGCGGATTTTTCACACCTGGGAAGGCGTAATAATTAGGGGTCTCAATTGTCTGCATTTTCTTTGATTTTAAGGTAGAAGTAAACGGCCATGGGCGATGAAGCATCAGTGGCCGGGTAAACAGATTTATAATGGTGATAGAAATCGTAGAAGTCCATTCCATGGGACGGGAAAGTATATATGTTATGAAGCTCACCCATGGCCAACCGGCACAGGTCCACCAGTTTCCAGCAGCTTGCAGGGAAAGTGTTATCGGCGGTTATAATCTCAATGACTGCCTGGTCGATGGCAGATTCTGGGATCCCGGTGGCAGGCGCCGCCGAAATATGTACCATGGCATCACAGTTCAGCTTGCCGTTTAGGTTAGTTGGTATCGTGATCTGCTTTTTCATGTGAATTCGAATCGATGATTTTCGCGAATAATGGTTGTTTTAAAAGGGAAATCTTCGGCTGGTACCTGTTGGATCATCTCCATCAGCACAGCGGACCCTATAAAAACCACATGGTGGGTACCGTTCAGCTCGATCTGCAGGTAAAGGCATTTATTGTTACCGTTCCCCTTGCTATATTTCGATTCTTCCACTTTGTAATCGAGCACAACGATTTCACGGTTGACAATTCGGTCAATCTTTATTTTGTCGCCAATAAAACTTTTGCTGATGGGCTTGATGCCGAATTCTTTAAACGTCCGCATGAAGTAGTTTTTTAAGTAAATGCTTGCTGTCGCAATGTTTTGCCCAGCCATTGTATGAAGCGATTGATTCCCGGGATGGTCGCTTTGCCAGCATCCGGGCAAAGTTTTTCTTTATGGATTTCCGAAGCAGGGTATGGGTATGGAAGAATTTATATCCTACAAAATCGATTCCACGGGCAGCAACCGGGAATACCTGGTAATTATCCTTTATGGTCAGGTTTAGCCTGGTTGATACATAGCTGCTGATCTCATGGCATAACTGGTGCAGGTATTCCTTGTTTGGGTGAAGAAGAACCAGGTCATCAGCATACCGGAAATAGTATTTAACGGCCTTCACTTCTTTGATCCAATGATCAAATCCGGTCAGGTAATAATTTGCAAAGTATTGGCTGAGGTAATTGCCTATTGGCAGGCCATCAGCAGAATCAATGATCTCATCCAGCAACCAAAGAAGATCGCTGTCTTTAATTTTCCTGCGAAGCAGCTGCTTCAGGATGGCATGATCAACCGATGGATAAAACTTTTTGATATCCAGTTTCAGGCAGTAAGTAGTGCCGAGATGGTCCTGTAGGGCCTTTTTAACGTTACGGGCAGCCGCGTGGATCCCCCGGGTTTTGATGCAGCTGTAGGTATCTGCTGTAAAGGTTCTGACAAATATTGGTTCCAGTACATTCATGATGGCATGATGCACGATGCGATCTGGGAAATAAGGCAATCGGAATACTTCCCGCTCCTTTGGCTCAAACACCTTGAATGTGGTGTAATTCGAGGTCCGGAACTGCCTGGTGAGCAGATCGCGCCTAAGCTGTGCCAGGTTGCCTTCCTTGTTACGATCGTGGATCCTAATGCCATACTGGTTCGATTTGCCTTTTCTGGCAATTGCATCAGCTGCAGCCAGGTTATCCAGGCTACAAATTCGATCGTATAAATTATTCAGTCTTTTCATGCCTTTGCTTTTTCCGGGGAGCGGTCACTTTCGTTACTGGCACCCCGTATTTTTATGTCATTTTTTGCCAAGTGGCAGGGCCTGCAGCGCGAAACAACTAGCTAAGGTGGGAGCTGCTGGTCGAGTTCGTATTCGTGATATCGTAATTCGAATCGTTGAACTGGAAACCTGCGGGGCTCATGCGCTGCACAGCCTTTTCTTCTGACTATGCTACAACACCATAATTCCTTTGAACAGATCCTGGTAATTCTTTGCTACAAACTCACAGATTTCTTCCGTTTTGAAGCAAAGGCGGGAGCCGCCGGTCGAGTACGTACCCGGGACATCGTAAAGCGAAACGAAGAACAGGAAACCCGCGGGGTTGTTACTATCCACTTCCATATCAAACCAGGGGATCCACTTTTCTTCGCTTCGATTATTCCAGTCTGGTTTCCAGCCTTCATTTACAGCTTCTGTGATAATCACCAGCTTTGTGAAATTCACGATGGCTTCCTGGTGCGATTGTGGCACCTTAGATACATCAGGCAATACTTCAGCAGGGTTAAGTCCCAATGCCTGGCAGCACAGTTCGAAAGTTTTGAAATTTTCCATTTTAGTTTATTGATTGATTAAGAAAGAAATGCTTTGTAGATATCAAGGAATTGATTGGCCGCGTAGTTTGCCAAAGCTTCAGTTTTGAAGCAAAGGCGGGAGCCGCCGGCCGAGAGCGTAACCGTGAGAACGTAAAGCGAAACGTTGAACCGGAAACCCGCGGGGCTATCCATATAAAACCATGGGGACCATTTTCTCTGATTGCCATTATCCCAATCGGGTACCCAGCCTTCATTTAAGGCCCTGACAATGACTTTCAATTTTCTATAGGCAGTTTCATCAACAGGATCAAATTCAGAATCGAATGTGACGGGATCAATACCCACTTCATTGCAGGCGTCTTCAAAGGTTTTTACCCGGTCAGTAACTTTCTGACTGAAAAAGTCGGTTCCAAAATGGGATTCCAATTTCCTTTTGAAATCACCTGATGCTTCTGAATAGATGCTCCTGGCATCGAGCTCGTTAATGGTTAAAGTCTTCACGTTGTTTATTTTTGAATTAAGAATAACATGCCTACACCTGCAAACACCTTCCCATCATAGGCAATCCGTGATCGGAAAGCGGTATATGTGCCCAGGGAAAGATTGACCATCGCCCCTATATCCGGCCGAACCGATAGTCCAACGTATGGATGGATCCCGAATTCGGAATTACCTACAGCCCGGTAAGCCAGTTCAAGGCGTGGATAGATCCGGGGTTGCTCCATGGCTTCTTTATACTGGACAGATTTATAAGGGGCTACCCGGATCCCGGCCTGCACGCTGATCGGTGACAGCTGGGAGAATAAACCCGCCTGAAGGATGCCGCCGAAGGGGACTGTGCCTTCAAAGCTGAATGATGGCACCCAGTTTGTTTCGGGGGTACACTGGGCTGTAGCTGTGAACGATACTGCAATTAGCAGGGCTGTGATGATGATCTTCATTGCTGATTTTTAAAACAGTGTTAGTTGATTGTTCTTTTTAGGTATCGGATTAAATTCGAAGTATCCTGAAATATGCTTTGGGCACAGTAAAATCATTCGACTAAGGCTGTGTGTATTGGGTACTAATTTGGTAACCCTATTCTTACCAATTCCTTCATAAATAAGGATCGTTTTTTTGGATACACCATTGTTAAGCAGATAGATTGTTCCGTATCCAGCATAATTTCTTTCCGGCTGCCAGTCACATAGGTGGCACTTTGTGTTTACCCTGTGGAATTCACACATTTTTCCGTTGCTCCAATCTTTTCCAAATTCAGGATAGGAATAAAAAAAGTTCTGATGTGTAAACATTGTGTAATGGTTACAATTTGCTTCTGCAATAAACTTTTGCAATTCGGCTGGATGTCCGATCGTATTGGCCAAGGCTGCAGTTATGGTTGTAATCGTTCTACACATAATCAATAAATTACCCGCCGTTGGCGATTTCTGATGTTGTACACCTCTTCCATGGATTGCAGGAATTCTTTATAGGATCCCGATTCAATCATTTTTTCAGGATGTGCAGTAACCTTTTCGATCAGCTCTTCCAGGTCACAGATACCTGCTTCCTTTACCTTATCCAGGGCAACCAGGAATCCACGTTTGGACCAGCAATTCGAAGCATTGAACCGCTCAGCCAATTCCATAAAGGCATAGGCCTCTTTCTTTGCTTTAGCCTGAAATTCACCCCGCTGGAAACCGAAAGGACTACCATCTCCGCTGTCACTCATAATCCTTCCGGATCTTAGCAGCTTCGTAGCAACACTTAGAGGTATCGGATATTTATCCATGAATTCCTGTAGAATCTGGTAATTCTTATTCCCCTTCTGTACATAGGCATTGATGAAATCAGCATTTTTCCATTTTTCTGTATTGGAATTAATTTTGGCTATCTCAGTGATTTCCATATTCTCACAGATGATATACCACACCTTTGTTTTGATTGTCCTGGCCACATAAAACCGGTGCTGCCCGTCGATAATATCCAGCCGGTTACCATTTTCCACTACCAGGATAGGGCAGTACCTGAGCACATCCAGCCCATCCCGGATATCCCGCTGGATCTTTTTGATCTTGCTTTCATTTAATTGGCGGTTGCCATTGATCATCTTGAACCGGGCGTAATCTTGGGTGAAATACACTTTGATGGATGATTCGACGTGTTGCATGACTGATTTTTAATATTTGTTAATGGTTTTTCTTCCAGGATACAGATCCCTTTTCCAAAGTCCCAATGCCGGCACCTTGCTCTGGCCAGGTCGGAAATACATTTACAGGGTTCTTTCTCCATTTTTACTTTATATGATATTTTCCAGGGGTTGGGCCATTTTTCAAAAACTACGAACTACACAACTACAGCCAACTACAACCAACTACAACCAACTACAAGTTTTATATTGATAATTATTTGATTTTAAATTCTTTATATCTTTTGTAGTTCTGTAGTTGAGTTTTTTCTATTTTTCCTAGGGTGACGGAAATATGTAATGTTGTTTTAAAAACTGGGTACGTCTAAAGGCTTAAATGCATCAATCTGATTACTCTCTAATTCAATAGACTTCACGTCCAGATGGCGTTTCGTTTGTTTATGGCCATCCCTGCCAGGAAACATTGTTATGGTAAGCTTCCCGGTTGCCCGGACCATTTGCTTTTCCAGCAGGATGGCCTCATGTTGTAGTTGGGGGTCATGACATGTAGTTCGGATGGTCTCCCTGAAGGCTTTTTCCCCATGATTGTGTAGTTGGTGAGACACCAAATAGTACTTCAACATGGGAATTCCGGCCACTTTGACGTGCTCAATATGCCCTTCCATGATCCCCGATACCTCTAATAATTCAACATCAGCTTCCGGGGCATCCCGCTGAAGTGGCATATTCAGGCCCTCATAATCGAATACGAAACTGGTCGTTACCATACTGTTCCCATCCCGATCGGTGAACCGCTGGGATGCGCTCTTCCCGATAAATCCCCGGGCGCTCCCGATGTATAATTCCAGGGACTGCAGGTTGATCCCGTTCTTACCGGTCTGCTTCCGGTGGGCTTCCAGGTACAGCTTATGGATGGTAGTCAGCCGGATGAACAGCAGTTTTTTGGCTTCCGGGAACTTTTTGTCAACTGTGCCGGTTGCAGTTTTTACAGTAACGGAATGAATGGTCTGCACCTTAAAGTGGAATCCTTCATAGATTTCCCCTACTTCGAGCAGGAAAAGAACGGTATTCCAGAAATCAGCCAGGCTATCACTTTCACTGATCAGGGTGCTGAGCCGGATCACATCCATCTTGCATCGTTCAAACACATCCTGGTAGGTAAATGGAAATTTGAAGTAGTCCATAAAGAACCGGTAACAGTTCAGCATGGCCGTGTAATTACGCAGTACCCTTTCCTTGTAGACCCCACCAGCATCAGTTATGGCAGCACGTAGATCCTTGAAGGTTTCAGCGAATGATTTGGCATAGTCCTTTTCGAACTTCGGCCGGTATCTTAATAACGGTACAAGGAGCCCTGAAATTCCACTTTTTTCAATTTTTTTGAGCTGATCATAGCTTTGGATTCTATCGGGAGTTCTATTATCATCTGGGGCGAAAGCCAGGATAATACATCTGGTAAGGGCTGCATTGTCGTCCCTAGTTGACAAATACTGACCGGTAAGAAGCAAAGCAGAATTGATACGGGCGATTTCAGTTCTATTTTTATTTGTACCCTTGCCTCTTTCACGTCCGGCACCATCGTAAGCCCCTTTAATAGACTGGAATCGATCTTCCTTAATAGCCTGGTCGTCGAATTCATCGAACCAGGTAACACAATTTCTAAAGCGTGACAGCCGGTTAAAAAATGCAAAGTCTGTTCCATGGTTTAAGTTGAATGGTTGTAGATCATTTACGAATACTGCAGATACCGATTCTGCAAATTTTGATTTTCCCGAACCCTTTTCACCGTAGCAGCTGAGGTGTGGGCAGTTATTATCTATCTTATATATCAGATCCCGGAACAGGCCGATAAACACATACCCGATGCCGTACATGCCATGATCAGGATAAACCTCACACATGAGCCGGGCCCATTCTTCCAGGGTAACTGTGGGCTTCCTATAGCTCAGGAACCGGTCATTTTCATATTCATCATCTTCAGCCCGCTGGTGCTTATAGATATCACTGGCCGATGGACTGAAATAGTGCGAATCATTGATGGTGGCAATACCCAGGTCGTTGAACATTTCAGGATCTTCATTGTGGGGCTCATACACCGCATTGGACCAGGCAAAGAACCCTTCGGACTGCCATCCCAGTGTTTTCAGTTCCCAGCATACCGGGAAATTGTTATTGATGGTATTCAGGATCTTCATCAGCTGGGTGGCACTTCCCCAGAACATATAATTACCCTCTTCATAACAGACCGCCTTGAACTGTTCCAGGCTGATCAGCGATCGGGATGGCATATCCAGCACCACCCGTTTCAGGCCATTATCGATGCTGATGATCCGCTTATTATCCTGCTTGCTGTAGACGTGCATCAGCGGATCCATTATAAAATTGCTGATTTTGGCAAGGCTTTTTTCTCCTGATCGGAACCAGTAACCGGTGGATCCATTGTTGATATAAGGGGCAAATCCGTGTTCCAGGACAAACTTGGCATCCATACCCGGCTTCAGGTAGGCGGCCAGCTCACTGGCTTCTGTGATCGCTGCAGCCTTATCCGGGTTAGTTGTATCGATATCATAGGCCTGCAGCAGCTGCACCAACTTTCGGTTTGATTTCAGCTTATTATCCTTGCTGAAAAAATCCCATCCCTTGTTAACTTTCTCTTCATCGTATGCCGGCGATCGCTTGCACAGTTCGTGCAGCATAATTTTTGAATCATCACAGACAAACCGGGCATAGACATTCACAAATGTGTTGAAGTCAGCAAACCCATTGGTGAAGTCTTCCACGCGCTGCATCATCCGGGCATGCAGAACTTTAAGGTGCTGGAAGTCTTCCTGTAATTGCTTCGGCCAGCTGCTTTCGGGGGATATATTTAGTACGTCGAGATCCATTATTTAAACAAGGATTTGATTGATGCAATGCTTTGTTTCCAATGAATTTCAATCTGAATACTGCCTCCAAAAATTGCGATGTTCAGAATTATAAATGCTATAATGATTAGGACTATATCAGCATAAATTTGAAGTGCCCTAAGTAGGATATCTTTCATGTTCAATTTTTAACAGTTGACAATTCGTTTGCAGGCTCATTTTGGCCAGTAGCATCGGTTACATGCTTAAATGGAAGTAAGGCTTTCAGCAATTTTTTAGAAAGAATTTCTGGCATAGGCTCCCCGTATAGAGTTGCCATTTTTTCTAAATACATCTGTGCTTCCTTCGCATAATAAACCAAGGCGCCAACCTGCTCGTGGTGATTTGACATCTATTTAATTTTTAACAGTTGACAATTCTTTAAGCATTACTTCTGCCTGCTGCAGGATGGCATTGCGATAATCATTCATCACTTCAGCCTGGATCAGGTCTTCTACAGTTTTATACTTTAGCAGCTCAGCTTCATACAGTTCCGCTTTCTCCCGGTAGATCACCCCCATGAACTGTTCACGCTGGAACCTGGCCAGCAGGGTTTCATACATGCTGCGCATTTTCAGGCAGTAGGTCAGGCTATCCACCAGTCCCCGGAAGAATTTATATTCCTGGGAAGCCTCACCCTTGCTGTTCAGTATCCTTGGCAGTAGATCATTCAACAGATACTGGGCATCATCCAGCAGCTTCCTTTCAGGGATAATGGCAATGCCATCAATCAGTTTCTTCTGGCTGCCATTACTCTGCTCAGCCAGATTCTGAGCCACGACCTTTTCTCTGACCTGATTACGTACTTTTTGAAGTGATGGACTTGTTGACATTTCTGTTTATTTTTTGGTGACCGGGATAGGGTTCTGTTTGCACGGATCCGTGCATGGGCGATTACGGCTAAGCTGCTCATGGTTTAGGTTTGTAAATAATACCCGTGGCAACGGTTGGGTAATTGTCGATATAAGTGCCCAATACTTTTCATGATGTTCCTGATTTCAGCCGGGTAAAACCGCCACCCGAACTGGTTATATAAATCATCTGAAATCTCATAGGGCGTTACAAATTTTTCTGTTGGGATTTCGCTGATTTTATACTTGCCATTGATGAGTTCTACAATAAGGTTTTTCGTAGGCATTGGGTGAACTGCGCGGTTAGTCATAGTAGAAGAAATTGGTATTTTCGAATGATTGTTTGAAGCTCTTCTGTGACCGGTCTATTTATCTTATCGATATACCAGGTCGTCCATTGGATATTGATCTCACAGGCCTGTTGAAGCGTTTTCCCTTTGTAGGGACCGAACCAAACCGGCGTTCCAGGCGATACCGGTTGCGGTGAACCTCTTGGTGGATCCGGGAACAAAGCCCCCTGGATCACCTTACCAGGCATAACAAGAAGATGGTAATTATCAGGATGCCCAGGTAGAGGTTGTTGAGCGTTTCAATAGTGCTGTTCACCTGCTCTGGGATTGGGATCCCCAACTGCATGCAATTGACTAATTCGTCGTGCGAGCGTAGGTACTTCGGAATTGTGAAAAGGCACACCAGTACGAAGCCTGGAATAAGCAGCCAGAACAGGATTGTCATGATCGTTGAATTTGTGGATGTAGGCAACCAGTGATTCCTGGTTGTTAAATGGGTTGATGGTTTGGATCTTCCAGCAGATGGGCATTTCCTGGATGATCAGTTCTTCATTCTGTGGATGCCGGTTTGCAATGATGGCAGCCAGGCGAAGGAAGTCGGTTTTGTTGATTTTAAGCTGCTCCATGGGTGATACCGATTTGGATTAATCCGATCTGGTCGGCAATGGTTTCAATGGGCAACAATGCCAGGAACTGCTGTTCGTGCATGTCACGCTGGATGGTGCGGAAGATGATGCCATCTATATCCGATGGTACCCGCTGTACGATCATCTGGTTGTAGTGTTCGTACATAATGGCATGAAAATTCCGTTGCGCTTCAATGAGCACATTTTGCTGAGGCATAACCGATGGTTTAATTGTCAGTAATTAAGCCACGCGGATACTTGCAATAAGGGAAAGGAAATTGTTGAGGTGTTCGATTTTGGTTGCAGACGGGCTACAACCATCATTTTGACCGATTTTTTCCCCAGGCTGCTCGATTATGAGCAGCCTTTTTTCTTGCAGTGACGCGGCTTTTGTCTTAAAAATGTCTATTAAAAAGTGAGTTCGATAACTGCCTTCCTGATAATACAATTTGTTATCGAACAATAGGTTTATAAAGGCCTGCTTCTGGTGTAATGGGGCAGCATTGAACAGTGACTTCATGTCTGCCAGCTTACCAATACTATCCCTGTAGGACTGCCAAATGAGATCCAGCGGCTGGGATAGCTCAGCGATTTCACGGGTAACGATAATCTTTTCCTGGCTGAATCGGGTATTCCACTTGCCAAAGTCTGCAGCGCTCCATTGGCGATCCAGGAACTGTTCCTGCAGGGTTTCCTGCTTAATGGTCAGATCCCTCAGCTGCTTCTTTTTATCGGCCAACCGGCTTTCATTCTCAGCCAGGGCCTTCTGCATTTCCTGCCTGGTCAGCGTCTGCAGGTAATCAATATGGGTATCCGGCAGGCTGAGTTCCTGTAACAACTGATCGAATTGATCATGCAGGATGGTGCTTTTCAGGTTTACGGACCGGTGCGAAAAGCAGAAGTAATACCCTACCCGGGTGGACTTGCCCTTACTAAAGGCAGCGGTCATGTGCCGGCCGCAATGGCAGTTCACGGATCCACGCAGGGGAAAGTCTTCGCTCAGCATCTTATTGGTCCGCTGCTTCGGCGACATCATTTCCTTGACCTGCCACCAGGTTTCCGGACTGATAATGGCTTCATGAATTCCCTGCACTACATATTCCGGTTCATCCATGAAAGCTGAAACCCTTACCAGTCCGGCATAAACCGGGTTGGACAGTAGGCGCTGAACCGCGCCCTTCCCATTTTGACCAAAGCCATAACCCTGCTTTAATACCAGGTGAATTTCCCGGAATCCGATACCCAGCAAAAAAAGTTCAAATGCTTTACGGACGGCCACTGCTTTCTTTTCGTCGATGATCAGGGTAGGTTCTTTCTTATTGGACCGTGCATTGATATAACCATAAGGGGCATTGTTCACCCAGTAACCCCGTTTCAAAGCCTGGTTGATGCCAGTTCGGGTGCGCTCATTGATCACCAGGCGTTCCACCTGGGCGTTCATCAGCATCTGGGTGCGAAACTGGAAGAAATAAGGACTATCTGGCCGGGCGTGAATCGGCTCAAATACACTGATGATCCTGATGCTGTACTTATCTTCCAGCAGTTCCAGCATGTTCAGGGCTTCGGATACGTTCCGGCTGAACCGGTCATATTTGGGTACAATCAACATCTGGATGTTCCGGTGGTGCTCTTTGATGAAAGATTCCAGTTTCTTCCATTCGGCCCGGTCGAAGCTCTTGGCTGACTGGCCATTATCGGTGAACAGGGCAAGCAGGTTAATCTTGTTACGTTCAGCATATACCCGGATGTGCTCTTCCTGGGCGGCCAGGCTGAAGTTGCTCTGGTCCTTAGTGCTGATCCTGATGTAACCGATTGCGTTCATGCTTAAAATTTTAAAAGTGGGCCCGTATCCCGGCCCGGGTAACGCGATTACGCATAATTGGCATTCTTGCTTACTCCTGCTTGCCTTGTAGTGGGGGATGGAATCGAACCATCGACCTCCGGGTTATGAGCCCAGCGAGCTACCTCTGCTCTACCCCACGATATGCTTCCGTAGAAGCTGCTGAACGAATATGCTGGCCAGGAGCTGCAGGAACTGCTTATCCCGCTCACTGATCATTGGTACCACTGGTGTTTCAGGCCGCATACTTTTCAGTTTCCTTTTGAAATTGTTTTTGCCGCTTCCGGATGATCCGTTCCATTTCAGCCCAAACCAAATTTCCCCATTTCCCGTGAAGGTCACCACATACAATTGAACCCGCTTCTGAGTATGTTACAGCGTGACCCTTGGCGTTTAAATTCCTTACTGCCTGGCTGATATCCCCGAATGCTTTGTGCTTTCTAACCCACTTTATTTTCGCTTCAGACACCATGTGTTAATACTGTTGATATTCCTGCATCACAACAATGCCAAACATTTGTATGTTTGTTTTGAAATGACTGGAATTGTTTTGCAATTCCTTTGTGATTATTCTGTAACCTCTTTGTGAAAACGAATATACGTGTCAATGTTTGTCCTAGCAAACATTCTACTAAATATTTCTTTAAGTAATGCGTAATTTATTAAACGTCAAATTATTAAGGAAATCACTGGGTCTCAACCAGGATGTGATTTGCGAAGAATTTGGCATCAAACGAAGTACCTGGTCAAATTTTGAACGTACAAATACATTCCCTGATGAACTTTTGGTAGCGATTCAAAAGAAATACGCATCACAAATTGCAGATTTAGGCAGCCTAGTTATGGAAGAACAGGCTGATTATTTCACAGTAACAACACTACAAAAAAGGATCGAAGAACTGGAACTGATGCTGAAGCAAAAAGATATACTGATTGCCAATCAGCAGGCTGTCATCGAAATGCAGAACCAGACTTACCTGGCATTAAAACAGCAGTACCAAAAGAAGTAATACCATACTTATCACAATTCACTGTAAATCAGCCATCAAACTAAGTTTAGCACCTATCCGTTTTTGGTAAAAATTAATTGAAGGAAGAAAAGAGAT
>ERZ650304.286-NODE-286-length-30194-cov-8.052656_pt1 | contig 30194 bp, 37 predicted proteins | sample MGYA00376240_ERZ650304 | MGnify/ENA primary metagenome ERZ650304 (study PRJEB26733, sample SAMN07839271) | wastewater metagenome | biome: small river; feature: stream; material: water | place: USA: North Carolina | collected 2016-03-01 ... | reverse complement strand
CCGTCCAGGTAGCGCGCCTCGGCGTAGAGGGCGTCGGGGGAGACGTCGAAGCGCTCGCCGCGCCAGAGCCCGTCGCGCTCGGCGGCGGCGACGAGGCCGAGCACGGCGCCGCGGCCGGCGAAGCCGGTGCACGCGCCCTTGTGCGACTGGTCGCGCGCGGGCGGCGCGAGGGGGCGCAGGTCGAGCGCGACGCCGGGGAGGACGGGGGCGCGGCCGCCGCTCGCGCGGTAGGCGACGCCGCGGTGCGGGTCGTGGGCGGGCCGCGGCGTGTAGCCGTAGGCGGGTCGGTTCATCGTGGGGGTGTCTCCGGCGAGGCGGTCGAGGGAGGGGGGAGGTCAGCCGACGGGCGCGAGCACGCCGTCGCGCAGGTACCCGTGCCAGCCGCACCCGTGCGGCGCGGCGTGGTGGATCGACGGCGAGAGCGAGAGCCCGGCGCCGGTGCGCGGGTCGCCGGCGGTGACGGTCCAGCGGGGCGAGGACGCGTCCGCCGGGCGCAGCGGGAGGGAGGTCTCGACGCAGCAGCCGGGGCACCGGAACGCGTAGCCCCACGGCAGGCCGCCCGCGTCCTCCGCCATCGGCATCATGTCGCCCGGTCGCGGGTCGGGCGCGTCGATCTCCGCGACGAAGCGCGCGGCGACCGTGCGCCGAGGGTCGACGGGCGTGGCGAGCGCAGCCTGCGCGCTCGTGAACGGGTCGAGCGCGGCGCCGTGGAGGGCGCTCGCGCCGGTCTGGAAGAGGAACATCGTGGCGGTCTCCTGGGGCGACGGGGGAGGCCCGCCGGGCGCCGCGTGGGCGCCCGGCCGGGGCGGTGAGGGGCGAGGGGGCGGGGCCTACCGGCGTTCGATCGCGGGGAGCGGGCGGAGGGCCGTCCCGCGGGCGCGGGCGCGCTGGTCGATCAGGTCGAGGTCCATGCGGATCGCGTCGCCCGCGCGGCCGCCCGAGAGCAGCGCGCCGCCGTCGCCGGGGCACGCGCCGAGCTGCCGGTCGAGCAGGCGCCCGAGGCTCGTGAGCAGCGCCTCGAGGTCGGGCCCCCAGCCGATGCCGGCGCGGCCGAGGTCGCGCGCGAGCTGGCGCGTCGCGTCGGTGAGCGCGCCCGAGAGCGCGTAGGAGGCGCAGGCGTCGCCGCCGCGCGCGAGCCAGGTCGAGCGGCCGGTCTGCCACGCGCCGCCCGCGGCCTCGAAGGCGGTGAGCGAGATCATCACCGGGAGCTTCGCGGGGCCGTCGGGCACCTCGCGCTGCAGCAGCGGCCGCAGGAAGGGCAGGAGCACGTCGAGGGCCGTGGCGATCGAGTCGATCACGGCGACGACGCCCGAGGGCGTGACGGCGCCGCCGTCGGGCCCGGGCTGCGGGTGGCAGGCGGGGACGCCGGCCGAGAGCACGGCGACGAGCAGGAGGGCGAAGGCGGGGAAGAGGCGCGGGCGGAGGGGGATGCTCACGGGGAAGAGGCGGGTGCGATAGGGGGTGTTCACGGGGATGACCTCGGGGCGTTGGGGTTGTGGGGGGCGGGAGACGGGCGACGCGCCGGTCAGCGCGGCGCGTCGGGGTCGTTGGCGGCGTCGGTCGACGCGAGCTGGCGCACCGTGCGGGCGGCGTCGGTCACGTCCTGGGTGAGCGCCGGGTCGAAGGCGGCGGGCGCGTCGACGGTGACCGCCAGCGGCTTCGCGGGCACCACCACGACCGGTGGCGCCGTCGCGCGGAGCTTCTGCACCTGCGCCTCGGCGATGGACGCCAGCAGCTTCGAGACGCCCTCGGCGCTCAGCCCCTGGAGGGCGCGCAGCTGCGCGACGGACTCGCCGCCGAGGTCGCGCAGGTCGCCGACGACGCGGGCGAGGTAGCGGGGGCCGTCGACGGCGGGGTTCCACGAGCCGGGGCGGAGCGGGTTCTTGAGGTCGCGCACCTCGGCCTCGGTCGAGAGCACGAGCGTCGCCGCGAGCGCGGTGAGCACGTCGAGGGCGGCGCCGGCGGCGCGCTGCGCGGCGGTCTGGGCGACGAGCTCGCGGCGCGCCCGCCACGAGCGCACGGCGATGGTGCCGCCGCGCGCCAGCGGGAGGGCGACGAGCACGAGGGCGATGAGCAGGACGAAGAACGCGAGCGGGTGAGCCTGGAGGAGCGCGAGCATGGCGGGGCCTTCCTCGCGGCGCGCGGCCGCGGGTGCGTGGGTGGCGTGTGGCGGGGAGCGGCGGACCCCCGCGGGGGTCAGCGCGGGGCGGCGGGGGCGGGCGCCTCGAGCAGCGCGGCGACGCAGGCGGCGACGCGCTCGACGTCGTAGGGCTTCTCGAAGTGCGCGGCGGCGCGGCTGCGCTGCGCGAGCGCGGGGAGCGACTCGGGCACCGTGCCGCTGACGAGGATGAAGGGCGTCCACGGCGAAAGCGCGCGGATCACGTCGAGGCCCGAGAGGCGCGGGTGCCCGAGGTGCAGGTCGATCACGACGACGGCCCACGCCTCGTGGCTCGCGGCGTCGATCGCGTCGGCGGCGTCGGCGACGACCCGCACCTCGGCGGCGCGGCCCGTCGCGGCGAAGGCCTGCTCGAGCCCGGCCCGCAGCATCTCCCCGGAGTCCTCGTCGTCCTCGACGACCAGCACGCGCGCGGCCGGCGGCGCGGTGAGCACGCGGATCTGCGAGCGCAGCGAGGCGATCTGCGCGGGCGCGTCGCGCACGACCCGGGCGACGACGGCGTCGCGGGCGAGCACCTGCGTCGCGAGCTGCTCGGTGAGGGCGGCGCGGCGGGCGGTGGCGGCGGTCACCGGCGCCCCCCTCTCCCGGCGTCGCTGGCGCGGCCGAGCTCGTCGCGAACCACCTCGCGCACGGCCTCGGGCAGCTCGCGCACGACCTCGGGGAGCTCGGCGATCGCCCCCATGGCGGTGACCACGCCGCTCTCGCGGCTGACCTGGACGGTGAGCAGGCGCTCGGTGTCCGTGCGGCGTGCCTCGCTCGACGCGAGCAGCGCGGCGCCGAGGCGGCCGATCTCCCGCTGCTGCCACCAGACGGCGACGCCGAGGGTGACGACGATCGCGCCGAGGAGGACCTGCGCCGACGCGGTCCCCAGGCGCTGCGCGGCGTCGATGGCGGGCGCGATCTGGCCGAGGAGGAGGGCGGGGCTCATCGGGTGGCCCACACGGCGAAGAGGGCGCCCGCGACGGTCATCAGGGTGGGGCTCATCACTGCCCCTCGTAGAGGCCGAGGCCCCGGAGCCGGACCTCGATCATCTCGGCCGCCGTCAGGACGCGGTCGTAGACGCGCACGCGCTCGACGCTGCCGGGGAAGCGCTGCTGGAGCGTCGCGCCGGTCGAGAGGAAGTTGCCCGCGAGCGACCACGACCGGTTCGTCGCGTTGCCGTAGGCGAGCGCCGCCGACCGGGCGAGCGTGCCCTGCGCGGTGCCGTCGAGCCACAGCGCCGCGGTGTTGGTGTTGCCGTCGAAGGTCGCCGCGACGAGGCACGGGCGGCCGACCTGGATGGGGTCGGTGCCCACGAGCGCGGTGTTGTTCGACGCGGTGCGCATCTCCGTGAAGAGCTGGCCCGTCGTCTTCACGCCGAAGCCGACGGAGGCGAAGGTGTTGCTCCCCGCCCACGAGGTGTCATCGACGCGCTTGAGCGCGATCCACGCATCGTTCGGCGAGGGCAGCGCGCGCAGGATCACCCACGCGAGCACGGTGATGGACGCGGGCTCCATCGCCGTCGCGCCCTTCCGGTGGTCGTTGCTCGCGGTCGAGGCGTCGGCCGAGGGCTGCACGATCGCGCGCCCGAAGTGGCCGGGGCCGCCCGCCGTCGCCGCGACCGCGGAGCCGACGGTCAGGTCGTAGGTGCCGGGGTTCGCCGCGTTGACGAGCGTGTACCCGCTGCCTTGCCGCGCGTCGTCGCAGGGCCAGTGCGCGAGCAGCCCGGAGGTCGGGGCGAGGTCGCGCGCGCTGCCGACGAGCGTCCAGCCGCCCGCAATGAAGCACGCGTAGCGGTCGCCGACCGCCGCGCCGGACGTGACGGCGTAGGTGTCGCCCGCCGCGGGGGACGCGGGGCGCGCGGCGAGGGTGCCGGAGCCGTAGGTGCCGCCGGTCGAGGCCGGGGCCCACGCGGGGGCGCCCGCGGACACCGTCAGCACGTAGCCGCTGGTGCCGACGCCGAGCCGCGCGGGCGCGCCGCCGGCGCGCGTGAGCAGGTCGCCGTTGGCCGTGAGGACCGACGACTGGATCGCGCCGGTGATGCGGCTGTCGTCGCCCGCGGCGACGGTGCCGACGCCGGTGCCGACGGCGAGGAGGGCCGCGGCGCCCAGGACGAGGTTGCGGGTGGTGGACGTGACTGCGTACTGGGTGCTCACGAGATCCTCGCCTCCGTCGCCTGGACCTCGGCCCGCCAGGTGATGTCCGTCGCCGCCTCGCCGTGCACCTGCACGACGACCGTGTTGCCGCTGACCTGCGCCCGCACGTCCCAGCCCGTGCCGTCGTGGTCCGAGAGCCCGAAGAGCAGCGTCGGGACGGCGGGGGCGCCCGAGGCGCCGCGCAGCACGCGCGCCTGGAACGTCCACACCCCGCCGGCGGCGCCGTCGTCGCGGATCGCCGTCACGGTGCCGACGAGGCCGAGGGAGGTCGTCGCGCTCGGCGACAGCGTCAGGATCGTGGTCCACGTCGCGTCGGCGGTGTCGACGTCGCCCGCCGAGAAGCCCGGGACGCTGCTCGTGCCGCCGCCCTGCGCACCAACGCTCGCGCCCGCGACGAAGAGCTCGGCGTGCAGCGGCGCGCCCGACCCGTTGTACAGGGTCAACGCGCCGCCGTTCTCCGAGTCGGCGAAGAGGTAGACGCGGTGCGCGGCGTCGCCGAGCTCGTCGACGACGACGCCGAAGTGCCCCGACGAGATCGTCGGCACGCCGTCGGACGCCGCGCAGCCGGTGCCGGTGAGGGCGTCGTCGACGCGGCGCACGGCGATCGCCTGCGTCGGGTCGTTGCGCTTCCAGGCGTCGGCGCCGTGCATGCGCTGCGCGGCCGCGGTGAGGCGGACGAACGTCGCCTCGAGGTGGTGCCCCGTCCAGTCGCGCGAGGCGTCGACCACGGCCGTCACGCCGTCAGCGACGCCCGCGTCGGGCGTGCACCAGTAGGCGCCGTCGCGGCCGGCGAGGGCGAGCGCGCCCGAGGGGGCGCCCGAGGCGCGGCGCAGGCCGACGGCGTTGTCCTGCATGCTGTTGAGCGTGGCGGCGGGGACCGAGCTGCCGCGCGCGAAGGTGGTGATCCTGCGCATGGCTCAGTCCCACCCGACGACGGTGAACGTCGCGCCGTAGGTCGGATCGTCGGTCAGCGCCGCGTTGAGCTGGTACTCGAAGCCCTGCGAGAGCAGCGGCACCTGCACGAGCTTCGCGTCGCCCCCGTCGGCCGCGCCGATGGGGTAGGCCTGCGCCGCGACGAGGTGCCCGCCGTCGGCGCTCGACCGCCGCACGCGGAGCTCGACGGCGGTGTCGGCCGCCGCGCGGGACACCTTCGCCATCACCCACGCGGTCGTCGCCCACGGGGGCACGAGCGTCGCGAGGCTGACGGCCGTCCACGCCGTCGCGCGGCCGATGCCGCCCACACCGCCCACGGTCGGGCCCGGCGCGAGCACCACGATCTCGGCGCGGCCCGAGCTCGCGACGTACCGGCCGCTGCGCTCGCGCACGACGGCGGGCAACGGGAAGCCCAGCAGGCCCGTCGCGAAGGCCGCGAGGAAGCGCTGCTTCTGGCTGCCCGTGCCGCGGTAGCTGCCCGAGCTCGGCGGCGTTGTCGTCACGACGAACGACGCGACGCCGGACGTGCTCACGGCAAGGAAGAGGTAGTGGATGGTCGAGGCGGCGAGCGCCCCGGGCGTCACGGTCGCGCTGGCGCCGACGCCCCACCACACGCCGTTCGCGTCGCAGACCGCCGCGGACTCGACGCCGGCGACGTCCAGCGTGGGCGCCGCGGCGTTGCCGCCGACGGTGACGCGGTCCGCGCCCGTGAGGGTCCCGACGGCGATCTGCCGGAGGTACCCGCGCGCGTCCAGCAGCTCGCGGTACGTCGCGAGGTCCTTCGGGTCGCAGGCGGGCAGCGGCGGGTCGGCCGCGCCGAGGCGCGTCGATGGGGAGTGCGGTGCGGGCATCGGGGCTCCGGGGTGCGAGGGCTACGAGGCGAGGAGGTCGATCTCGACGAGCGAGTCGGCGCGGTCGCAGAGGAACGGGTCGATGTCCGGGCCGTCGCCGCGGCCGATCGCCCAGGAGACCTGCGCCTGCGCCTGCGGGGCGAGCGTCGCCTCGATGCGGGCGCGCAGCTGCGCGTCGGCCTCGTGCGCCTCGCTCACCAGCGCGGCGAGGCGGTAGACGCCGAGGCGGTCGCTGCCGACGACCTCGCTCGCGAGGATCTCGAGCACGACGACCTCGGGCGCGAGTACCCGAAGCGCGCGGACGATCGCCGGGAGCGACGGGCCCGCGTGGAGGGCGATCCACTTCGAGCGCACCGCCGACTGCCTCGGCGCGACGGGCGCGCCCTCGCCCGAGAGCAGCCCGATCGACCGCTCCCAGTGCGCGAGCTCGTCGACGGCCAGGTGACCGAACACCTCGGCGAGCGACCGGGCGGTGTACGCGCGGGTGACGCCGATCGTGTGCCCGAGCGAGAGGTACAGCGCCGCGCCGAGGCTGCCGTCCGCGGCGCGGACCGCAGGCCCCACCCAGAACGCGAGGCGGCGGGCGACGTCGCCGGCGGCGCCGGCGCGGGTGGGGGCCGTGGGGAAGGTGTTCATCGGGGGTGCGCCTCGGGACTGTCCGCAGGGAGAAAGGACGGGTAGCGTCGGCCGGATGAGCTATCAGCCGCCCCCGGGGTACGGGCCGCCGCAGGGACCGCCGCCTCCGGTCGACACATCCAACCGCTCGCGCAGCATCGCGATCATCGTGGCAGGCGGCATCCTGGCGGCAGGAGCGAGCGTCATGCTCTCGCTGCTCGGCTCGGCGCCTGCCGTCCCGAGCCCCGCACCTTCCGCCGCCCCGCCGCTGGCACTAGCGCCGATACCAGCACCGGCGCCGGCGCGCGTCGACGAGCCGGAGCCACCGCCGCCACGCCCGCGCATCGGGACCGCCGCCGACCAGGCCGCGGCGCTTCGCATCGCTGCCCTGCCGCAGCTCCAGCACGACCAATCCCTGTGTGCCTTTGACGCGGCCGCCGACCCGGACGTGACCATGGGCCTGCTCGAGCGGAGCCCCCAGCGGTTCAACGGGCATCTGTGGTCGTTCCGCGGGCGCGCGATCCAGGTCGAAGACGTGCCCGACTCCGACGCCACCTTCCTGCTCGTGTCGCTCGACAGCTACGGGAATGACATCGTCGCGGTCATCGCCTACGCCCGGCCGCCCGACAACGTGGTCGCCGACCGCCGCGTGCACGTCTATGGTCGGATCGACGGGACCTATTCCTACGAGACCCGGAACGGCCAACAACGCACGGTCCCGAGGGTGTTCGCCCGGGCCGTGATCAAGAACGACGAGGCTCCACGATGCCGACGCTGATCCTGCTGCTCCTGACCCTCGTCGCCTGCACCTCCGACCCGACCGACGGCAACCCGCCGCCCCCACAGGACGTGCAGCCGTTCGACCTCGCAGCGGACGCGACCGACGCGCAGCGGGTCGACGTCGGCGACGACCGCCCCGGCCCGATGGACGCCGGCGCCGACGCGGGCTTCGACGTCGGCTTCGAGGCAGCGGCCCAGGAGATCCCCGGGCCCGACGTGGTCGACGCGGGGGTGACGGATGCCGGGAGCGACGTGCCGGCCGACGCGCGAATCAGCTGCGGCGCTCTCCCGGCCGAGCCCGCGTGCACGACGAGCGCGCAGTGCGCGATGTGCCAGCCCGCGTCGTCGGGCGAGGTCTGGTGCTGCAGGGCGAACGGGACGTGCGGCGTGTCGCCGAACGTCTTCGTCTGCCCCTGACGGTCAGCCGATCACCACCCGGACCTCCCCGGGCACGAGGCGCGTGCCGACGGCCGGGGTCGTGACCGGCGAGGCCGGCGCGGAGACGACGACGCTCGAGACGCCGACGATATCCTGCACCAGGTCGACGACGCGGCTGTTGAAGAAGCGGTCGGGCGAGCTGTCGTTCGGGCGCGGGAAGCGCTGCGAGGCGATGCTCGCGTCGTCGCCCGGGCCCAGGTCGTCGACGTAGCCCAGCACCGCCGCGCGGATCGCCCCCCAGAGCCCGCAGTCGGGGCGCACGAGCGCGCTGACCGCCGGGAGCGCCGGCATCGCCTGCGAGAGCGTCACGACGAGGCCGACCGGCGCGCCGCTCACGGTCGCGAGCCACCAGCCGCCCCGCACGACGCTCGTGCCGAGGAACACCGCGAGCCGAGACCCGTCGGTGATCTCGAAGACGTTGTCGAGCGTGACGGTGGTCGACGTGCGGGCCGTGATGGTGCGGTAGGCCGGGGGCCCGGCGGTCACGCCCCACGGCCACGGCGCGATCGCCGGGTCGACGATCACCGCGACCGTCACGTCGACCGGCGCCGAGCTCACGGGCCCGAGGACGCGGTAGTTCCCGGCCGCCATGCCCGCGGGGCGGAGCGGCGCCTGGAGGGCCTCGGGGAGCGCGACGCCCTGCGCGTCGTTGGTGCCCTCGATGTAGCCGCGCACCCGGTCGAGCAGCAGCGTCGTCGGGTTGCGGGTGAAGCCCGGGTCGAGCCCGAGGCCGAGCGAGCCGTCCGGGTTCTGCACGTAGGAGTCGGCGCCGGGCGCGGCCGACAGCACCTGCACCACGAGCGTCCCCGGCACGTTCACGCTCCACACGCCGCCGAAGAGCCAGCTGCGCGGCCAGATGAACGCGGAGCCCACGCCCTCGACCGCCAGCGCGTTGTTGACCCATTCGGCCCGCGTGCCGCCCTGCTTGGGCTCCTTCCGGAACACCTCGCAGCGCGCGCGGAGGTCCTCGATCGACTCGTCATCGGCGCCCACGACGAGGAGGTGCGAGGCGTCGCCGGCGTCGGGGTCCGCGACGAGCGTCCCCGCGAGACCGAGCGGCGCGCCGTTCTGCCAGGTGAACGCGTGCCCGAGCTCGACGTTCCCGTCGGCGCCCGCGTCGCGCGCGGTGAGCGAGACGTGCCCCTCGCCCGCGCCGTCGAGCGCCCAGCTCGCGTCGTCGACGAGGTAGACGAGGCCGGTCGCGCCGGTGACGGTCTTCCCGGCGGCGATCACGCCCGAGGTGCTTGGCGTGCCGGTGATCATCGCCCGCACGACGGCGCGGGCGGCGGCGCCGCGGGTGATGCCCGAGAACTCCGCGTGCTTGAGCACGCCGGCCTCGGAGGCGGTGTCGGGGAAGGCCTCGGCGCGCGCGGCCTCGGCCTGGAACTCGGCGCCTTCGCACTCCAGGGCCAGCGCCGTCGCGAGGATGAAGTACGGCGTCCGCGGCGCCGTGACGACGCGCTCGCCGATCGCCTCGTGCTCGCCGCGCAGGGTGAGCAGCAGGCTGTCGCGGATGTCGTCGGCGCTGCGGGGGTCGGTCACGTGGTGCCTCGGAGGGTGCGGGGGCGCGTGCCGTCGTGGAACGCGATGACGTAGGCGATGCCGCGCGGGGGGAGCCGATCGGCTTTGACGGCGAGGTCGCGGATCCAGCCGCCCTCGGCGACCCACTGCACCGCGCGCTCGAGCTCCGCCTTCAACGCCTGCGGCGCGTCCTCGGTGTCGAGGCGCGCCTTCGACCAGTCGACGCCGATCGTCGGGTCGGCCGCGCAGCTGCCGAGCGGCGTGCGCAGCACCCACACGACGAGGCCCACCGGCGACGACGGGGCCCACGCGAGCGCGCCGTCGTCGAGCGAGAGGTCCCCGCTCGCGGGGTCGATGGCGGGGGTGAGGGTGTCCAAGTCAGGCCTTCACGCGGGGGTTGCCGCCGTCGATGGTGCCGGTGAGGGTGAGCGGGCCGCCGGTGACAGGGCCGCCGCCGCTCGGCGCCGTGAGGGTGGCGATCTGGTCGGCCGTGAACGTCACGCTGACCGCGTCGGTCTTCCGGGCGGCGTCGAGGGTGCCACCGGCGAGGACGACGTTGCGCCCGGCGGTGGGGGTGACCTCGACGTCGCCGTTCGCGCGCAGGTAGACCGCCGCCGCGGGCGCGGCGTCCCCGACCAGCGCGACGCCGCCCGCCTCGGGCTCGAGGCCGCCCTCCTGGCGCGTCTTGTCGACGTAGAACGCGATGCGCTGACCGTTGGGGAGCTCGAAGACCAGCGCCTCCGACTTCGCGCGCACCACCGGGTTCGCGCGCAGGCCCGCGGGCTGCCAGACCTCGGCCGCGTCCTCCTGCTGGCCCGCGGCGCCGCGGATCTGCGCGATCAGCGTCCGCACGCGGGTGCCCCACGCCGCGCGGAAGACCTTGAACATCGACACGCTCACGTCGGCTCGGGCTCCGGGATCACGGACAGGGCGCCCTCGGGAAGGAGCGAGAGCTTCGTGGTCTGCGCGGCGTCGCGCGACCCGGAGCCCTCGACCGACACGATCAGCCAGCGGCCGGTGACCTTCGCGAGGTCGTCCCGCACGTCGGCGAGGAGGTTCGGCACGAGCAGCCGGCCGCCGAGGCGGTGGCCGAGCACGGTGCAGTCGTAGGTGCGGAACCGCTCGTTGGCCTCGGCGAGCAGCCGGGCAGCCTCGTTCTGCGCGCCGGCCTCGGTGCTCGCGTTGCGGCTCTGCACGAAGCGCGGCTGGTTCACCGCCTCGAAGTCGACCTCGGCGGCCGCGGCCTCGGTGAAGAGGTAGCCGTTGGTGACCTCGCGGGCGATCTGGTCGCTCTCGCTGTCCCCGCGCTCCTTGTCCGAGAACACGGTCAGGGTCGAGGGGATGTTCGCGATCGACGTCGTGCGCGCGCCGGCCCAGATGTTCGACGCGTCGGTGACCTTCCCGTTCACGCGCTCGCGCACGAGCGAGACCTGCGCGGCGCCGGTGCGCGGCCGGTCGACGATCACGCCGGTCATCCCGCTGCCCTCGACGGGCGTCGTCCACACCCGGTACCCGAGCGCCTTCGCCATGCGCTCGACGACCTGGTGGGCGCGCTCGCCGATGCGCGGGTGCGAGGCGCGCACGGCCTCGTTGCGGGCGGTGCGGGCGTGCATGCGGCCGCGGCGCGCGCGCGAGCCGCGCAGGCGCCCCACGGTCGCGCCGGGGTCGACCGACGCGCCGATGTCCGCGACGATGCCGACGCCCTGGTAGACCGCCTGCACCGCGTCGCCGAAGGCGCGGCCGCGCAGGGTGAGCGTCGGCAGGGCGTCCCAGCTGACCGCGGGCCCGAGGGCGTCGCGGCCGCTGATCACCAGCACGGCGGGGCTCTTGCTCGGGTCGGTGTCGCCGGCCTTCACCGTCTCGACGATGCCGCTAAACACCGCGTCGCCGTCGACCGCGAGGGTGATCTTGTGCCCGCACTTGATGCCGGTGACCGGGTCGAGCAGCTCGTCCCAGGCGCTGCCGGCGTGCTCGCTGAACGGGAACGTGAACGTCCAGGCGACGCCCACCTCCAGCATCGACAGCCGGTAGGTGTACTGGTCCCAGACGTTCACCACGCGGGCGTCGGGCCCGACGAAGAGCTCGACGACGCTGACCTCGGGCGCGCTCACGGGATCACGAGGGTGGTGTTGGCGGGGATGAGGTCGGCGGCGAGGCCGTTCACGGCGCGGAGCCGGGAGGCCTTCGTCGGGGTCTGGTAGACCCACGACGAGGCCTCGGCGCAGGTCATCGCCCGCACGGTCGTGACGCGCCGGGCGACGCCGACGGGGTCGGAGGCCTGCGCCTTCACGCGCGCCAGCGCCCCGCGCGCCCGGTAGAGCGCCGCCCTCGCGGCGTGCACGAGCGACCGCGTCGACGAGGTCAGCGCGGCGAGCGACACGCGGCGCAGCGACGCGGCGACGGCCCGGTCCATCGCGCCGATCGCGCCCTGCACCTGGCCGACCGGGGCGAGCGCCGTGTCGAGGCCGCGCTGCACCTTGGCGGCGAGCTGAGCGAGCCCGGGCGGCGGGGCGACCTTGGCCACCGCGTCGTCGGCTTCGGCGGCGGAAATCACCATGTCCGCGACGACGTCCGTCGGGGGGAGGTCGAGCGCGACGACGCCCACGCTCGACGCGCGCTGCTCAACCCAGGCGAAGTCGATGTACCCGCCGCTGCGCACGCCGCTGGTGATGCGCGGCTTGCGGGTCTTCACCTTCGCGGTGAAGGTGCCGAGGAGCGGGTGCGCGAGGCGGACGTCGCCGCCGCGGCGCAGGCGCTGGTAGAGGTCGTTGAACCGCCCGGGGAAGAGGTCGGGCCAGCCCGCGAGGCCGTTGACCATCACCGCCGTGAAGGTCCCCCGCTCGGCCTTGCGGCCGGCGTCGACGAGCTCGGCGCCGTCGCGGCCGAACTGCTCGAACTCCGTGAACGCGTTCTCGCCGTCCACGTCCATGGTCTCGACGGGGAAGAGGATCCCGTCGACGGACGCGGCCTGGAGGGTGCGGGTGAGGAGGTCGCTCATGGCGTGGGGGGCATGCTCCGCGAGCCGCCGCCCTCGGCGCCGGCGAGGCCCGCGTCGTGCGGGGAGACGGTGGCGGTAAGCTGCACGTTGCGGAGTGCGGCGAGGAGCGCGGCTGCGTTGGCCTGCGCGAAGCGGTTGATCGCCTCGTCGGTGATGGTCGCGGCGCTCTGGCCGCTGGCGCGCGCCTGGTCGCCCAGCTGCAGGCGCGCGAGCTCGCGCCGGGACCGGTCCTCGACCAGCGGCGCGAGCGTCTCCTGCCCCACGGTCCCAATGCGCTCGGGGCCGATGTCCTGGCGTACGTACAGCTCGCCGAGCTCGCGCGCGAGGGACGCCTGCCGCTGGGCGCGGCTAGCAGCCGGAGACAGCGCGGCGCCGCTCGTTGGCGCCGCACCCGTCTGGTACGAGAGGTTCGTCACGTCGAACGCCGCCCGCGACGCCGGGTTGTCGGTGAGGCGCGCGATGAACGGGTGGGCGCGGGCGAACTCCTCGCGCTGCCGGTCGGTGTCTCCCGCGAAGGTCGACGAGTCGCCGGACTGGTTCCAGAAGTCGCCCGCCTCGCGGCGCGCGCGGGCTAGGGCCGGGGTGCGCGCGAGGGCCTCGTAGGGGGCGCCGACGGTGTTCTCTGTGGTCGCGCCGAGGGCCGCGTCGATGTTCCCGCGGAAGCCCGTGAGGCGGCCGCCGTGCTCGCGCATGTCGCGGAAGAGCTGGTCGCCGAGCGACCGCGCCTCGTCGCGCTTGCCCGCGAGGGTGTCGAGGAAGCGCCCCGCGTTGCCGCCCGAGCGGCGGTAGGCGTCCTGGGCGATGCGCTGGAACGCGTCGACCTGGTTCTCGCCCGGGCGGCGCGCGATCTGCCCCGTCGCGTCGAAGGGGTTGTAGCCGAGTCCCGAGCGGAGCGCGTGCTGCCCGCGGCCGCTCGACAGGTTGTTGAGGAAGGCCTGCGCGCGCGTCGCCGCCTCGCCGCCGCCGCCGCCCGCGCGGCCCGCGAACTGGAACAGGCCGCCGATGACGGCCTGCGTTTGCGGCGCGTCGGCCGCCGCCGACGAGAACGAGCGCGAGCCGGCGCCCGAGAGCGCGCCGGCGTGCGCCGCGTAGTCCCGGAACCCGACGGAGCCCAGGCGGCCCTCCGCGATGGCGCGGGCGATGGCGGCCGGGAGGTCGGCGTTGCTGATGTGCAGCTGGCGCTGGAACTCGCCGGCGGCCTGCACCATGTCGGTCAGGCTGCTGTTCGTCGCCACGGCCGCGCGCCCGAGCATCGGGAGCACGGTGCCGAGGTAGGTGCCGCGGTCGGCCGCGGTCGCGAGGTTGGAGAACGACGACTGCGCCTCGCCGATCGCATCGATCACGCCCTGCGGGTCGAGGCCCGTCAGGCGCGAGACGTTCTCGGTCGCGCGCAGCAGCTGAGGGGCCGCGCCGGCGTCCCCGATGTCGCCCGCGGCGATCTGCGTCGCCCGGTACCCGACCTGCTCGCGCGCCCGGCGCTTCTCGCGCAGGTCATCGCCGTAGTCCGCGAACTGCGCGCCGACGACGAGCGCGCCTCCGGCCAGCGCCGAGGGCGCGCCCCCGAAGAACTGCCCGGTCTCGCGCTCGGCCGCCCGACCCCGCTGCCCGGCCTCGCGGGTCGCGCGACGGCGGGTCTGGACCTGCGCGCGGAGCTGGCGCCGGGCGGACGCGATCTCCTCCCGCTCGTTCTGCTGGCGCAGGCGGTTGGCCGTGCGCTGCCGCTCCTTGGCCTCGCGCTCGGCGAGCCGCGTGCGGTCCTTCTCCTCCCGCTCGGCGGCCTTGGTCGCCTCCTTGGCGAGCTTCTCCGCGTCCTTCGCCTCCTTGGCCGCGAGCTTCGTCCTCGCGGAGGACTCCTTCGACGCGGCCTTGGTCTTCTCGGCCTCGGCCTTCTTCGCGTCGGAGACCTCCTTCGCGAGGGCCTTCGCGGCGGCCTTCTGCGCCGCGGCCTCGACCCGCCTGCGATCGGTGATGGCGCGGACCTTGTCCTGGTACTCCTGGCGCTGCAGCTGGCGCTTCAGCGCGGCGTCGTTGGCCAGCTCCTGGCGCTCCTTCGCCGAGGCGCGCTTGGTCTCCGCGGTGACGGCGGCGGACGCGCGGCGCGACTCGGCGACGGTCTCGCCGAGCGCGCGCTTCACGCCCGAGGCGTCGCCGAGGATGGTCAGGACGGCGGCGGACACGGCGGGTGGTTCGTCCTTCGGCGGCGGGCGTTGGGTGGGTCAGCGGCGGCGCGAAAGCAGCTGCGCGACGGTCCTGGCGACCACCGCGGAGAGGAGCGTCATTCCACGGTCAACGTCGCCGTCGGCGTCGTCGTCGGCGAGCCCGAACTCGCGCTCGAACCGTCGGGACTCCCGCTCGACGGCGACGTACCCGAGGAGGGTGAGCTCGTCGGCCTCGCGTACATCTTGACCGCCGCTTCGGTCACGATGAAGCGCAGCGTAGCGCTGTCGAAGCCACTCAAGACGAAGGTCGAGACCTGACCTTTTCCCAGCGCTTCGAGCGTTCCCTCCACTTCCTCCCAGGTCTGCGCCCGGGACAGGGGGGAGCGCTGCTCCATGTGGTCGAGGTACATGCCCCAGAGGAGCTTGATCTCGTCGGGCAGCAGCAGCCGGCGCAGCTCGTCGGGCCCGGCGGCGATGCGCTGGACCTCGGCGACGCTGACCATCTCCTTGCCGGGCGGGACGATCAGCGCCCGGGCGAGGATGTGGACCGCGACCTCCATGCTGAGCGCGGCCGCGCCGCCCTCGGTGAAGAGGTTCTCCTCCGCCCAGGCCTTGGCCTCGGTGAAGTGCTTGTGCGCCGCGATGGTCGCGTCCTGGCTGTCGTCCATCGACAGGGCCAGGAGCGCGAGCGGGATGCCGACGAGTCGCCCGCCCTCGACCTTCACGACGCGCGCCGGGATGCGGTCCCCGAGCGCGCGGGCCAGCGGCGAGCGCTTGTCGTCGAAGCCGCTGCCGGCCATCAGGCGACCGTCTTGCCGTGGAAGGTGACCGACGCGTCGACGGCCTTGTTCACGCCGACGTTGAGCGACGGGTCGCGGAAGTCGCCCTCGAGGAGCTTCTCCCAGACGATGCCGCCGCCCGCCTCGGCCGGGCGGATCAGCACGAACCGGAGCTGGTGCGTCTCAGAAGCCTCGCACACGGCCATCCAGTCGACCTCGAAGCCCTCGGCGGGCACCGGGTTCGACAGCTTCACCGTGTACTTCTTCGTGCCGACGGTGTTGCCGGCGTAGCCCTCGAGGACGGTGTCGACGTCCGCGTTGTTGGTGGCCTGGTCGACCTCGATCGACATGCTCCGGATCAGCGTGACGCCGTCCTTCTCGACGTAGCCCTGTGAGACGAACTGGGGCATGGGGTCAGGCCTCCGGCTGCTGCTGGTAGATGGTGCCGTCCGCGATGTCGAAGTCCTGCGGCGGGATCGACGGGAACGACCAGTCGACGCGGCGCGGGTTGGTCGGGTTGATCGCCGCGGTGATCTCGGCCCGCTTGGCGTCGACGTCGCGCAGGATGCCGCGCTTCTCCATGCCCTTGAGGAGCTGGTAGATGCGCCCGCCGACGGAGCCCGGCGTGGTCGTGCGCGGGGTGAGCGCGGGCCGGCCGCTCGCCGCGTCGGCGACGAGGCTGAAGCCGCGGTATGTGCGCTTCAGGTCGGCCACGACGAGGGCCCGCGCGTAGTCCGCAACGGTGACGTCCTTCGTCTTGTAGACGGCGAAGTTTGGCGTGCCCGACACGAGGGACCGGGTGCAGATGCTGGCCACCAGCACGAGCTTCCCGATCCGGGCGGGCGAGGCCGCGGTGGGCGAGACGCCGGCGTTGAGGCAGGCCTCGGTCTCGGTCCCGTCGGTCGCGTCGTTGGGGTCGCGCGGGGCGCGCAGCACGAGCTCGAGGCCGTTGAGGTTGCACGCGGGGTTCGCGACCTCGCCCTCGACGACGCCGCCCTGCTGGCCGTCGCCGAGCAGGCGCGCGACGGCGACCGCGGCCGCGATGGAGAGCGGCATCTCGTCGGTGCCGGGGCAGTCCACCCACTGGCCGCGCGAGGCGTTGAGCGCCTGGCTGTCGGTGATCGACGTCGCGTAGGGGAGCTGCGAGCCGAAGACGAGCTGCTGCGGGGCCTGGGTCGACTCGGAGAGGGTGTCCGCGTAGGCGGTGAGGAGCGCCTCGTTCGCGCTCGGCGAGGTGCTCACCCGGTAGCCCGCGAAGCAGATGCGGTCGAAGGTCTGCGTCCCGATCGCCGAGAGCAGCGCCGTGACGCTGTCGTCGACGTCGCCGTTGGCGAAGCGGTAGACGCCGCCGTCGGCCGTGCCGCCCGAGAGCGTGATGGTGAGCCCGAAGGCGGTCCGCGCGGTCGTGTCGACGACCTCGAAGGTGTCGGTCGCCGTGATCAGCGCCGCACGAAGCGTGAGCGCGTTGCCGCGGGGGCCCGCGCACTTCGCCGAGATCGTGACCGCGCCGGTCGCGTAGACGTTGACGGCCGTGACCGGCCAGTCGCGCTTGGCGTTGATGGCGCGCGCGAGGGCGAGGCCGATGGTCGCGACGGTGTCCGACGCGGTGACCGGGAGGTCGACAGAGTAGCCGCAGACGGTGACCCGGAGCGTGCCTGCGGACAGGGTGCCGACGGTCGGGGTGATCACCGCCGAGGCCTTCACGGGGGTGTTCCCGTAGGTCAGCGGCGCGAGGTAGATGACCGCGTTGCGGTCCTGCGCGAAGGCGGTGATCGCGGCCTGGTGCAGCTCGGAGCCCTGGCCCGCGAGCGCCGCGGCGTGGTCGGCGCTGGTCGCGCGCGTCGCGCGGTCGAGCGTCGCGGTGCCGGCCGCGGTCGTGACGACCTCGGTGCCCGACGCGGCGAGGTTCATCGTGGTGGTGATGGCCGTCGCGATCTTCGAGCCGATCAGCAGCACCTTCGCGGGGGCGTCGCCGGGCGCGCTGCCCGACGTGCCGAACACGACGGAGCCGCGGACCTGGGGGGTCTTCGTGGAGAGGGGGAGGGCTCCCATGGGTCAGGACTCCTTCGGGGTGGCAGGCGCCTCGACGAGCGCGAGGTCCTCCCGGGCGACGGCCCGGCGGACGTAGGTGGTGTCGGCGACGCGCTCGGCGGCGGGGGCGCCGTCGGCGCCGCGGCCCACGGCCCGGCCCGGGTGGTGGCGCCCGAGCTCGTCGACGTAAGGGACCGTGCCGTCGCCCTGGGCGATGACGTGAATGAACTTCTGCATGGCGGCTCGCTGGGGTGGGCTGTCAGGTGTCGGTGAGGTCGATCGTCGACGGGGCGAGGTCGGTCGCGCCCTCGGGGCCGTTCTCGCCGGTCATCGTCTCGAAGGGCTCGGACGCGGGCTCGCCGACGGCCTCGGTCGCGGCGGTGTCGAGCTGCGCGCGCACGACGAAGCGCGCGACGTAGGTGTACTGGGTGCCGCGGTCGAGCACCCAGGGCTGCGAGCCGAGGAGGCGCACCGGGTCGAGGGTGTTCGCCACGCGCAGGCCCGTGAGGGCCAGCTTCACCGCGTGGAGGCACGCGAGGGCGCCGGTCTGGCCGGTGGTGCCCTTGAGCGCCCGACCGTCGCCGCGGGTGTCCTGCACGGTGACGTACACGCGGAAGACGTGGCGCTCGACCGTCTCGGCCTCGTCGAGGATGGTCTCGGCGCGCGCGCCGCCCTCACCCTCGGTCGACGAGCCCTCGTAGACGAAGAGCGCCGACGGCGCCTTGCCGGCCGTGGTGCTGTCGACGCCGTCCTGGGCGGTGACCTGCCCCGCCCAGCGGTCGACCAGCACGAAGGGGCCGGGCGTCGCCGCGGACTTCTTCAGGGTCTCCAGCCGGGCGAAGAGCGCCGACTCCACCTCGTCGAGGGTCGCCGCGGCCACGGCTCAGCGCCCCAGTCCGACGCGCTGCACGGTGAGCTCGAGGGCGTCGTTCGTGTACGCGTCGAAGTGACCCTGGCTGCGTTCGAGCGCGGGGAGGAGGAAGGCGTACTCGGCGCGCCGCTCGAGGTACGAGGCGTAGTCCGCGTACGCGCCGAGCTCGCCGCGGAGCGTGCCCGCCGAGGCCTTGCCCGTGGGGGCGTAGGCGCGGATCGACCGGGTGAGCGTCGTCGTGCGATCGGTGTACGGGTGGTCCGCCTTCGCGGCGGTGACCACGGCGGCCTGCGACCGCCGCACGGCCTCCTCGAGCTCGTCGTCGAGGGTGTCGACGATGCGCCCGGCGGCGACGGCGACGCCGTCGGGGTCGAAGCGGAACGCGAGGTTCACCCGAAGCCCACGGAGCACGAGCCGTCGGCGAGGTCGCCGAAGGGCGTCGGGGCGGTCGTCACCTCGGCCGCGAGGTCGGACCCCGGGCGCGGCGCGCCGACGCCGGCGATCCGGGCCCGCTGGTCGGCCGCAAGGTTGTTGAGCCGGTCGGTCGTGTCTTTGTAGAGGAGCCGGTACGGAGCCTTCGCCTCGTCCTTCATCGACGGCCGGTAGCGCACGGCGCACCAGAAGAGACGCTGCGCCGCGATCTCGCGCACCGTGTCGGGGATGGTCCCGACGAAGGGCGTCCCGTGGCTCGCGGCGAGCTTCTCGTCGATCTCGGTCTCCGCCGCGCAGCCCGCGCGGACGAAGGCCTTCTCGTCGTCGGAGCCCGCGGCCACCGCCCCGTTGCCGTCCAGGTCGAACACGCGCGTGAAGACGTCGGAGCCCACCGTCTCGAGGACGTAGGCGACGGCTTCGGCGGTGGTCGCGCCGAGGTAGCGGAGGGCGGTGGCCACGGCTCAGCCCCTCAGCACTCGATCTCGACCGCGACCGCGAGGTCGACGGTGGTCGCGCTCCACGCGGTGCCGGTGCGGATCCGCACGTCGATCACGTCGCCCGCGGCGAACGCGTAGAGGTCCTTGACGAAGGTGGTCCGCGCCGAGGTGTCGCTGGTGGCGCTCGCGAGGGTCACGACCGCGGCGGCGTTGACGAGCGTGCCGTTCTTGTAGACGCCCACGATGCAGTCGCTCCCCGCCGCGGCGCCCGAGAGCCCCGCCGACAGCGCGGTGATCGAGCCGGCGCGGGGCGCCACCCAGCCCGCGAGCACGGCGCCGTTGGCGCCGTAGCCCACCTGCACGGGCGTGGAGGCCGACGCGGTGGCGTTGCTGCCCGCGGCGACGTCGGCGCGGCCGAACTGCACGCACTGGCGGAAGCCCCCGCCCGCGGCGAGGTCGCCCGAGAGGAAGAGGTTGCGCCAGCCGTGCGAGCTGTCGCCGAGGTCGTAGGTCGCGTCGTCGACCGGGCGCAGGTTGTCGCCCCCGAGGTACTCGGTGCGGCTCATGCCGACGAGGCGATGGCCGTCGCGCACGAGCACCTGGCCTTCGCCGACCTTCGAGCGCAGCCAGTTGTAGATCCAGTTGCTCATCGGATCAGCCCTCCTCGGGCGCGGCGCGCCAGCTGCCCGCGGGCAGCGAGGCGGGGTCGATGTGGTCGGGCACCGGGTCGCCCGGGGAGAAGGTCGTGCGCCTGCCGTCCACCGAGCAGACGTAGGACGCGTCGAAGAGCGCGCGGGGGCGGGCCGGTGCGTCGACCTCGGGCGGCGGCGCCGGGTCGTTGGAAGCGTCCGCGGCGTCGGGCAGCTCGCCCGGGTCGCCCTCGGCGGGCGCGAGGCCCGCCGTCGCTCCGAGGGCCGCGAGCGCGACGAGCGCCCCCGCGGCGTTGCGCTGGTGCTTGCTCACCCGCGCACCCCGGTGATGATCGCGCCGTAGGTGTCGTCGACGCCCGCGAGGTCGTTCGAGTAGGACACCTTCGCGAAGTCCGAGCCCTTCGGCCCGACCTTCTCCTCGTACCAGGGCAGCACCGTGAAGCCGCCCGCCCCGCCGCGCATCATGAAGTTGCGCACGAAGGTGCGCATCTCGGGGTTGGCCGAGACGTGCAGGATCGCGATGGTGGCCGCGGGGTAGAGGCGCGACTGCGTCGTCGCGCCGAGCGCCGTGTAGCGCTGCTCGTCGACGATGACGTTCGGGATGCCCCAGTAGGCCGCGAAGTCCTCGCGGCGCAGGGTGCCCGCGTTGTTGATCTGCGACGCGAGCACGGCGCGCAGGTCGTCGTTGATCTGCGCGGCCTGCCAGCACTCGAGGCTCATCACCGCGTGCGTCGGCGGGGCGTAGAGCGCCGCGAGGCAGAACTGCATGTCGGCGAAGGGGTCGGCCGCCGAGCCGCCGTTCCAGTTGGCGGTGCCGCCGAGGGCGCGCCGGTTGTTGGCGTTGTAGCTCGCGGTCGCGGTGAGCTTCCGCATCACCCGGATCTCGTGCTGGCGCTTGGCCTTGCGCGACGTCTTCTCGACGAGCCGCGTCATGGTCATGAGCATCGGGGCCTTGTCGGCGTCGGAGCGCGACTGGTGGTCCTCGAGCTGCCGCTCGACGCAGTTGTAGTTGACCGTGAGCACGGCCGACGGGGCCTCGCTCGCCTGGCCGCGCGAGCTCGCGGTGTCCTCGACCTCGCGGCGCTCCTCGGTGGAGTCCTCGAGGATGATCGTGCCCTTCATCTGGTCGACGAAGGCGCTCGGGGCGACCTCCTCGGCGATGAAGTCGACCTCGTACGCGCCGAGCGCGGCCTGCTGGAGGATCACGCGCGTGGTGACGTCGCGGTAGTCGATCGAGAGCTCGCTCACGACCGGGCTCGCGGGCTGCTGGGGCACGCGGCGGCGGCCCTCGGTGCGGGCCTGGGCGCGCTGGGCCTCGGCGAAGTCGCGCGGGTCGACGCCGAACGACTGGAGGCGCTCGGCGGCGAAGGGGTTCATGCCGAAGGTGGTCGGCGCGTTCGTGCGGCGGCGCTGCGCCGCGTCCTTGATGAGCATGGGCTGGTTCTCCTGGCGTGGGTTATCGGGAGGTCAGGGGATCAGCCCTGGTAGGTGTAGCGGTTCCACCGCACGGGGACGGGGAGGCCCGCCGTCGCGGCGATGTTCGCGGTGTTGAGCGAGCGCCCGACGACCTCGTAGTTGGTGCCGCCGGTGGGCGACGCCGGGAGGCGCGTGACGCGGCCCGACGCCGCGAGGCTGGCGCCCGCGACGGCGATCACGAGGGTGTTGGGGGGGATGACGGCCGTGCCGTCGCTCTCGAGCACCAGCTCGCCGCCGTCGAAGACGTCGATCGCGTCGCCGTCGACGACGCTGTGCTGGATGGCGCCGACGAGCTTGCCGAGGCCGGCGACGTCGAGGCTGTCGATCGCGAACTCGCTGCCGGTCGCGGTGCCGGCGCCGACGAGGCGGTTGGTGGGGATGGTGGCGCCGGCGCGGTTGGTCGCGGGCTTGATCTTGTCGGGGGCCGGGAGGCGGATGGGTCCGAGCATGGGCGGTTCTCCGGTGGAGGGTTCGGGCGTCGGTGCGGCCGCCGGTCAGGCGAGCTGCAGGTGCTTGCGCGCGGCCTCGGGGGTCTCCCCGCGCTGGATGTGGTCGACCGCCTCGCTCACGGAGAGCTCGTAGGCGGCCTCGCGGTAGACGGCCTGCAGCTCCGCGATCTGCTGCGCGAGGTCGGCCTTCTGGCCCGCGGCCTTGGGCTGCTCGCTCGCCCTCGTGGCGGCCGCCACGGTGCGGGTGCGCTCCGTGTCCTGGGCGCGCTGGGCGAGCTCCTGCACGCTCGACGCGGGGTAGGCCGCGTCGAAGGCGGCGCGGTCGGTGCGGCCGAGCGCGAGCAGCGCGGGCTTCACCTCGTCGCCCCAGCCCTTCGCGAGGCAGGTCTCGTCGACGCGGCGGGCGAGCTCGAGCTCGGCGCGCTCGGCGGCGGCCTTCGCCTCGGCGTCGGCGCGGGTCTTCGCCTCGGTGCGCAGGGCCGACAGCTCGGCCTGCACCTTGGGCAGCTCGGCGCCGGCGGTGACGAGCTCGGCGACCTTCGGCGCGAGGGGCGCGTCGGCGGCGAGCTGCAGGGCGGCGCGGACGGCGGCGCCGTCGCGGGCGAGGGCGACGACCGCCTCCTGGGCGGCGTCTTCGGAGGCGGCGGGGCAGCGCAGGGCGGCCGCGAGCTCGAGGAACTTGATCATGGGCTTGCCCTCCTTGGGGGCGGGGGTGTGGGACATCGAGACGGCGACGCCGGCGGCGCCGGGCAGCGTGGTGAGGGCGGTGCGCACGGCGGCGATCACCTCGGCGGCGCTCTTCAGGGCGTCGAGGCCGAGGGCGCGGCGGATCTGGCAGACCAGGTCGTCGGTGTCGACGCCGCTCGCCTCCTCCGACTGCCCCGCGAGGGACTCCAGCTTGTCGAGCGCCGCGAGGGTGTCGGCCTCGGTGCTGATCACCGGCAGGTCGAGGACGCTGCGGAGCATCGCCAGCACGTCGCCCCGGTCCTCGACGTCGCCGTACCAGTAGCCGAGCTCGGCGGCGCCCTTCGAGGCGGCGAGGCGAGGCAGGTCGGCGAGGCGCGGGTGCGAGGTCAGCGACACGCTGTGCAGCACCGTGCCGAGCGAGAGGCCGGTCTCGTCGGAGACGCCGGCGGCGGTCGAGATCGAGCAGAAGGGCCACGACGGGGGCACCTTCGCGGCCTCGTCGCCGACGATGGAGAGCCGCACCTCGGGGCTCACGTCGAGGCGGCCCTCGAGCGTGGCGACGACCTTCGAGAAGCCGCCCACGGTGCGGGTCATCGACCCGCGGCGGACCTCGACGATCCACCCGCGCGGCTGGGCCCACTCGGTCGGGCCGTCGCGCGTGTCGGCGTGCTCGACGACGATCGGCACCTTCGGGTACGCGGCGAAGTTCTTCACCATCGCGTCGATGTCCGCCGCGGTGACCTTCGCGTACGAGCCGTCGCGCAGGCGGTAGCTCTTGAGCTCGGCCTCGTACGCGAGGACCGACCACGGGCCGCCCTCGGCGTCGGTCGGCGGGACGGAGAGCTCGACGGGCGCGCCGTAGGCGGCGGGCGCGGGGCGCGGGGCGAGCTCGTACACGACCTGGGTGCGGGTGTTCATGAGGCGTTGCCCTCGGGCGGTTCGGTGGGGTCGGCGGGCTTCGCGCCGCCGGGCGGGAGCTGCGGGGGCGCCGGCGCGCGGCCGGGGATGGGGTCGCCCAGCAGCCGCTCGCCCGCCTTGGGCTCGGGGGCGCCGAGCTGCTCCAGGAACCACGGCTCGGCGATGCGCGCGCCGGCGTCGACGGCCGACTTGATCGCGCCGGTGAACACCGCCAGGTCGAGCGCCTCCTCGTGCGAGGCGCGCAGCTTCGGCGGGGCGCCGCTCTTGAACCGGTCGGGGTTCGCGCGGACGAAGCGGTGGAAGAGGATCGTGCCGACGCGCGCGACGTCGCGGCAGTCGACGCGGTAGGGCGTCATCGCCTTCGCGGCGGCGGTCTCGTGCGCGGCGCGCGCGCCGGCGACGATGTCCGACACGCCCGTCGTGCCGTTGATCGCCTTCGAGATGTACGCGTCGACCTTGTCGGCCGTGAGGATCTGCGCCGGGTTCGGCGGGATCTCGAACTTCAGCGCCTCGAGGCGCACCGTGTCGGGCAGCACCGCCCGCAGCGCGCCCGACATCGCGGCGATCGCGCGCTTCGCGGCGGCGACGTCCTCGGCCGTGGCCATCCGGTCGCCGTTCGACTTCGCCAGCGCCCCGTCGGCCTTGGCGCCGCCGGCGTTGAAGTACCCGATCACCGGCGGCCGCCCGCAGGTCTCGAGGAGCGCCATCAGGTGCTTCCAGGAGTAGACGCCGAAGAGCCAGTACCAGCAGACGACCGCGAAGAGGCCCTCGCTCGCGCGGTGGCCGCCGACGACGCGCGGCTCGTGGACGATGAACTTGTCGCGGTGGAGGTCCGAGACCTTCACGCCGTAGAGCCCGCCGAAGTCGCTGTAGGGGTCCTGCTGGTCCCAGATGCGCAGCGCCCAGGGGTCCGGGTCGAAGCGGTCGCAGGCGTACGACAGGCGCCGCTCGGCGACGCGGGTGAGCGACACCGGGGCGACGAGGCCGCCGAAGCGCTCCCAGGTCACCTCCTGCAGACCGGCGGGGTAGTACTTCGCGCCGACGATGTCCGCCGACCAGGTGCCCCAGCCGCGCTCCTGCCACTCGGCGTACAGCTCGGCGCAGGCGTCGCGGGCGTAGGCGTCGCGGACCTTCGAGGTGCCCTCGCCCGCGACCACCTCGAACTCCGTCTCCTGCACGCTGAGTTCGCGGTCCTGCAGCTGCGCGTGCAGGTGCGGGTGCGTGCGCCGCGCGTGGTCGGCGAGGTCGGCCCAGGCCTCGAGGTGGCCCTCGTTGCGCCGGCGCAGGATGAGCCCCAGCGCCTCGGGGGTGACGTTGACGCCGAGGAGGTCGCTCTCGCGGTCGGTCCACGGCCCCGGGGTCGCGAGCGCCTCGCCGCGGGCAGAGCGCAGGCGCGAGGCCGCGGCCTCGAGCAGCCCCGCGGCCGCCGTGGTGATCTGGGAGAGGAGGTTGGCCATTCGGTCAGCCCGCGAAGGGCGAGAAGTCTTCGGTGCCGAGCGCGTCGGGCGCGGCGGGCACGCGGGGCGCCGGGGCCGGGATCGACGCCTTCCACAGCGCGCCGACGAAGGCGGAGACCAGGTCGCCGTGCGCGCCGTCGGCGGTGCGCGGCGAGTGGATCGACATGCCGCCGCCGGGCGCCGGCTTCGACGTGACGCCGTTGAGCTGCGCGCGCAGCCGCGGGTGCTTCGGGATCGTGACGCGGCCCTCGCGCAGGAGGCGCCGGGCGTTGAGGTACTGCTCGGCCTTGCCCTTCTGGCCCTCGGGCAGCGGCACCACCGACAGCCCGTGGCGGGCGAGCTCCTCGGCGACGCTGTCGCGCTCGTGGGAGTCGGCGGCGACCTCGTCGAGGCCGAAGCGCAGGAGCGGCGCCGCGAAGTCGTCGCACACCGCCGAGGGCTTGAGCGGCGCGCCCGGCTCGGGGCGGCGCTCGTCGAGGAAGGCCATCTCGAAGCGGCCGTCGTCGCAGCGGACGATCGACACCGCCGAGGCGTTGCGGCGGAAGGCGAAGTCGCCCGCCGCGCCGTACTGGGCGCCGGGCTCCGGGGCGAGGTCCAGCGGCCGGCGCTCGTCGGTCGCGGCGTCGAGCGTGACCTTGTCGAAGAAGAGCGAGGAACCCGCGGCGAAGGGGACCGCGTCGATCTCCCGCTCGGCGTTGTCGGGGTCGGTCTCGCGCATCCAGCGCTCGAGCGATCCGTCCTCGTCCCAGGTCGGGTTGAGCGTGCGCGTCGGCGCCTGGGCGCAGAGCGCGTGCACGTGGGCGCCGAAGTCGGCGGCCATCGTCTCCTCCAGCAGCCCGACGCCGGCCACCCAGGGGGTCGAGCCCACCCAGGCCTGCGCGCCGGGGGCGAGGCGCTGCGCCGCCGCCCGGTAGATCTCCGTGTCGTTGACGACGCCGCTCGACTCGTCGCGGAAGAAGGCCGCCTCGTCGAGGCCGAAGAACACCAGCACGAAGCCGCGGCCGCCCTTGCCGCGCCCGGAGGCGGCGCGCACGCGGATCAGCACCCGCTGCCCGTCGGGGCGCACGAGCTCGATCTCGTCGGCGGTGTCCCGGGCGACCATCGCGCCGAGGCGGGGCGACGTCACGGTGTACCCGCGGACGAAGCCCAGGATCTGGTGCGCCAGCTTCAGGTCGGGCGCCATGAGGAGCGCGACGGCCTTCTCGCCGGGGGCCAGCGTGGGGAGCGCGACGGTCAGCGCCGCGTGGAGGGCCTTCGTCGCCATGAGGCGCGAGGTCTTCCCCGCGCGGCCGCCGGCGCGCACCGCGACGAGGCGCCGGGCGACCCGCGGTAGCTGGTCGAGCGCGCACCCGAAGTGGCGGGTGCAGGTGGCGTCGTCGATGCGGGTCGGGCGGATGCCCTCGGCCGCGTCCATGATCGCCGCCATGAGGGGCGACAGGGCGAGCCCGCACCACTGCGGCGACTCGCTGAAGGTGCGGTGCGTGCGGAGCGCGACGGCCGCGTCGTGGTCGTCGAGCGCCCGGGCGATCTCGGCGCGCTCAGCCGGCTGGAGCGCCGCCAGCTGCGCCCGGGTCATCGCCCGCAGGCGCGACAGCAGCGTATCCGGCAAGACGTGCATACAGGGCGTCGGCCTCGGGGGCCGGGGCGGCGGGGGCGTTGCTCTCGACGTTGAGGCGCTTGCCGTAGAGCAGCTCGTGGCGGTCGGTGACGGCGCCGCGGGCGTTGGCGAGGGCGGCGGCGAAGGCAGTGGCCATCGGCTGCGTCAGGCTCTGCCCGTCGGCGAGCTTCTGCCCGAGGGGTCGGGCGGCGGCGAGGGCAATCTCGGCCACCTCGTTGAGCACTGCGACGTCGGCGACCACCTTGCCGACGGCGACGGTGAAGGCGGGGGCGGCCGCCTCGATGAGGGCGACGGCCTCGGCGCGGGCGTCGAGGTGCTCGCCGCGGTGGTTGGACAGCCCCTGGTGGGGGATGCGCTCGCCCTCGGTCGCGAGCCACGCCGAGACCGCGCGGCCACTCTGGCCGGCGAGCAGGCGCGCGTCGATCTCCGCCCGGTGGGGGGAGTTGCAGGCGCGGCACTGCGCGCTGTAGCCGGGGCCTGGATTCATCGGGCTGTCAGGGGTGTCGGGCCGCTGTCGGGGCGCTGTCGGGGCGGCGTCAGGGGGTGGCGGACGGCCGGGCGGCGCCCCGCAGCCAGCGCACGAAGCTCGTCGGCTCCACGCGGTAGGAGGGTCGGCCGCCCTTCGTGCCGGCGCCGGGCTTCTCGCGGGTGACGCGGGGGACGTGCGGGTCGCGCTCCTGGCGGTCGGCCCACGTCGTCAGGTAGCGGTGCGCGGTGCGCTCGGACCCGCCGAGACCGGCGGCGCCGAGGGCGCGGGCGAGGGCTTCGACGTCCATCGTGGCGGGGTCCCTTCGAGGTGCTTGCCGGGCGGCGGGCACAAGTCGACTAAGGGGCGGTGAGGGGAGAGTTGTTGGCGAAATCCTCGGGGTCAAGTCGCTTGTCACTTTCGGTCAACGGCGACCGCCAGCGGTGCGGTCTCCGTCTCCCGCCGCCGCACCGCAGCGCCCAGGAGTAGCCGATACGCTTCCGCTGCGTGCACCAGCGCCGTCGCCTGTCGGGTCGTGAGCGCGTCACCCCTCAGCGACGTACCCTCGGGCCACGGACCGATGGGGAGCGCCATCCCCTCCATGCCCAAGCGCTCGCACTCGGCGGTCAAGCGCTCGCACTCGGCCCGCAGCGCGTCGAGGCAGACGGACCACACGGTGGCATCGCCACTCTCAACGTACCGCGTGACCGCCGCGTAGAGGTGCGGGCTGTGAAGCGACGCCTGCACAACCTCCGCCGGGATGAGCCACTGCCGCTCGGCGCGCATGCGCTTGTCTCCGCTCATCGCCTCGGCGCCTCCATGAGTTCGCGCACCCGCTCGACGACGTCGCTCATCCGATCGCTCCCTTCGCTCACGTCCCGCACCACGCCCGCACCGCCTCGCCCAGCATCGCCTCGGCCCGCGCCTCGGCCTGCACCTCGGGCGGCGCGCTCGAGCGGTCCACCCGCGGGCGCCCCACCGGCCGGAACACCGACACCGCGGGCACCGGCAGCAGCTCGTCGACCACGACGGCGACCGCGTCCTCCCACGACGTCGACGGCCCGCAGCGGCGGCCGAGCACCCGCAGCACGCGGGCGGTGTCGTACGGCAGCGCGGCCAGGCGGGCGGCGAGCGCGCGCCCCGCGGCGGCGTCGACGGGCGCCTCGTCGAGCGGGCGCGAGGTCTCGTCGCAGTACAGCAGCAGCGCGCGGATGAAGTCCTCGCGGCGGCGGATGCCCACCCGGCCGAGGGGGCCGAACACCTGCCGCGCCAGCGCCTGCACCTGGGCGTCGGTCGCGTCGACGGAGGCGCCGCCCGCGAGGCCCATCATGCGGCCGATGGGGTTCACGTCGCGGCGCACGGGGATGCGTGTCCGTTCGCGCTCCTCGCTGGCCCACTGCCGCAGCGTGCGGAGGTCCTCGATCGCCGCCGCGAGCTCGCGCACGGCGGGGGCCAGCTCCGGGGGCGCGGCGGGCGCGGGCCAGCGGAAGCCCTCGTCGGCGTAGACGCGGCCGCAGACGCAGACCTGCGCGGCGCCGGTGTCGAGGTAGCGCGCCTCGGCCAGCGGGCAGGCGTCGCAGTCGCTCGCGGCGACCACCGGGCCCACGAGCGAGGGGCGTTCGGGCGCCGCGTCGGGACAAAGCGGGACAGCGGGCTGGTCGCTCACCGGGGCGCCCCTCCCGCGGCGGCGAGCAGGGCGGCCTCGACCTCGGCCCGCGCGGCGAGCATTGCGTCGCCCGAGTCGCTGTCGGCCTCGACGTAGCCCGCCTCCGCGGTGAGGTAGCGCCGCACCACGTCGGCGGGGATCACGCCCGCGGGGGCGCCGCGCAGCAGCTCGTCGAGGCGCGCGGCGGCCTCCTCCGCGGCCTCGGCCGTCTCGCGCGACTCGGCCATCGCGGCGTTCTCGCGGTCGCTGTCCGTGTCGAGGATGGCCGCGTTGATCTCCTCGCGCAGCGCCGCGCGGTGCAGCGCCTTCATGCGGCGCTCGTTCAGCACCGCCCAGACGAGGGCGCCGAGCCGGGCGACGAGGGCGCGGACGCGGCGGGCCAGCGCCGGAGCGGCCTCGATCAGGGCGGCGTTGGCGTCGGCCTGCGGGCACCCGTCGGCGGTCGCGGTCTCCGCGTACATCGTGAACGCCACCGGCGAGACGCCGTCGGCGCCGTAGAGCATCGGCACGCCGTGGATGCGCGAGAGCTTCCAGGGCTCCGGGGTGATGCCGTCGAGCGCGCGGGCGGCCTCGCGATCGATCGCGGCGAGGTCGGGCGAGGCGGGATCGAGCGCCGGGGCCTCGGCGGGGAGGCACGCCGCGAACGGGCGCAGCACCTGCTCGCCGGGCGCCTCCACGAACTCGTTGGTGCCGTTCAGCAGTGCCACGAGCGGCCGCAGCTGGTCCGCGAACAGCGCCCGCATCTCGGGCCCGTTCCTCGGGTCGAGCGCGGCCTCCAGCTGCGCGGCGTAGTGGCAGGCGTTGTCGCCCCGCAGGAACACCCCGCGCCAGTCGCCCTCGAACTTCATCGGCCCCGTCTCCGGTCGCTCGCTCGTCATGAACCGTCGCCTCCGATCTCCAGCCGCACCCCGTACGCCTCGACCTCCACCGTCCGCCCCCGCCCCTCGCGCAGCGCCGCGAACGCGCGCAGCAGCACCCCGTCGAGCCCCGGCGTCCACGGCAGCCGCACCACCGGCGGCTGCGCGGCGAGCAGCGGCGCGAGGTACGGCCGCCAGAGGGCGTCGCGCGGGTCGAGCAGCGCGCGCGGGTCGACCTCCCACGGCGCGCAGGCCTCGGGCCCCACGCTCGGCCCGTCGCCCCGGCGCGCGGCGGCCCACGGCACCCGCCGCCATGGCACCACGAAGGTCCGTTGCGCCCGACGGTCGGGCGTCGTCCAGCGGTACACGAGCGCCGCCACGCCCCCGCCGTCGGCGCAGGCGTCGAGGTCCGCGACCTGGTGCGCGGGCAGCTCGGCGAGGCGCAGGTTGCCCGCGCGGCACTTCGCCTCGATGGCCACGGCCCGGCCGCCGTGCGCGCGGGTCGTCTGGCCCTGGTAGTCCGCGGGCCCGTCGCCGATGATCACGACCTCCCCGCCGCCGATGCGCTTGTGCGGCGGGCCGACGTGGCGCATCCGGGCGAGCACGCCCGCCGCGACGTGGGCGGCGTGCGAGGCGTCGAGCCACGCCTCGAAGGCGTCGCCCCGCTGCTGCGCGGCCCGCCCGATGGCGGCGTGGTTGCGGGGGCGCGTCACCGGCGGGCCTCCCGCGCGGCGGCCTGCGCCGCGGCGTCGGCGCGCTGCTGCGCCCGGCGGCGGTGCACCTCGGCCCCGCGC
>ERZ650304.285-NODE-285-length-30274-cov-11.248254_pt1 | contig 30274 bp, 23 predicted proteins | sample MGYA00376240_ERZ650304 | MGnify/ENA primary metagenome ERZ650304 (study PRJEB26733, sample SAMN07839271) | wastewater metagenome | biome: small river; feature: stream; material: water | place: USA: North Carolina | collected 2016-03-01 ... | reverse complement strand
TGCTGCAACCACAGCGCAAGGAATGACATGACCCCCTTCATCCTCACAGCCGTGTCCCATATGGCCCTTGAGCAAAAACTGATCGAGTGCGGCCTGAAAGTGCCGTGCGAAACAGGCTTCACTGTCGCGGACGGTGTAGAACTTTCCTACTACCAAAGCCAGCCCGCCGTATCCGGTCTGATCCCCGACACGATGGACGCCGAGGCCATCAAGGCATTGATGGGCAAAGACGTTGACGTGGCGGGTACGCCGATCCGTGCTTTCCTCGGGCAACCCGCGCCGGATGTTGAACCTGTGATCGACAACCTGCAAATCCGTTTAGTCCTCAGTGAGCTGGGCCTGCGCAGTGCTGTTGAGGCTTATGTGGAGGCAGCGGATCAGGAAACGAAAGACTGGTGGAATGAAAGCCTGCGCTTCCTGAAGTCAGACATCAGAGTTCAGGCTGCAGCCAAGGCGCTGGGTGTGACGCCAGAGCAGCTTGATGGGCTTTGGCTGCTGGGCGCGAAAGTAACAATTCTTTAACCCCCGGCAACGGGACAGTTGAAGCCTGGCAACAGGCTGAATGCCTGCGAAAGGAAAACCAATGGCAACGACACAAGAGACACTAAACCAAGACTCGGCTGAGTTTCAGGCCGCGTTCAGCGCGCCGGACCAAGAGCACCGCAAGATCTCCGAGGATGAGGCCTTTGGCCTGACGCCAGCGCAAGGAGAAACAATTCCACCAGAAGACGGTGATGCCGACGGTGGCATGAATGACAACACCAGTCCAATCCCAGAGGTTTCCGTGGTTATTGAGTCGGAACATGAAGACTCTCCCGTCAACAACGAGACCGCGGAAGAGGCTCCGCAGGACGAGCCAATGGATCCCAAAGATGCTCAGCGCGAGAAATCCTGGGAGGGCCGTCTGCGTGCTCGCGAGGCGGAGCTGAAGGCGCGCGAGGATGCGCTTGCCGCGCGCGAGGGCGCCATGTCGAACCCCACCTCAGATGATCCAGGCGAGGGCCAGGAGACGCCGGAGCAGGAGGCCGGTGAAGCCGAAATGACGGAGGCACTTGAACAAGCTGCCGCGGATGTCGAGAGCGGCGCCAAGACGCCTGAAGAGGCACTGGCCACACTGTCAAGCGACTTCGGCGAGGAGTTCGGAAACATGCTGAAGGTAATCATTCAGGCCGAAGCCAAGAAGATTGCTGAAGGCGTGGCAGATGAGCGTGTCGGCAAGGTGGGACAAACCGTCAATGACTTGCTTTCCGACATTCAAGACGACAAGGCGCGCAGTCACTTTGAGGCCATTGCTGATGCGCATCCAGACTTCCAGGAGATTGCCGGAGGCGATCTGATGAAAGGCTACCTGGAGCGCTTGCCAGAAAGCGAGCGAGCAAAGGCCGAGTCCATCATTGAAAACGGTAGTGCTCGGCAGATCATCAAACTACTGAATGACGTGAAAGCGTCCAAGCAGGCGGAGCCAGAGCAGATCACCCATGACGCAGCCTCGGTTGATGCAGCTGAAGGTGTTCGATCAAAAGGCTTGCGCATCCCTGAGAAGCCGGTGGAGTCGCAGGACTATTCCGCCGCATGGAACGAGTTCTAGTCAACACAACCTCATAGCAACCGCCGCAGAGAAATCTCCGGCGGTTTTTTCTTGTCCGAGAGGCAACCATCTGCCTCACAACAGCCGGATTTGCAGGGTGATCCGGTCATAGCACACCCCGCACACGGAGCACGACATCGGTCGCGCTGGCAGTTACTTCTGGGACAAGGCATCGCGCCTCCCCATGTGGAAGTCAACCGGCAAGCACACGGCATCGAGATGATTTGAAGCTCCTTTTTGAACCGGCCCGCAAGGGTCTTTTTTGTTTCAACTAAAGGAAAAATCATGGCATCTACTGCCTACGGTGATATTTCACCTCGGACCGCCGCTTACGCCGAGAAAGAGCTTCTCAAGCGCGGTCTCCCCTACCTCGTCCTGGAAAAGTTTGGTCAAGCTAAGAACCTGCCAAGCAACTCCACCAAGGTCGAAAAATTCCGCCGCTACAACGCACTGCCCAACACGCCAACCGCGCTGTCTGAAGGTGTGACACCAGCCGGTCAGAGCCTGTCGGTAACCGACGTGACTGCCACTCTGGTTCAGTATGGCGACAAGGTCACCATCTCTGATGTGATCCTGGACACCCACGAAGACCAGACCTTGAATGAGTCTGTGAATCTCTTGGGCGAACAGGCCGCACAGATGATCGAGCGCATGCGTTGGGGTCAGCTGGTCGCTGGCGTGAACGCGCTCTATGCCAACGGTGCCGCCCGCAATGCCGTGAACAGTGTGATCACCAACGCGGTTCAACGTCGCGCAGTGCGTACTCTGAAGCGTCAAAACGCACGTCCAATCTCTTCGATTGTTCGTTCGACTGCCGCCTATGAGACCGTCAACGTGGCTCCTGGCTTTGTTGGTCTGATCCACCCGGATCTGGAAGGTGATGTTCGTGCCTTGACTGGCTTTGTGCCAGCCGAGAAGTACGGCTCCATCACTCCATGGGAAAACGAGATCGGCAAGGTGGACGATGTCCGCTACCTGTCCAGCTCGATCTTTGTGCCGTTCACCGATGCTGGTGGCGCCAAGGGCTCGATGCTGTCTACCAGTGGCACCAGTGCTGACGTGTACCCGGTCCTGTACCTGGGCCGCGATGCATACGGGATCATCGCTTTGAAGGGGCAGTTCGCTGTAACCCCGATGGTGACCAATCCGAAGCCCAGCGATTCCGACCCATTGGCCCAGCGTGGTCACGTGGCCTGGAAGGCCATGCAAACGTGTGTGATTCTGAACGATGCGTTCATGGTCCGTGCTGAGGTTGCTGCCACCGCTTAACGCGGTTGAAGGGGCTAGTCCATATTTGGGCCAGCCCCTTCCGTAATTCAAAAAACCGAAGGAAACCATCATGGCAAAACTTTCTGATATGACCCTGGCCCCTCTGGTGGCCTTGCTGGGTTTTATGACCCTGAACAAGCCCGTCTTGGCGATCAATGCCGCATCCGCGGCTACCGTCAAGACGACCAATGCGGTTAACTACACCAGTAATGGTGTTTCGCTATCCAAGGCTGCTCTGTCAGCCCAATCCATCGCTGTGACCCACACGATGAATGGCACGGTTGCTGGCGGTGCTTATGTGCAGCCCGCATCCACCACGGTGTATTACACCTTGGGCGTTGATAACGCTGGCGCCATCACTGTGAGTCAGGGCTCTTATGCCGGTCAAAACAACTCTGTTGTTCAGGCTGGTGTTTCTGCTGTTGGCACTGGCGCCGTCCCTGACGTGCCAGCCGGTGTGACGCCATTTGGCGTGGTCAAAGTCGTGACAAACGGCTCCACCACGTTCACAGCTGGCACAACCGCGCTTGATGCGGCTGGCGTCACTGCCACCTACTTCGACGTTGCCGTTCTTCCGAGCGGCGCGCTGTAAGTAACACCGGCTTGACCGGTTTCCGCAAGGCCCTTCGGGGCCTTTTTTATGGCCCTTCGGGGCCTTCTGTTTTCGTGAGGCAAACCTATGGCAACCGATTCCAAATCCAAAGTCACCACCCTGGATGACCCCAAGCCAGCCGCAGTTAATGCTGCGATTGACGCAACTGAAATCCAGGCCGATGGCCGCGATGCCGAGCTCTCTGGCGAGACGGTGATGCTGACCATCTTCCCATCGGCGGACGAGCTTGGCCAAGAGGCAGTGTTCCTTGGTCACAACTCTTATGCATACCAGATCCCGCGCGGCAAACCATTCCGCGTGCCCCGCGAGGTGGCACAAGTTGTGGCCGATGCGGTGGTAGACACCTTCAAGCCTGGCGCAGATGGCCAGCTGGTCAAGGTGAGCACACCGCGCTACGCCTTCTCGATCACTCAGTAATCAACAGGAGCAGCAATGCTGATTGATGACTTCCTGAGTTACGTCCTGGTGGAGACGCCTGGCTGCCCAATTCCTATGGCCAGGATGCAGGTGATCTCCGCTGCTGATGAGTTCTGTCGCCAATCCAGGTGTTGGAACGAGTTTCAGGATTTCATCACGCTGGTTGATGGCGTCAACGAATACGACATTGACTCACCGGCAGACGCGGTGGCGCATGTCGTTTTGGGTGCGTGGGTTGGCTCTGTTGCGCTGACACCGGCCTCAATCGCAGAGCTGCAACTTGTGCTGCCAGCCTGGCGGGTTGCCACCGGAAACCTGCCGCGCTACTACAACAAGATGCTCGACAGATCGAGTATTGCGGTGTACCCCATTCCGGCAGGCTCTCTTGGTGCGCAGCTGTCGCTTCGCGTGTCCTATGCGCCCAGCGCCTCCGCAAAAACAATTCCTGACTTCCTGGCTGAGCGCTATCGCGAGGCTATTGCATCCGGGACCAAGTCGCGCCTGATGGCCATGCCTGGCCAGCCATGGAGCAACCCGTCGCTTGTCTCTTACTACCGAGACATCTTCGTCTCCGGCATGGCGATTGCCCAGGCTGAGTTGCTGCATGAGCAGTCGCCAGGCCTCGTGACTGTTCGTCCTCGCGCTTTTGGATTCTGATATGGGCAACTCCGTTCAAACAATGGTCATGACGGTTCAGGTTGAGCTGCAAGACCCAACCGGCATTCGCTGGTCAGCAACCGAGATCATTGGGCACCTGAGTGCTGCCGCAACGGAGATTGTGATTGCTCGCCCGGATTCCAATGCAGTGCATTCGACATTTGCTCCGGCGGTCGGGGCGCTGCAGGAGCTGCCAGCGTCGGCAGTTGCATTCATTGACATCGCCGGGAATGCTGGCGGGAAGAAGCAAAACATTACGCGCGTAGACAAGGCGGTTCTTGATGCGATTCAGCCAAAGTGGCAAAGCGCGCAGCCCGTCGCAGAGATCCAGCATTTTTGCATCGACCCCAACATACCGCGCACCTTCTACCTGTATCCGCCCGCATCGTCAGCAGCTCGCATCGATCTCATAACCGCTGACGCGCCGACGGCAATTCCACAGCCCGCTGGCGATGGCAAGGCCTGGACAACCGCGTCTGGCTCCTTCCCGCTGCGGAGCGAGTTCACTGAGGCGGCAATTCAATTTGCACTTTTCAAGTGCTGGTCCAAGGATGCTGAGTTTGGCGGCAACGCCAGTCTGGCCGCATCTCACTTCTCCCTTTTTCAACAAGCGTTGGGTATCCAGCGTGTCGCCGCCACGTCCGTGGCATCAACCAAGTAAGGAGCACTCACCATGCCTATGTCTACCTACATGCGCGGCAAATCTGTCGATCACGCATTCCGCAATATTGCATGGACCCCTCCCGCCACCGTGTACGTGGCCCTTCACACGTCCGATCCAACAATTGCTGGCACCCCTGCGACAGAGGTGTCTGGCGCCTGGTATGCCCGTCAACCAATCGCTTTTGCCGCGCAGACCACTGCTGGCCAAACAAGCAATAGCGCGACCGTGACATTTCCAGCCGTTACCGGTTCTGGCGTTACGGTTACGCACTTCTCCCTGTGGGATGCGGCAACCCTTGGCAACATGCTGGCATTCAGCCCGCTTAGTGCAAGCAAAACCTACTCGATCAGCGATGTGCCAAGCTGGTTGGCGGGAACCTTGTCAATCACCGGCACTTAAGGCGCTGAGTGAACGGGTTCTTCCTTAATGGGGCGGCGGTAAATGGGGCCGCTCTGACGAATAGCTTTGTTGCCATTCCGTCATCCAGCATCAGTTTTGCTGTTGCGATGTCGGAGCGCACGCTTAGCTTCTTGCCCGCCACCAGTGTTGCGCTCTCGATCGACTCGTCCGGGTCAATCATCAGCATTAGCCCGTTTGCACCAACGACAGCGACATTCAGCATTGGGACTGTTGGCGCGTTACTGAACTTCACTCCATTCCCTGCAAACACGGTTTCATTTGGGGTCACCTCTTCCGGAGATCCTATATTGATAGGCGGCCTGTCTGGGGATGTTGGGGTGAATGTGGTGCCAAGCGGACCTCTGCTGTGCATTACCTATTTTTCGCCAGAGCAGCTAGCCATGTCCGTAGATGCTGCTGGCGTTCTGCGCAACACGATCTACATGAGTGCAGCAGCAACTCTCAGTCTCGACACGAGTGGCGTGCTTGTCAGCTTTTCACCGATGCCAGCCAGCGCGATGGCGATTGGCCTGGACGCATCAGGCGGGATCGCTGTTAATGCCGCCGAGCAGGATGCTGATGAGCGAACGATGGTCCGTCCATATCAAGAAAGAACAATGGTGCGCCCATGACCATGCTTGGAAAATTCACAAAGCAGCCGGTAGAGGTGGAGGTTTACTCCAATCAGTATGTTGATGACTTGGAGCCAACAGATCACTTGATGACGGCTTTTGCCATCATTACCCGAAAGGGCGCTGCAATCTGGGATCAGGCGGTTCAAGCGTCGCCATACACCACCCTGGCTACGGATGATGGGCGGATCATTGTCGCCACGGCAAATATCACGGGTTACGGCGCGGCGCCAGATGGCTACACGCTGTACATCGCAAACAAGTCTCAGAACTCCGCCATCACGGCGTGCGGTTTTCCGATCCCGGCTCGCGGCGCGATGGTTATCCGCCGCTATTCCGGAGCCTGGGTGATTGAGGCGAGCACAACAGGAGTTCTTGTCGATTCCACTGGCGATCAGCGCGTTCGCACGTTTGTATCCGGAGGAGTCAATGGCACAAAGTACGAGGTGCAAGTGACGGTTACAACAAACGAAGGACGAACTCTGCAAGACGAGTTTGTCGTAAGCATTAAAGAGGCCTGACCATGGGTGTTCAACTCTGGACAAATAACGCAACCAGCACTCTGGCTGCACCGGTATCGAATGTTGCGCTGTCCATTCAAGTGGCAACCGGCGACGGAGGGCTGTTCCCCAGTCCGAGTGGCGGGGACTACTTTTACGCCAGCATGTGCAAGGTTGTCTCTGGCGTTGAAACAACAGTTGAAATTGTCAAGTGCACGGCCCGGTCTGCAGACATTCTGACTATTGTCAGGGCCCAAGAGAGCACCACGGCGCAAACGTACACAACGGGAGACCGCCTCAGTCTGCGCATGACTGCTGGGTTTGCCTCGCGAATTGCAACAACAGACGACGCGCAAACACTGCAAAACAAGACGCTCAAGGCGCCAGGTCTGACGTACTACGACAGCGGAACCTCCAACGCCGTCAATGCCAGCAATGGAACCCATCAGCGCTGGGCGCCGAGTACGGGGGCGCAGACTTTAACAATCACTGGCTGGCCCACTTCCGGAGTTCATGGGGAGTTGATGATTGAAGGTGTGGACCTTGGCGCTTCCACCATCACGTGGCCCGCGATTAACTGGGTAAAGCCAGACGGCACATTTACCACCTCAGTCAGTACCTATCTGGCATCCAAGGGCGTCACTCTGCAATCCAGTGGCATTGACTGGCTTGTGCTTTGGACGCGCGACGGCGGCACAACGATTTATGGGGCGATCATTCGATGAGTCCCTTACTGCGGCTCGCGCTTGGCGGCAAGGCGCCTCTCGTTCTAACCTACGTGGATGAAGCGCACGGCGCTGGCGGTGCGTCGCTTGGATCGGGGCAGGCGGGCGACCTGATCGTTGGCCTAAACCTTTCTGGCGGGAATATAAGTGGCGGTACGTTTCTGAGAGATCTTGTTCCAGGGTACGGCGGATACCTGTCGTACATCATCAGTGGCGCAGGAGCCAGCATCTCTGGAACATACGACTGCTTCCTGGTTCGATTCAGGCCGAGCAAAGCAATCACAAGCGTGTCAGCCAACTCTACATTGACCGATGTCAATGTCTCCAGCGGGTCAGTGCCTGGTTTTGGTTCGTCAGGGGTGAATCTGGTTGTTGGCTTTGGTCAAGAGTCCACGCCCACCGCCTTCATGAACTTCACAAGCCTGACCAATGTTTACAGCTCGCGCATCAAACCGCAGTACGCATCGGCCCAGGTTGCCATTAACCCGGCGCCTGCAAGTGCAGCTGCGTTTACCGTAACTGGGGGCGGGGCTATGTATGCGAACTCTTACGCAAACGCGGTTCAGATAAACATTCAAGGGTAGGCCATGTACACAAATGAAAAAGGCGAGCAGCTAACCCTGGCTCAAGTGCTGGAGTCCTTCCCGGACACAACCTTCCCGGCTGGAACGACGGAGTTTCCGGGATTCACTTTTGTGGTTGAGCAACCCGTTGCAGCAACGCCTTCGCCCATCTTGAGTGTGCCAATGGTCAAGGCAAGAAAGGCCTTACTGCTTGAGGGGGTGACCGATGCGTATGTGCGGCAAGTGCTGGCTCAACTGCCATCCCCGAATTCAGACTTGGCCTTGATCGACTGGGAGTACGAACAGTTTGTCCATCTTGACAACCCGTTGGTCGCGTTTGTTGCCAGCAAGAAGGGGTGGGGAGACGCCAAGGTGCGAGACCTATTTGCAAAAGCCGCAACACTCTAAGTCAAAAAAAGGGAGGCCACCGTGGCAACGGAACCATTCAGCCAATCAAAGTTTTTAGACACCAATGGATGGTCTGGCGCCGAGCGCCGCGCTCGCGTCCCACACATTGACGATGCAAATCCGATTGTGCGAAAAATCGAAGACTACATCGACAGCCGCCTCACCCAAAACGCCGAGGCGCATCAGTCCTGCTTCAGCGGAAAGTTCGATGAGCTCACAAATTTAATCCAGTCAGGCGTCCCGGATGGGGACATGGAAAGCCATCGCCGCTATCACGAACTACTCATCCGACAGGCCGAACGCCGCGACAAGCTGCAGCAGGCATTGATTGAAAAAACCTTTGCCGGACTCGTCTGGGCCCTGGTACTGGTGGCTGGTGGCTGGGCATGGAAAGGCATTAAAGACGCCTTGGGGATTGCTAACTAATGAAAACCTCTGAAAAAGGGCGCGGCCTGATCCGCGAATCGGAATCACTGCGCGTTTTTGCATACCCCGACCCCGAGTCGCCACTAGCTGCAGCAACTCCTGGTAAGCGCTGGGGATTCAGAAAGGCACAAGAGATTCTGGACATCTTGCCGCCAGAGAAGCGCTTGCTGTCTGGCGATCCTTGGACTGTTGGCTATGGTCAGACCAGGGGCGTGACCAAAGACTCCGTGATGTCGGCAGGGCAGGCTGAGATAAATCTGTCCGAAAGTCTGCCGCGCTATGAGCGCCTGGTGGAGATGTCATGTACACGCATCCCAACACAGAACCAATTTGATGCCTTGGTATGTATTGCATGGAATTGCGAAGCGGCTGTATCGAAAAAGAGCTCAATCATTCGGGCACACAACCGAGGAGACTTTTCAGCCGCAGCCAAAGCATTCACTCTGTACAACAGGTCCAACGGGAAGGTTGTTGACGGATTGACGATGCGCCGACGCAGGGAGGCTGCGCTGTACCTGACGCCAGACTATGACGGCGCCCCTGTGGATCCCATGACAGAAGTATCTGCACAGGTGGTTGATGAGCCTAAGCCACTAACCTCTAGCAAGATCAATATTGCCCAAGCTGGTACAGCAACGATTGCCACGGTGACGGGGGCAACAGAGGCGCTTAAGGCTGTTGGAGATTTTAGGGATTCCGTGTCAGGCCTCGGAACTTGGATGGTCCCGCTTGCGTGCCTGGCGGTTGTGGTCCTGTGCGGTTTCACCATCTGGCAGCGCTATGACCTACGAAAACACGGGGTGGTGTGATGTTCGGGGCGATGAATCCGACCCTGATCGCTGCGCTTGTGAGCCTTGCGCTTGGCTTCGGTGGCGGCTGGACATCCAACGGCTGGAGACTAAACGCAGAAATAGCGCAGATCAAGAAGACGCAAGCGGAGGCTGTGACAAAAGGCGTCACGGAGTCCATGGAAAAGACAGTTCAGTACCAAAGGAAGAAAGATGAAGCCCTCCAAAAAGCCGAATCCCGTGCTGCCGCTAACGCTGCTAGTGCTGCTACTGCTCGCGCTGAGTCTGACCGGCTGCGGGCACTGCTTGCCAGCTCCTCCGGGACCATCTCCCGAGCTACCCACGACTCCCTTGTTGGCTACGCCACTGCCCTCAGTGACGTATTCGGAGAGTGTCAAGCTGCAGCTGCTGGATTGGCAGAAAAGGCTACAGGCCACGCCGCTGATGTCAAAACCTTAATGGAGGCCTGGCCAAAATGAAATATCTCACTGCAGTTGTTTTGGGCCTGCTGGTCGGCGCGTTTGGGCTGTCGATTCATCCGGTGTTCGCTGGCCTGGCTTGGTACTTTGCAATCATGCACTCGCCCTGGTATGCCATGGGTGTCGCGCCGTTTGCTATTGGGTTTATCGCTTGCCTGCTGACCGAGTGGGGCGAAGTGGATGAGAACGGATACCTCCGCGGCAAGCTGCCTGGGTGGGCGTACGCATGGTCAACTCCGGATGAGGCGGCGCCAGGAGATGTGCGTGGAGAGCCTTGGCTAAAGAACGTGTACCGATTGTTTGGGCCAACGGCTGCCTGCATGTACTGGCATCTTGAGCGCAACCGCGGCATGGGGCTTTCGTATATGGCCAGTCGAAAGACCAGTGACCAGCGCTATCTTGACGGAAATGCCTGGGGCTACCAAGAGATTCCCAGTGGCGCATGGCGTCACGTCTGGCGAATTGGCTCGATTGCATCGTTCGGTATTGGCAATCAGACCACCATGGTCCAGGGTCAAATGTGGATTCGTCCATGGGTGTCTATTAAGTTTCAGCATAACGGGAATCCTTGATGGGCGCTTTAAACATCACCAATTTTGGCGGGGAGATCCCGCGCAGTCCTGCGCGATCCCTTCCTGTTGGCGCAGCTCAGATCAATCAGAACCTGCTTGCGACGGCGACAGAGTTCCGGCCAACACTTGATCACTCTGTCGTAATGACGGGGGCTATAACAGGTGCCAAGACTTTGTTTCGCGGCACGAGATCGTCAACTGGATCCAGGATAACGGACGCCGTAACCGGTTGGTACACCGATGCGCAGGATGTTAGCTTTGTTAAGGGACAGCTCAGCGACGACGAGACGGATGTCACGTACTCGACGCATGACAACGGACTGCTTCCTCCTGGGGTGTACTCTGTCAACCCGGTGACAAGTCGCCGCCTCGGTGTTCCGGCGCCCGGTGCATTAACCGCAACCTTAAATTCAAAGTCGCAATTCACCCTTGAGCAGGCAAATGCATGGCTAACATCGACGCTGCAGCCTGCACTCAAGACCGCACTGGTCGACAGTCTGGAGATGGCTCAGGACAAGGCTCGGTTTATCGCTCAGGCAACGCCTTACGCGGGGCAGCTTGTGTCCGTGGCTGGCGCCACAAACATTGACCCAGTTTACCTTCCGCCTGTTGGCCTCACCCCATCTGTTCGCGGTCAGCTTGAGCCCTGGAATGTGCATATTGGGATTGCCACCAATCTGTTGGCAACATCAAAACTGGATGACCCGACCCTTGGTGGGGTGACGCATATTGACCCTCGTGGAAGTGGCGCGTACTACCACTACATACCGGTTAATGTGCTGGCTTACTGGCCTCGGGTTACAGATGTGGCCGGATTCAAGGCAAAAATCGCTGCACTCAAAAGCCCGCGCGACGGCACGGAGGCATTGTTTACGTCGGCCCAGGTGGACAATCTGGCCGCCAAGCTGGTGGGCCTGTTCGATGTTGAAGACTCTCGCGTTGTTGCTAAGCGAGCAACCCTGGACAAGGCATTTGTGGACTTTGGCAATGCCATCTACAAGTCGGTTAGCGCGTCCAACCTAGCGCCGCCAGGAGCTGAGCCAGATCAAAACAACCGCACAGCTTACCCCAACCCGTTTGTCTACACCCCGGGCTACAGCACTGGCGGTGACTCACAGACAACCGTATCCGAGTACAAGTCCACAAGCTATCTTGCCTGGGAGCGCGACCATGCAGTATGGAAGGCCGCCAAGGACGCCTACGACAGCAGCATCGCCGCGGCAAAACTGAACGCCGCTAGTGGCGTGGCCGCAGTCAAGGCAGCGCAGGTCGCCTGCGAAGACGCAAGCCACGACATTGAGACGCTTGCGGGAAGCATCTACAACACGCTGGATGATCTGATTGCCGCCGTCCTGTCCGATATTGGATTGGTGAATAGCAGCACAAACACCAATGGCTTGATCACGGTTGACCCGGATCGCATTGTGGACTCTCGCTTCTACTTCGCCACATGGTGGTCTGCCTGGAATGAGGAATCTGCACCATCCCCGGTAACAGACATGCTGGAGGTGGATCAAAATGACGCGGTCACAATCACTCGCCCGGCGCTACCAGCCTACAGCAGCCCAACCCATTGGATGCTGTATCGCAGCAATGTCGGCAACAACTCGACGGCGTTTCAGTTGGTTGAAAAAATACCAGTGGCGACCACCTCATACCTGGACGAAAGGATGTCAGCCGAGCTTGGCGAGGTCTGCCCGTCTGTGACATGGGCTGAACCGCCAACCATTGTGGTGAACGGCGTGACCAACCATCTGCGCGGCTTGCGCGGCGGTCCAAATGGCGTAATGGCGGGGTTCATTGACAACTTTGTTGCGTTTTGCGATCCATACCATGGGTATGCGTGGCCGGTGGAATATCAGCAGCCTTTGGAGTACCCGGTGGTGGGCATTGGGCAGTTTGGCCAGACGTGGTTTATTGGCACGATGGGCAAGCCGTACCTGATTGGCGGACCCGATCCATCGAGCTACACGCCGCAGAAGATGGACATCGATCAGCCGTGCGTAAGCGCTCGGTCCATTGTTAGCGCCAATGGCGGGGTGTTTTACGCATCCCCTGATGGCTACTGTTTTTGCTCGCTGAGCGGCGTCGAGGTTTTCACGCAGGAGTTGTTTGCTAGGGAGGACTGGCAGAAACTGGACCCAGGTAGCATCTTCTCGGTTATGCATGATGCAGTGCTGTACTTTTGGTACTCTGGGGGTGGCGGCGGGTGCTACGCCATTGATACCGTGGCCAAGAAACTGGTTCGCCACGACTTCTTGGTAACAGCCGTGTTTGATGACATTGCAACCGACGCGGTTTACGGCGTCAAAGACAATGCCATTTATCGACTCTTCTCGACCGGAAGGCGCACGGGTCGCTGGACTTCCGGCCAAGGTGTTTTGCCTTCGGTCACGGCGTTTGCCTGGCTGCAGGTGTGGGGCGATCAGTCGCCATCGGCGCCAGCAACTATTCGATGGTATTGCGATGGATCTCTTGTGCACTCGGTGGATGTTGTTGATGTAAATCCAATAAGACTTCCGCCGGGACGCTGGCGCGAGCACACAATCGAGGTTGTGTCGCAGGCCAGAATTACGCAAGTGTCCATGGCAAGCAGCACCGATGAACTGAAGCAGGTATGAGTTTCCCAAAATTCCCAGGCCTGAGCGCCCCAATCTCGCTATCAGAGCTGATTCAGTGGGCGCGGTCCATCAATCAGTGCATTGAAACACTTACCGGCTCAAGAGGTAGTGAACGAGTCGCCACCGCATCGGAGCTGAAGTTGGTGCAAGATGTCGTAGACAAGTTAACATCCGCCAAAAGAGAGGTCAAGCCAGGAGACATCACGATTGACATTGGCGGCGGCTTGACGGCATCTGTGTCGCTGTCGCAGTTGGTTGAGAAGCTGGTTGCCGACAAAAGAATGCAGGCGGCATTTGCGGCATCCAACTCTGCCACTTCCGCTGCGAACTCTACTGATAGTTCTGGACTCACCAGGGTGCAGCAGATGTTGCAAAGTGAGGTTGATGCGGCAGCCCAGGTGGCCTCAGCGGCGAAATCAGACGCAGCCAGCGCCAAAAAAACAGCAGACGAAGCTATACAGCTTGCACTCAAATCCTCTGGCGGTGGGCGTGGTTCGATTGTCGGATATGGGTCGCTCGGGTATTTTCAGACAAACGCATGGCGAGATGAGGTTGCCATCTATGTTGTGCAGGAGAGCCTTGGGCTAAATCGCGCTGGCGTTGTTCCGTCTGCGAGCGATACGGCAAATCTGGTCATTGGCGATATGGTCACCCTGACTGGCATTGATGGTACGACCTCTCACACGCGGCAGTGGCTCGGGCCATCCGCGGGATGGGTTGATTGCGGCTCATTTTTGACGGGCTTGGCCATTAAGGATGGCAGCATTCCGAAGGCCAAGGTTGCATCCCTGGCACTTCAGGTTATTGACTCGATGTTTGGCACCTATGCTGGCTCTTACTACATAAACGGCGCCACGACTGTTAACTACGGCGGACGAAGCCTGGATAACATCTCCAGCAAAACGCCGGTCTAGCCCTCTCTTGCAACGCCATTGCGACACCGGTAAAATCAACCTCAGCACTAAAGTCGGACAGACACCCCCGACAAAATAACAAGCGGCCACTTTGCTGGACCCGCTTGCCCAAAATTCCCCCTCCCACACATCCGACCGCCTCTTGGCGGTTGTTTTATTTGCGAGTCCGCATGAGTCGATATTCCATGACGGCTGACACGGTGCGCGTGCTGAATTTTGTGCAATCCATCATGCCCTTGCCCGCCTCGGTTGGCATGAAGGCGCTGGGACTGGAGCGCGATGGGCGGCTCATTGCTGGCCTAGTCTATGAAGGATACAACGGCGTCAATATCTGGGGCCACCTGGCTGCCGAGCCTGGATCCAGATGGATGACGCGCGAGTATTTGCGCTACTGCTTCGCCTACCCGTTTGATGAACTAGGTGTCAAGCGAATCAGTGGGTCGGTGGCTGCCAGTAATCTGCCCGCTCAGCGCCTGGATGAGCATCTTGGCTTCAAGAGAGAGGCTGTCTTGCAGGGTGCCGCGCCTGATGGTGGCGATGTGATTCTGTACGTGATGCGCAGAGAAGACTGCAGATACCTTTGAGGTGAGACTATGTTGATTCCAAACAAATTCAGCGGCTACTTGGCAGGACGCCGCATCTATCCGGGGGGTGGCAAAGGCGCCACCGCCGCGGCCCCTGATCCCGCACTGGTTGCCGCACAGATCAAGTCCATGGGCATTCAGGACGACAGCATTAAGCAGATCTTGGCCAACTCTCAGGAGTTGATGCCGCTCCAAAAAGAGCAGCTTGGCTTTGGACTGAAGGCAGCCAAGACCGCCTACGATCAGTCGCAAGAGGATCGCACCTGGGCGGTTGGCCAGCGCGACAAGCTGACGCGCCTGCAAAACGGCATGGCCGATGAGGCTGCCACATTTGGCACGGAGGATAAGGCCAATGAGCTGGCTGGTAAGGCTGGCGCGGATGTGACGCAAGCCTTCTCCAATGTGCGCGAGCAGGGGGCAAGAGCTCAGCAGCGAATGGGGGTCAACCCGAACTCTGGCAGAGCAATTGCCACGCAGAACGGAGTGGACATTGCCCAGGCTGCTGCTTTGGCAAGCGCTAGGACCGGTGCACGCACGCAGGCTAAAGGCTTGAAGCTGGCCATGGAGGATCGTGCCATGGGTGGACTTAGCGGCGCGCCGTCTGTCGGGATGGCGGCCACCGGCTCTGGCGCTGGTTTTGGTTTGAGTGGCATTAACGCGACCAATTCAGCTTTGTCTGGGATGAACTCTGGATTCGGTCTTGGCGGCAGTCAGGCAGGCGCTATGGGCTCAAATGCCACCGGCATGTACGGCGCTCAAGGAAACTTCAACATTGCGAATGCGAATCTTGCTAACCAGGATCCGTTGATGGGGGCTATTGGAACCATAGGGGGGATGGCTGCTGGGTCTTATTTTGGCGGGCTTGCCTCACGAAAGGAGAAGTGACCCTGATATTTTATTGGCCTGGCAATGAGATCCTAATTGTTTTTGCCTCTCCGCTTTTGCCTGGGAACTCCTTAAATAAGGCCTCAATCATCGCTGGCATGACTGCGGACAGGGAGCTATTGACACCCTCGCTTTTGACGGTTGCTTGGTACAGAATGCGTCCGCCATCAGCTCCGGCGGACTGTTTCCTGAGAAAAAAGTCAAGCTGCCGCATGTAAACAACATCAGATGACACGCCAGACCCAACGACGCCAATTTTTGGCGCACTGGAAATTGTTCCGGAGTATTGGTATTGGCTGGTGCCAGCGGTCAATGTTCCGCTTGCTCTTGAAGTTGCTCCGCCAGTGGAGCCAAAAATGGGATACGAAGATACGGTTGCTCTCCCGTTGTCAATGCGATAGACGAAAGAAGCAACCATGCCCGCGGCTGATGGTGCTGATTTCGAGTACCCATTCGCCCGAAGACCGGATTCGATCAATCCACTGTAGTGTAGAAATTCAAGATCGCCAGATTGACCTGGAGCCGCTTGCAAAAAATATGTCTTGTCCAAGGGCTCTTGATCCAACTGATGGAACCTGGCAACGTCGGACTCTACGAATGTCGCACACCCCGCCAAAAACACTGCAATAGCCAAAAAAAGCAATCTCATTTTTCGTCCTGCAAATGCATCAGTTTACCTGCGCGTCTTGAAACATTCCAGTCCAGCTCAATTGCATTTGACACCCGAACATATCGCCACAAGCGATCTTAAGAATTAGGAGCCACCCCATGTCGCTTAGAGGTCTCGCGTCTTTCACTGCTGGTCTTGGAACCGGCTACTTGAATCAACTCCGCCGAAATGACGATCTTGCTCGCCAGGACAGGCTTGATGCCATGCGGGAAAAGGAGTTCGGCTTGCGCGAGCAAGAGCACGCCTTGCGCATTGACGAGGCCAATGCAGCCAAGCGGCAGCGCGAAGCGCAAGCCGAGATGGATCGCGTGGAGGCAGAGGCGCTGGCGCCTGTCGCTCCGAAGCAGGTTGCTTTGGCAAATTACTCCGCGCCCAATCCAGACGGAAGCACAACCCCAAAATCAGCCATTCAGCCTGACGCGGATGCTGCGCAAAACGCCATTAACGTCATGCGCCAAGAGGGCGATGTTCCTGGTGACAAGGCCGGGGTTTCGACTGGCTATCAAGTGCGCGCCCTGGGCGGTAGGAAAAATCTTTATGCCGGCGTTTCCGCTGCTGCGGATGCTGCCAAGTTTGCCCAGGAGAATCAAGGCTCAAGCTACGCCAGGCACATGGATCTGGTTGATAGGCTGTCAGCCATTCCCGGCGGGCGCAAGCGCGCCGAGGAGATTATGACCAAGGCGAAGGCGCTTCGACAGGAGGGCGTCATGGATGCCTTGCACCTGGTTGACCAGGGTAGGCCAGAGGATGCGCTTGCCTTGTTTAACTCGACCGGAACCGTCAAGGCGCCGGATGGCGCAGTCATCAAGACTGATCGCAACGCCAAGGATTTTCTTGGTCGCCCCGGGGTCCATCAACTCGTTGGTGCCGATGGATCGGTGCTGGTGCCTGACATCCGGGCCTATGCGTTGTCGCACATCTTCACGCCGCACGAGGGGGCGGCATTGGAGCGCGCCACAAACCGCGATGCCGTTGCCGACTCGCGTGATGAGCGCGACTTTGGTTTGCGTGAAAAGTCAACCAATGCAACGATTCGCAATCAAGAGGGCATGCTGGCGCTTCATCGCGATTCGGCCAGCCGAGCCAATGCCGCAGCGTCTGGCGAGGGCGCCATCAAAAAGGCTGAATCTATTTTGGGTCGCAAGCTGACGGGCGCCGAACGCGAACGCCTGGCTGGCTTTGGGCGTGATGAAGATCAAATCAGCAAGTTTGCTTCAGAAGCAGCCTTGTCTGGCGTCAAGAGCGGCACGGTCCAGCCGGAGGAGGCGGCCAGTGTGCGCAGCAGAATTATTCGAGAGAACGCAGGCAACACGGGCGCGGCCAAGCTAAAGCAAATACTTGACCAGGCAAAGGCCAGCGGCAACCTGCAGGCGGTAATTGACCAGGCTGTCAAGGCTGGTGTTTCTCCAGATGCCATCAAGGCAATTGGTTACTAAGGATGGGTATGGCAGATTTCAGCGGAATTGATATTGACGCAGTGAATAGCTTGCTTGGCAAGCCGCCAGCTCCGGTCAAAGCGCCTGGGCGCACGATGGGCGAGGTTATCAAGGATACTGGCGCCCAACTGGCCGAAGGTGTCAACACCATTGCTGGCGCTATTCCTGATTTGATCGCGCCAGAGTCTGGGGTATCTGAGTTTTTCCGCGATAACGCAAAGCACTGGCAAGGCAAGCAATCGCAAAACTTGCAAGACAGAGCGGACGCCGCCAGCAAAGCCATCGATAAGGCTGGCGAAGACGGTGTGATTTCTCAAATCTCAGAGGCTGCCGGGCAATACTTTGGCGACCCGGGCTTGGCCGCTCGGTTTGTTGTTACCAATATCCCGAGCATGATTCCTGGGATTGGCGCAGCCAAGCTGGCAAAAGCAGCCGCGCTGGCCAGGGGTGCAAGCGAGGCTAAGGCTATCGGCATGGCAACCACAGCGGGCGGCGCAGCCAATGCTGTACTCAATGCGGGCGGTGCGCGCGGCGATTCTTTTGAGGACATCAAGCAAACACTGATCAAGCAAGGACTCTCGCCTGAAGCCGCAGAGCGGCAGGCGCTCACGGATTCTCGTGTGGCGGCTGCTGTTGGTGGGCTGGCTGGGTTTGTAAGTGGAAAAATCGGGGTTGAAAATGTTCTCTCTGGCGGCGTTGCAAAAGGCGGCCTGAAGGCTGGAGCTGGCCAACTTGCCAAGGAGTTGGCTGGTGAACAGATAGAAGAAGTCGCACCCAAACTCGTCACCAATGCGCTGGCCAGTCAGTACGACGACCGAGGCATTGGCAAGGATGTTGGGCGAACAATCGTGGAAACCGGCATTGGTTCCGCGCCAGGAGCTGCGATTGCGGGCGGCGTAACAGCCGCGCAACCCAGCGCCCCCAATCCGGCTGGCAAAAAAGCCAACGACCCTGATGCCGTACTGTCGCGCGCTGCTGTGAATTCTGGTGCGGCACCCGCCGCGCCGATTGCCGACCCCATTCATGCCAGAGCTGGCGAAATCTCCGACCTGATCACAACGCATGGACTGATGCCTAATCTGCCGCCCGATATTGCGGATGGCGTGATCCAGCAAATGAGCATTGCGCGCAACAAGCGCTTGCCAGCAGCCACCCGGCAGCAGGCGCTAGACATCCTAGAGCAAGGCATCGCCCAGGCGCGAGAGCAGGGCATTTTGCCGCCCGAAGCGCCGCCCGACACCAATGCCTCAATCAACCCACAAGACCCGGCAAATGCCGGGTTTTCTGCTTCTGGAGAAGACCATGGCACTGCGTCCCATCAAACCATCGAAGGCCAACCGCAAGCGCCGTCCTCCGAAGCAGGCGGTTACTGGCAGCTAACAGGGTCTGACGGACGGGTTCTTAGCGACTCCAGAAATGATAGCAACAAACCCAACTCCTCATTGCCTTCGGATGGTATTTCATCCGAAAACAACGAGGCTCCACGCAGCATGGTTGGCGCGCCCGTTGTCCAGATCCCTGCTGGCGAAGGTACGGCGCAAATTCGCAAGCGCAAAGCACAGCTCGGCCAGATGCTGGCAGATGGGTTTGACACCATCGAGCAGCGGGATGGCAGGCATTGGCTGGTGAATGTCGCCAAGAACCAAGAGATGCCGCTGAGTGGGCCGCTGGATGCTGTGCTAGCCACCAACCTGATCAGGTCTTATGTGGATGCGCAGGCGCATGAGGCTGCAGCAAGTCCCAAAAATGGACTGACGCCTCCAACTGAGGCCCAGATTGCGGCAGAGAATTACAAGAAGGGTCATCTGCGTCTGAATGGCATGGACATTGCCATCGAGAATCCGCGCGGATCAACCCGCTCGGGCACCTCGCCGGACGGCAAGCGCTGGGAAACGAAGATGGCCCACCATTACGGCTACTTCAAGGGGACCGTTGGGGCTGACAAGGATGCACTGGATGTATTCATTGGGGCGCACCCGGAGTCTGATCAGGTTTTTGTGATCGACCAGGCTAATAAGGACGGCAGCTTCGATGAGCACAAGGTGGTGTTCGGCGCGCGCACCGAGGACGAGGCCCGACTGACCTACCTGGCCAACTACGACAAAGGCTGGACAGGCCTGTCCGCCATCAAGCAAATGACCGTGCCCGAGTTCAAAGCCTGGGCAAAATCCAACGCCGCCAAGAATCCTGCATCGCAACATAATACTGGCGACGTTACAGGAGTTGAAGATGACGGAAGAGGAATTCCAGGCCGTGAAGTGGTTGCTGGACCGAGAGAAGGCGGCGCAAACGACGCGGGGGTTGGCCAAGGAGGGCGGGAGCATATCCTGGCGCCAGAACGTGTTCGACGTGGAGTGGCTGGAGGAGCCAGTCAGGACTATCGCGTCAGACCTTATGGCGAGGCTGAACTTAGACTAATCCGCAAGGCGTCCAGGGCGCTAAATCGACCCTCTCTGGCACCGGCAGACCCAACGCTGCCACACGTCCGCGCGCTGAATGCGCTGCTGGATTCCATGGAGCGCCTGACAGGGCATCGCGGCCTGGCGATCTCCGATCCTGGCGAGCGTGGATTTGATGGCGTCAAAATTGGTGGCGACACAGTCATCAACGCTGACAACCCCCACCAGCACGTCGCAGAGACAATCGCGCACGAGTTCAAGCATCTCACCGAAAAATTCCCGTCACTCGCCAAGCTGTACGACCGGCTCTGGGCCTCCATTCCAATCGAGGCGCGCAGGGCCTACTACGACAGGTATCTAGGCAAAACCAAGAAGGCTCAAGGCAAGACTTACGCCACAGCCACCAAGGCGGATCGCGAGTTGCTGAAGGATGAAATGCTCGCCGACTTCATGGGCAAGCGCTTCAATGACCGTGCCTGGCTGCAAGACCTTGCTAAAACCAAGCCCAACTTGTTTGGGCAGTTTGTCAAGGATTGGCTGCATATTCTCGACAGCCTGATTGGCGAGCTGAAGTCACTCATTGGCATCAATGACGGCCAGGGCAATCGCGACAAAGACATCGACCGCTTGATGGTTGGTTACGTCAAAGAGCTGGCCGAAGCCAAGGCGATTGCCATGGATGTGGCTACTCAATGGGCCGAACAGAATCCTCGCCTGGCCAAATCTACCGGTGCTGGCGAAGCCATCCAGCTCAGCAGCCGCATTGACAGCATCGACGACCTGGGCAACTTCAATCTCGACAGCAATGACGAGTATGACTTTGACCCTGCCGACATGGCCGATGAATTGAATGCCGAGCTGGCTGCTGAGATCGAAGCCCTGGCGGCTCCCGGCTCTGTGTCGAAGCATGACATTCCTGCGCTAGAGGCATCTGATGCAGAAATCCGTCAGCACGGAATCATGGCCGAGGACGCCTATCCTGATCTCGACTGGCGAAGAGCGCCTGGATCCGGTGGTAATCAGCTCTTGGCTGACGTGCCCGGCTTGTATGTGCCAGGCAAGATGGGTCACATCGAGTTGGACAAAAACCAGGATGGCCTATGGACGGCAAACATGCGCTCCACCTGGGTGGGCCCAACCATGGCGGAGTCGGACGGCGCGGCGACCTTGAAAGCAGTCAAGGCGTTTGCCAAGCGTTATCAATCTGCTTCAGATTTGAGAGCAAGAGGCTTTGATCTGGCGAGCCAAATTGACAAATCCACTCAGGATTCTTTGCTGTCGAGTTGGCGCCGCCTGGAGATGATTGGCGCCCTGGAGGGCGGGACGGGTGCGCACCGATTTGGCAAGCCCGGTCGGGCCGATCAGTCCATCAAGCAGATTGCCGAAAGCATGGGCATCACCCAGGCATATGACGTTTCCGTGGCTCGCAACATTGAGGACCCGCATCACGTCATTCAGCAGATCGTTTTCAAGGACAGAAAAGAATCCAAGTCTTATGAGGCGCTGCTGCACGAGTCCAACGTTGGGGGCAAGAAGAAGTTTGCCCTCAATACCTCCGACATGGGCAAGGGTGGACTGGGCGCCGCTGCCTACCAGATTGCTGCCGAGTATGTTGTGCGACGCAACGGACAGCTTGAGCCAGAGTCATCCCTGTCAGGTATGAATACCTACCGCCGCACGGAGCAGCAGATCTCTGCGGCCTTCAGGACTGGCAAGTCGAACATCATGACGCCGCATCCAACGCAGCGCGTCTATGGTTTTGAGAACGACGCCAAGACCACCGAGCAGCACGCCAACAATTTGACGCGCCTATTGCTGGCCAGCTTGCGGAATGCACAAGAGCTGGTGCCCGGCTTCGACAAGCTGCGCTACGACCCCGTGACCGCAAAGTTCACCGATACCAAAGGCAAGGACAAATCATCGGCAATTGCCAAGTTGCTGAGCGATGTGGATGCTCGCGCCTTTGGCCTGGGCAAGAGCACGATTGCGCGCGCGTTGATGACGCGCGAATTGTTGAGCAACCCCCGAGCCTACGACGGCGTCAAGTCGCTGGCTGAACCGGTGTTGTACAGCGAGCGCCTACAGGCCGAGATGGAGTTCAAGGCCATCGAGGATCAGTACAAGGACACCGAGCAGTGGCTCAAGGCCCCCAATGGCGAGAAGTCAAAACTGTCGCCGCGCCAATGGGTTCAGGTTCGCACGCCCATGTTCAAGAAATGGTTTGGTGACTGGGAGCGGGCTCACAAAGACGGTGGCGTTTGGGCGACGAGCCTGAGTGTGTCCAAGGTGGTGGGCAGCGATGGCGAGCCATTGGTTGTCTACCACGGCACCGACAAGGGCGGCTTCATGGCCTTTAACACCCCGGGTGGAATAAAACGCGGCGACTTGGGGATCTTTACAACACCCGATTACGGCATGGCCCGTAGTTATGTGCGCAAGGGTCGCCCGCAAGACCTGACCCCCATGTCTGATGATGAGAAGCTGGCAGAGCTTGGGATCACCATTGAAAGCTACCAAGGGCGAACCTCCTCCAAAGACACCGAGGACAAAACGCTTTACAGGGCTGTTCCAGATTACGGCCTGGGCGATGATGGCTACGAGAGCATGGAAGATGCCATCAAGGACATTCTGGATCGCCAATGGGACGAATCCGCAGAAGAGCGCAAGCCCGGCATTTATGCAACTTTTGTGAACCTGCGCAATCCATATGAGCATGATATGGCGGGCGGCATGTGGGACGGCAGCCGCAACGGGCTGGACCAGTGGGAAGTTTATGACGCCAATGGCGATGTTGCCTACACGCCAGACGGCAAAGAGTTCATGTCTCGCGACGAGGCAGAGGCCCTGGCGCAAGAGATTAACGGAACCTTTGAAGAGGCATCCGGCCATGGCGAATCCACCGACGACGTGGTGCGCGAGGCGCGCTCGATTGGCTCGGATGGCGCCATCATTCGCCAGGTGATTGATGACGGCGGCGGCGTTGGTTTTGGCATGGACCCGGCTGATGTGTTTGTGGCATTTGACCCTGCGCAACTCAAGTCGGCAGACTGGAATACCGGCGAGTTTGGCGATACGGATGACATCCGGTTCAGCACAAAGATCGAAGGCCTGAATCCAAAGGTTGCAGAGGCTTTGCCGGGCATCCGCAAGGTGGCCATGAGCTTAACGCCGGAAGAGCGCTCGAAGCTTCGCGCCGACACTGGCGAAAAGATGCTTGCCATCTATAAATCCCTGCCGTCCGCCAGCGAGGTGGCTGCGGTGGCCTATGCTGGCAAGGCCAAGCGCGGCTGGTACAAGCACTCCACCGAGGCCATTCAGCACATCTTTGGCGATGATGGCTGGCGCTTTGCTGGTCTGCTGGCGGCTATGTCGCCGCAGGTGCCTGTTGAATCAAACCTGATCAATGCGCTGAACACCTGGAAGAATTGGGTGGCTGCAGGGCGCCCACAGGACAAGTCGGCAATCTTGCGCATTATGGGCAAGAGCGTACAGGGCAACAAAGGCGAAGACAGTGTGCTTGGCGCCTGGGTGCCCAATACCGTTCAAGCATTGACGGCGCCGACGTTTGCGGACCTGGTCTTGTCTGGCCCCAAGGTGGACAGCTTCATGCGCAACCTGACGGGCAACGACAACGAGGTGACAAACGACGCCTGGATAGCGAATTACGCCATGATTGACCAGAAGTTGTTCAGCGGCAACATCAACAAGACCGGCACAGAGCCTGGCAAGGGCGCGGGCTACTTGGCCATGAATGCCAAAGTTCGCGAGGCCGCCAAGATTCTTGGCTGGAGTCCGGCTGAGGTGCAAGAGACAGTCTGGTCGTGGGCCATGTCGCTGCTTGAGGGCATGGATCGGCGCGGCGAGACGCGCGGCGCAAGGCAGATGCTGGAGGAGGGCTACCTGTCGGACGAGGTGGTCGCGGCCACGCCGGATTTCCGAGGCCTATTCCAAGAGCCGCGCTTTGCATCCGTCCTACAAAAGGCTGGCTATGTGCATCAACTGGCCACCCTTCCGCCAGCAACGCGAGACATTGATCATGGTCAACCGCCATTCGATCTTGCCAAGGGGCAAAAGCTGGTCACGCAGGCTGGCTTGCGCCTGGAATTCCTGCAGCGCCAGCGCCGCACCAATGTGCAAATAAGCTGGGAGGCCCGACCCGGCGAGAGCACTGGCGTTTTGCCAGGCATCCACAATGCGCCACTGGAGCAACAGCAAGCCTATCTTGCCGACGTGTTTACCGCCATTGGCGAGGCTGACTTTTATGGTCGCACCGGCCTCAGTCTTGGTAACACCCTGTTTGGGCCATCCGCATGGCAGGGTAAGGTCTTGGCTGGCGCGCAAACAGTGACTCGCCCCGGGATTGTTGCCAACAACTTGGGCGGGCTAGAGGTTGACAAGGAGACCCGCAAGAAGATTGAGGTCGCCGCCTCCGTCTTGGGCGCCACCCTGAAGCAAGAGGGTGTCTATTGGCACTACCCAATCTACAAGGGCGGCAATGCATCCCTGGAAAACGGTATTGAAATCACGTTTGGCAGATCCTTGACAACCGACGAGATGGCCGACTTGTATGGCGACATCATCAAGGTTGCGGGGCACAATGACTGGGCGCCCGCGAATACATCGACCGGCGTTCGTGTGTTGAATTTCACAGACACACCGAACAAGAAGTTCCACTCACTCATTAACTCTGCCCTGCGGAAATTTGCCAAACGGCATACAATCGACAGCACGGCAGTCACGTTCAGTTCTGATGGTGATGCCATTGAGAACAATTGGAAGGAAAACCCAAATGGGCAAGGTTACCTGGAAAGGATCCGCAAAGCCGGACGATCCGATCTACTCCAGTGGATCGATGATTCACTTCGCCCCGCGATTGAGGCCGTCAATCACCGCTACGCCGAGCAATACGGCTGGGACCGAATCCAGCTCAGCGAGCGAGATGGGGGGTCCGACAGAGGACTACGTGGCAGCGGGGAATCGACGGTTCGAGGAACAGCTCCTCGCTATGGAAGCGCGCGAGAAGGCGCAGTCAGCGCAACCGGATACCACTTCAGCAAGCAAGCCAGATCAAGCCTGAACTCTGCCTTCTATGGCAGCGGACTGAAGGGGCTTGAGGCCGAGCGCCTGCAAGGGTCCGAAAACGATGACATTCGCCCTCGCGTTTACTTCTACGTGGACAAAGGGCGTGGCATCAATCCAGAAGCTGGTGTTGGCGGCAATGCCCACCATGTGCAGATGGACAATCTGTACGACGTGCAGCAAGATCCGCTTGGATTGGTGCTTGGCACGCGCGGCATGCCCGGTAACCGCATCAACAACTGGGAGCGGGCGATTGTTGAGGCTGGGTTTGATGGCTACTACCAAAATGACCCCGTCATGCCGCAGGCCTATGCCGTCCTGCTGGGCAAGGCGCACAACAATGTGCCGGTTGAGCCAGCATCACCGCGCCGCCTGGATGGCAGCACGCACGTCAACTCGGCGCCAGCGATAGTTGCCAAAATCATCACCAGACAAGAGGGTGATGAGCTGGTTAGAAAGCCAGCTCAATCTGAGGAGATTGGCGTCATTCGTGCGCGCGCAGCTATCAACAATGTAGCGCCTTCATTTCGTCCTGAGTACGGGTACTGGCGCGTCAAAGTCTTTGAGTCTGCTACTGCAGATGCCGCCTTGGCCGAGGCTGGAAGCGCCTTCCGGTTCGGCGAGCCGCAGTTCAGCGATCGCCAGACCGAAACGCCGGAGTTCAAGGCTTGGTCCGGCGGCGCTCCGGTTATCCGCCTTGATGATGATCATGAATACAAATCCGGCCAGTCGGTTGTGGTTGAGGCTCTGCATGGCACGACCAGCGCAAACCTCACGAAATTCAAGCGTGAGCGCGCCAACATAGAGTCAGACTTTGGTGCTGGTTTCTATGCCAGCAACACACCGGGCGATGTAGCCGCAAACTATGCAAACACTGATGGCCCAGACCTGACACACCGGATTGAGCACCTGGCCGAACAGATTGAGCAAGATGAGGAGTTTGCGGGCGATTATGACGAAGCCTTGCGTCAAGCAAGAGCTCGACTCTCTGATGGCGCGCCGAACACCATGAAGCTCTACATGCGGTTCAAGAATCCCGTTGTGTTGGGCGGGAAGGGTGAAACCTATTTTGACTACATCGAGGAGTACGATGAAGAGACGGATGACTACTCTGAGCCCACTGGGTTACTGGTGGATTTCATCAACGCCCTAGATGAATCCGGCGACGGGCTCGATGTTTCGGCGCGAGATCTGGAGGCTGCCAAAGCAAAAATTTGGGATGCGGCAGAAGGCGATGGACTAAAGTTCAGCGATCTCTCCAAGATCATCAAGGAGGCCATGATTGACACCCTCGGCGTGAATGATGGCGCCATGGGTAGTCATGAGCTTCTTCGCCAAGCGCTGGAAAATATGGGGTTTGACGGCATCATTGATACAACCGTCTCCAGCAAGTTTAAGAACATGCGCGGAGTGAATGATGGCACCGCTCACTTTATTGCATTCAAGCCCACCCAGATCAAATCAGCCATCGGCAACAATGGCCAATTCGACCCAGAGAACCCCGACATTCGCTTTAGCACAAAGGAGACCGGCCCGCGCATGTACAGCGAGCTGTCTCGCCAAGTGGATAAATCCACCATGAAACAGGCGCCCGCCGCCGCATGGAAGACCTTCATCAAGGCGCTAGTCCAGAAGGGCGTGAAGCCCGACGAGATCGAGTGGTCTGGCGTCAACGACTGGCTGGACCTGCAAGAGGGCAAGGTGCCAAAGCAGGCGATTGTTGATTTCCTGGATGCCAATGGGGTGCAGGTTGAGGAAGTGACGCTGGGCGAGTCAAAGTCTGGCGTCGATGAGTGGGAAGTTGTGCGCAACGGCCCAGAAGACTATGACGTGGTTGACGGTGCCGGAGATGTTGTCGAAGCTGGTTTCCTTGCGCGCAGCACTGCGCAAGAGTTCATTGACTCTGAGGCCAAGAAGGACGGCACCAAGTACAGCCAATACACCCTCCCCGGTGGCGAGCGCTACAGGGAAGTGCTGCTGACGCTGCCGGTGAAAGCCAAACAGAACGTGCTTGAGGCCCGCAAGACCCCATATGGATACTGGGAGGCGTGGAATCACACGACTGGAGAGTCCGAGCAAGATGGGGGCGAGCAAGAGGTCAAGGATTATGTCGCAGAGACATCCCGAAATTTGGCCGCGCCAATTGCGACTGCCGACTACAAATCCTCCCACTGGGATCAGGCTAATGTCCTAGCCCACATCCGCGTCAACGACCGCACGGATGCCGACGGTAAGCGCGTGCTGTTCGTGGAAGAGTTGCAATCCGACTGGGGGCAGGAGGGCAAGAAGAAGGGATTCAAAGGCAAGACTCAAGAGGACGCCAAGCAGTTCTTTGGAATCTCTGACGCGGACTGGGAGAAAGCCAGCGATGCGGACCGAGAAGCCTATCGCCTGGAGATGGTTGAAGCCAAGGGGCGCGACATCATTCCGGCCGCGCCATTTGTTACCAAGACAGAGGGTTGGCTCAACCTCGCACTCAAGCGCGTCATCACCATGGCTGTCGATGGCGGGTATGACCGCGTGGCTTTTGTCAATGGTGAGCAGTCGGCTGACCGGTACGACTTGAGTAAGCAGGTTGACCGCATCGATGCGAAGATGCGCCCCAATGGTACATACGACCTCGACATCTCCACTACCAGCGGGCAGGACTTCAACCGCAGTGGTCTTGATGCCTCGGCGCTGGAAGACCACGTCGGGAAAGAGATGGCCAAGAAAATTGTCGAGGCGACATCGGGGAGCCAGAAGAAAGCGCGTTTTAGCGGACTCGACCTCAAGGTCGGTGGCGAAGGCATGAAGGCCTTCTACGACAAGATCGTTCCAAATGCCGTCAATGCGCTCCTGAAGAGGGTGGGTGGCAGGAAGCTTGGCGCTGTGAGCCTGACTCAAAACAGCGAAGGCTGGCACCTGACGCCGCCAGTTCAAACTGTGCGCGGTATGTGGATGCTGAAGAGCAGTGATTACAACTCGAAGGGTGAGTATTTCGAGTCAGAGTCAGAGGCTCAGTCGGCTCTCAAGGAGAGGCTTGGCGCCATGGAGCAGACGGGCTTTGATGTCACCGACGCCATGCGCGAGAAGGTGGCTGGTGGTGTACCCATGTTCAGTGCTCGCGTCCATTCGGCGAATCCGAAACTGGAGCGCTGGGTCAATGATGTGCGCAATGGTCGCCGCGCTGAGCCTGGTTTTGTTGTGGCCGAGCAGCCGCCCGTGCCGGCACAAATGGCGGGTCTGGGTCGAAGTCTGCCCGTTGTGCTGAGCGCCAACATGATTCGTCACCTGGGCAACAAGGGGCGCGGAGAGGATCAAGTGTCCGCTGCCGTCATCAGCAAGATCCCGAGCATGCTCAAGACGCCTCGCGCCATGATCCATCAGAAGGGTGATGCTGAGTCGTTCTTGTTTTTCTTGGATGACCGATCCAAGGATGGCGCACCTCTGATGGTGGTGTTGAAGCGTGACGAGCTCAAGAGTGGCAATCAATCCGTGAAAGTGACGGACGTGCGCACTATGTACCACAAGGATAACTCCATGTGGTACTTGCTAAAAGCAATCAACGATGGGGGATTTGTCTGGCTAGACGATGAGAATGCCGGTCGCGTCAGGGACTTTACAGGCGAGGGTCCAATTCCCTATGGCACCAATGGTGCTGCCCCACCCCGAACTCCTTCCGGAGCCCCCCAACGCCAAGGCGTCAAGGTTTCGCAAACGGCAAACCGGACTGTATACGGTTCGGAAGCCCTTGTCAAGTTTGGCAAGGGTGATGCCTCGTGGCGCGCCAGCAAGGTTGACCTGGGCGTGAGCGCTGATGCGATCAAGCGCGCGGGCGACGAGCGGGTGGTGTTCAGCGAGCGTCAGACGCAAACACCCGAGTTCAAACGCTGGTTCGGTGACTCCAAGGTGGTGGACAAGGACGGCAATCCGCTGGTTGTTTATCACGGGACTGGTGAAGATATTGCAGCCTTCGATATAGAACGCGCATCAAATTCATGGTCAGCCAAAGCTACTGGCGTACCTGGTTTTTACTTTGCGCCGACTTCTGGGCTTGCAAACGGTTTTGCTCGCGCAAGAGAATCTGGCGGTAGCAATGTGATGCCCGTGTATCTGTCTATCAATAACCCTATTTCTGTTGACTATGCAGAAATGATTGGCGGCACCTTTGAACGCAAAAAACTTGAAGCAGAAGGATTTGATGGCGTCAAGATAAAAAGAGATGGCGATACATGGGCTTTTGTCGCATTTCACCCCACCCAAATCAAATCCGCCGTAGGCAACAACGGTCAGTTTGACCCAGAGAACCCTGACATTCGGTTTAGCAATCGCGCCACAGAAGACTATTTGGCCGCCAAAAACAAGACCTTGACCACCGTCACCCCGAAGAGCGTGCTGGAGGCGGATATTGATCTGGCCGTGCAGGCGCTTGACGCCGCTGTGAAGGAGATCAAGTCAGGCAACTATCGCCAGTTGTCAGTGCCCATTGGCCCGGTGCCGCATGTGTTGCGCATGCTGGGAGCTCCAACGCAAATGATGAAGGCTGACGCCAGCATTGTGAAGAAGGTGCTGATCGATAAGCACGCCAAAGACTTTGCCGACGTGGGCACGCGCGACTTTGTGATGGCTATGTACAAGCCAGCCATGGTGCTAAAGGGCGATGTGGATGGTGAGTTTGAGCTGGTGTCCAGCATCCTTACCCAGGATGGGCCAGTCATCTTTGCGGTGAAGCGCGACGCCCAATCGACCCCTGGCGGCCCTCGCGTGATGGCTGTGATGTCTGCTTATGCCAAGCCTGTGGCTGGCAATGGCAACACAATAGCAAAGCGGATCATGTCCGGGAAGCTGATCTATGCCGACATGCTGACAGCTCAGCCGACTATTACTGGGCAGAAAGTAAAAAGCCAGTCGCAATGGACTGGCTTCGAGAATTCTGAGCCCCTTGGTAATGGATCAACGACCGGCGGGCTTAATTCCGCGAGACTCCCCAAAACCACTGACTCG
>ERZ650304.284-NODE-284-length-30276-cov-21.422620_pt1 | contig 30276 bp, 44 predicted proteins | sample MGYA00376240_ERZ650304 | MGnify/ENA primary metagenome ERZ650304 (study PRJEB26733, sample SAMN07839271) | wastewater metagenome | biome: small river; feature: stream; material: water | place: USA: North Carolina | collected 2016-03-01 ... | reverse complement strand
TCGTTGTCGGCGGTGGAGAAGCCGACGGCGGACCAGCCGAACTCGTCGCGGGCGAGGACCATGTACTTCGGCGGGTTCGCGGTGCGGACGTTCGGCGAGTAGGTCTCGCCGTCGACGGTGGCCGCGTACCAGCGGGCCTTGCCGCTGATCGTGGGGCCTTCGGCCATCTCGTTAACGACCGGGCCGTCGAAGTCCAGGTTCGCCGGGTCCCACCAGTCGGCGTCGGCGTCGTAGGCGCGGCCGACCGAGTCGTCGTCGGGGAGCCCGATGCGGCCGCCCTTGACGAGGACGAGCCCGCGCCGGATGGAGCGGGCGCCGTGGGGGTCCTTGTGCTCCGTCTGGAACTCGTACAGACCATCGCCACCCGGGAACTGGGGCACCACTTCGATGCGGTTCCGCCCGCCGAGAACGACCTTGTGTGTCTCGATGGCACCAGCGTCGAAGTCGCGGTCGTAGCTTCCGGTCGAGTAGTCACCCCCGGTGATCTTGGCGACGTACGTCCGGCGGGAGGGCTGGACGTTGGTGACGCGCCCGCCGTTGGGGCCGTCGAACACTCGCTCCGTCATCTCGTTGACTACCGGCATCGGGGTCTCCCTTCCCTCACCTGTCCACACCTTAGCATACGCTTCGGGGTGAGCGAGGAGATCCCAGGAGACACGGACCTTGCGACCGTCGGGAGCGGTGATCGTCGCGGCGTTGCCGTCGTGCCACTTCGCGGAGACGTGGTCGCCGGGGTGCAGGTCGATCGACGGGATCGCTTCGAGCATGACGGCGTCGGTGCCGTCCTTGCGCTTCGAGTCAGCGAGGAGCTTGCGGAACAGGTTCTCGACGAGGGCCTTCGCCGTCGACGTGCCCTTCTTCGCGAACTCGCCCGAGCCCGGGTCGTGCCAGTTGCCGAGGTCGTCGAACCCGCCTTCGCCGAGCCCGGCGGTCACGGCGTCGGTCGGCAGTTCGACCCGGCCGACACGCATCCCGACACGGGCGCCCACGTCCAAGAACGCGGCGATGACGGACTGCGGGTACTGGTCGAGGCTGCCGACGATGCCGACGTACTCGTCGATCTGCGGGCCGATCGGCTCGCCGCTCTCCAACAGGTCGCCGACCATCCGGGCGATGGTCGTGTCGGGCGTGATCGCGCCGTCACGGTCGATCGAGTAGGCGGTGCCGCCCAGGTTCACGGTGAGCATCAGTCGTCCTCGTCGTCGTCGGGGTCGGGGTCGTCGGGGATGCCGTCGACGGGCTGGTCGAAGTCGACGGTCGCGAAGAGGTGAGCGAGCGCGGTCGCCTCGTCGGCGGCGGAGAGGATCGTGGTCGTCATAGCGGGGTCCCGTCAGCGGCCACCGGGAGCCCGGTGGCGTCATCAACGTACCCGTCGGCCGTCTTGCGGATCTTGATGCCGCCGACGGAGAACACCTCGCCGGGGTCGAGGTCGGCCGCGGTTTCGCCGACGGACCACGGGCCGAACACGAGGGGGTTGATGTAGGAGGCGAGGGCGACGGTGCGGGTGTTGCCCAACTGGGCGGCGACGGCGTCGCCGACCTCGTTGACCCAGCGCTTCCGTTCGCGCTCCGACGTGGGCGGGACGGGCCGGGCGGCGACCATCGCAGCGGCGACGGCGTTGGCGCGGACGGTGCGGAGATCCTTGACCTTGAACTCGGGGGCGGTGTGGTCGTCGAGGTACTGGTTCACCTTCGCGGCGGTCGTGGCGAACAGGGGCTCGTCGGTGCCGACCTTGTCGAGGCGCGCCCGGATCGCGGTGGCCACGAGGTCGTCGGTGACGGCGATGTCGATGTTCACGCCCTTCTTGCCGACGAACTGGAACCGGACGGTGTCGCCTTGGAGGGTGACGTGGGAGCCGAGGAGCGTCGTCGCGCCGTACGCCTGCTTGTCGGCCTTCGTGTCGGTCGTGCCGCCGGGGCGCATGCCGGTGCGGCGGATGAGCGCGAGCGCGGCGGCGGTGTCGTCGGTGGCCACGTCGCCGGTGAGGTCGGCGTCGAGCTTGGGGAGGTGCTCGGTGAACGCCTTGACCCGAGCGAACTTCGCGGCGGCTTGCCGTTCGGTGTGCTCGGTCGAGTAGAGGTACTGCTGGCGGCCCTTCGAGTCGACACCGCGGGCGATCATGCCGCCGACGCCCTCGGGCCGGTCGGAGACGTGCACGTCGGTCCACGCCGGGGGGAACTTCACGCCGTGCGCGGTGGTGTCGCCGTCGGGGAGCGGGTGCATGCCGTCGAAACGGACGGCCGCCGGGGCGGCGGCCCCGCGTTCGGCGAGGAGGAGGCGCCACGCCGCCTTCTGTGTGTCGCTCCCGGTCTTCACTGGGTCACGCTCGACGAGCGCGTCGGTCGGCATGTCCTTGAACATGCGGCGGTAGGCCAGGAGGTTGGCGAGGGTCGGGGAGTTGTAGGACACGATCCGGTCAGGCGGCACGGTCCCGGCGATTCGGGTCGCGTTGGCGGGACCCTCGACCTCGTCGGGGTTCATCCAGAACTCGACGAAGTGGTCATACCCGTCGAGCTTCCGGGTGGTCGCCCACACCATGCCGGGGTGGTCGGGGTTTCGGCCCTGGCCGGTGCCCTCGAACTCGGTGTGCAACCCGGTGTCGAGGATCGACTGCAACGCCTCGGCGCTGCTCGTGGAGTGGTAGAGCCGGACCGCTCCGTCGGGGATCTTCGCCCGGCCCGGCGCGGGCGGGGTGCCCTGCTTGCTGAGCTTCACGGAGGTGGCGCCGACCTCGAACCCGTCGGCGGTCCCGGGGCGCTCGACGATCTCGTTGACGATCGGCGGCGCAGCGTCGGGCGCCGTCGGCGTCGAGAGCGCGAGCATGCCCGTCGCGAACGCGGTCAACTCGGGGTCGTCGCCCAACCGGCGCTTGCCGGGCTTCACCGAGTAGAGCGTCTGGACGCCGGTCGTGAAGATCTCGAACGCCCGGATCGCGGGGATCGCTTCGCCGTCGGGCTGCTTGTAGGGGTCCTCGCCGTTGATGATGAAGTAGCCGCCGCGCTTGTCCTCGGGGATGCGCGGGTTGGGACCGGGGTAGAACCGGCCCGAGTAGTCGTCGGCGAAGTGGTCGGCGAACCCCTTCCCGCGGCCGCCGGACACCTCGCCGTACTGCTCGCCGGGGTGCTGGCCGACCCGGCGGAGCATGTGCCACGTCTCGCCGAGGTGGAGCCCGGGGATGACCTCTTGGAACGTGTGGCCGACCTCGTGGGCGACGGTCGAGGCGTGCTGGGGGTGGGCGGCGGCGGACGGCACCGACAGGAGGTTCCCGTCGCGGCGCTTCTGGTTGTACGCCGACCCGGCGCGCGACGACGCGTTCTCGACGACCTGGAACACCTGCGGGGGGAGCGCCGCGGTCCACGCCCGCGGGTACGGCGCGAACCCGGCGGTCGTCGTCTTGCCGAGCATGCTCGACGGCTTCACGTCGCCGACGGGGACGAGGTCGGGCTTGCCCTTCGGCTTCATCTCGGCGACGAGCACACCGGGGTCGGTCGACATGTCGAAGCCCATGCCCTCCATGACCTCGGTCCACGCTCGGAGCGTCGGCGGGTTGAGGAGGTCGGCGCCGATCTCCTTCTTCGAGGCGTCGTGCGCGGCCTTGATCGCGGCGCGGACCTCGTCGAAGTTCCCGGCGCCGCGCACCCAGGCGCGGGGCTCGCCGAACGTGACACCGGTCGCGATGCTGAGGTCGATGTGACCTCGGGTGTCCATCTTGTAGCGCTGCTTCCCGGCGGCGTTGAGGTACGGGACGCTGCCGCCGGTGTCAGCCTTCGAGTCGTCCTTCTCGATCGAGACGCGAACGAGGTGGTCGTCGTCGTTGAGGTAGGTGAACACGACGGCGCGGGGCTTCATGATGATGTTGGCCTGGCCGGTGCGGATCTTCTCGATCGCGGTGGCCCACTCGTCCTTCGCGGCCTCGGTGCCGTGCCACGTCCCGGCGGCCTTGCGGAACCGGTCGGACGGGTCGAGGGTCTCGGGCGCTGAGATGAACGACTCGATCTGCTCGGCGAACGTGTCGGTCGCGGCGACGGTGTACGCACGCTGGTGCTCGCCGCCGCCCAACTCGATCGACCGTTCGGCGACGAGGCGCGCGACGGCGTCGCCGAACTGCTCGACTCGGCCGAGTCGTTCGAGCGACTCGGTCTCGGCGGGGGTGAGGTCGCCGGACCACAGGCGGTTGAGCGTGTCGGTCGACGGGTGCGTGAACCACTGGTTCGGGTCGCCGAGTTCGGCGGCGAGCGCGGCGCGCTCGTGCGCGAGGAGCGACACCCGGTCGGCCCACGGCACCGTGGTGTCGTCGACGAAGCTGTAGTCGACGGTTGGAGCGGCTGGGGCGTCGACGAGTTCGTTCTCGACGGGCGGGAGCGGGAGGCTGATGTCGACGGCGGCGCCGGTCGGGGTGCGCCACTCGCCGAGGAGCCCGCCGAGCGGGATGCCCATGGCCCCGGGCTTGGGGAGCGCTTCGAGGATCGCGACCTGCTCGGGGTCGGTCGCTGCGAGGGTGGCGGCGTCGACAGAGAAGAACAGGGGGTCGACGGGACCCTTGCGGTGTTCGCGGTACGCCAACCAGATCTTGAGCACGTCGAAGCGGTGCTCGGGGTCGTCGTTCTCGCCGCCGGGCAGGGTCATTTCGAGCCCGCGAGGGAGGTCGTCGCCGATCTTCCAGCCGCTCTTCCAGTAGCCGACGAGGTCTTCGATGAACGGCTCGGACCCGTGGTCGCCGGTGCGGGCGCGGTCGAGGAGGTCGGCGACGGTCGTCTTGCCGGAGGTCACGTCGATCGCTTCGAGGATGCCGTCGCGAATGTCGGCGGCGACCTTGGGGTCGGCCGCGAAGCTGATGGCGTCGGATGTGCCGCCGCCGAGCCCGGTGCCGCGTTCGAGCGCCAGTTCGGTCCGGGTGCGGAGCGCGCCGTCGTTGAGGACAGCGTCGCGAGCCGTGGTGACGTGGTAGAGGCGCTGGGGGAGGGGCTGCCAGCCGTTCTGGGAGGGGCCGCCGAGGTTCGATGCGATTCGGTCGGCGATGCCGCGGCGGTCGTCGCTGTACTCGTCGATCTGGGCGGGGGTGAGCACACCGGTGGAGATCAACGCCCCGGCGTCGGCCTCCCACCCTTCCTTGAGAGCGCGGGCCTTGGCGAACAGCGCGTCCTCCGTGTCGGCTCCGGCCTGGTCGGTATCCCGCCACTTCTTCCCGTAGCGTTCCTCACCGGCCGCTTGGAGCTTGCCGATCTCGACGTAGATCGCTTCGCGTTCGGCTTCCACCTCGCGGTGGGGGCGCAGCGTCGGCCGGGCGGCCATCTCATTGACGATCGGCGGCCGGTCCTTGGCCGCGGTCGCGGTCATGAGGTCGTACACAGCCCGGGCGAGCGGGGTGGGCGTGCCGTGCTCGACCATCGCGAACGCCTCGGCGGCGGTCTCTTGTTCGTTGGTCGCTGCGTACGGGGAGATGTCGCGAGCGATCGGCTGGCGGGTCGTGACCGACGTGAACATGTAGCGGTAGTTCATCCCGTTCCACTGCGCGCGCGCCTCGTCGCGGTTACCGACGATCTGGGCGAGCCGGTCGACGATGTGACCGAACTCGTGGGCGACGACCGCTTCGATTGTCGTGCCGCCCTCGAAGCCGTCTGCCGACTCGAAGTCGTCCATGACGTTCTTGAAGCGCATCAGCCCGATATCGGCGACGGCGTCGGCGTTCCGGGTTGTCTTCCGAACCCCCCGTCCGGTGGCCCGTTGGGCGGCGCTGATGATGGCCTTGCTGCCCGTGTTCGACGTGACCGCACCGACATGACGGGCAGCTTCGGGGTACTTCGTGAACAGCCGGTCGATCTCTGCTGCGACGCGGCGCGCGGTGGCGGGCTTCATGCCGGTGAGGTCGAAGTGGCGGCCGCCGCCGTACTTGAACACGAGCGGCGGTGCGCCGGGCTCGGGCTGGGCGTACTTGGCGGCAAGCCACCGGGTGATCTCGGCGGTCGTCTTGAGATCGGCCAAGTCCGGGGCCTCGGACATCTCGTTCGTGACGGGCTCGGCGAACTGGTCCCAGGCGACGAGGACGGGGCGGCCGCCGCCGGTGACCTTGGCGCGCTGCTCGTCGTGGAAGACGACGCGGAGGGGACCGTCGCCGAGACGGGCCGCCAGGGGGCTCTCGGGCCGCAGACGGGCCTCCGCGCCGTCGGGGCGCGCCTTCGCTGCGTCGGCTACCGCACGGCCCGGCACGGCCCTCACAGAGGCCGCCTTCGCGGAGGTGACGCCACGGCGTTGGAACTTCCCGTCGGAGTCGTGCCAGAGCCCGAGGTCGTCGAGACCGCCGAGACGCGGCACGTCTACGTTGGGCAGGTAGCGGGGCAGGCTCACCCGCTCAACATAGATGCCGGACGGCTCAGGTGGCCGTGAGACGGCCGGGGTCTAGGTTCCGCGGCGACCCGGTCGGGAGACCGCCGGGCGACCAGACAGATACCCAGACAGAGAGAAGAACACCATGTACTTGAAGTGGAAGGACTACTGCGGCGCGTCCCGCATCATCGAGGGCGTCGAGGAAGCGATCGGGTACCCCCGGCCGCTACACAAGGCCCAGGTCGAGGCGATCGCCGCGTACTACGACGGCGACGACGTGGAGATCCGCGAACTCCGCACCCCCGACATCTGGTTCCAGACGATCGAGAAGGCCGAGAAGGCCGGGCACTCGTTCGACCCGGGCACCGTCATCAGCGGCGACCCCGACTCGCGCGCCGAGCCGAGCGTGATCCACTCCCAGATCCCCTACGGCGTCGACTCGAACGACCCCGACGCTGCGCCCGGCGGATCGCGGGCCGTGTGGGTCAAGGACACCGTCCGCGATGGCGAAGTGCTCCGCGTCGACAACGGGTACCGCAGCTTCGGCGTCTACATCGTCGCGACGCTCGCTCGCCCCGACGGATCGGCCCGGGCGCGCAAGCACCTGTTCATCGACACGGCCGGGCCGGTGTACCTGATGTCGGACTCCGGGCAGACGATCGACCGGTTCTCGATCGACTGATGCCCTGACGCGACGAAGGGGTCCCCATCCGCGGTGGGGACCCCTTGCCGTGCCGTCGATCCTACGCCGCGGCGTCCTGCGGCCAGAGCCGAGCGCGGATCTCGTCGAACGTCTCGCGCACGAGGAACTGGCCGTTCTCCCACACGGGCCGGAGGAGCGATGCCGCCTCCTGCTCGGGGGTGGCCTGCTCGACGATGCGGAGGTCGCCGTCGTCGCCCATCGCGACGGCAAGGCGGCCCTTCGCCGACTTCTTCACGCCGTCGTCGGTGATCGGGTCCTTGAACAGGTCGTGGCCCTCACCGTCGACCTCGGCCCACGTCGCCTTCATGGCGTAGCCGTGGGTGTCGCGGGTGACGTACGTGTAGTGGAACGACCCGAGGCCGAACACCTCGTTGGTGGACTGCCAGCCCTGGATCGCGCCGCGGGTCAGGATCGAGTCGCCGCGGTCGTAGCCGATGCCGTCGCCGTAGATCGTGCCGACGTGCGGGTCGAGGGCCTTGTACCCGGCCGCGTTGGTGACGGTGCCGAACGTCTCGCCGAGGAGGTCGAGCACGCCGCGGTACGCCGGGGAGCCCGGCGTGGCGAGGCGGTCGCCGAGGAGGATGTCCTCGGGGTCGCCCGAGTCGGGGCGGGTGACGTACACGCCCTCGCGGGCCATGATCTCGTCCTTCAACTGCGGGAGGATCTCGGTCAGGACGTGCCACAGGTCCCAGGTGTCGGACACCACCGACAGGACGCCGGTCGGGTACTTGCGGATGATGCGACGGATCGTCTCCAACTCGTCGCCCTTGCCACCGGCGCACATGACCGAGTGCTCGGTCGCGGCGACCGACACGAGGATCATCGTGAGGAGCCGGTCCACGTCGTAGAAGTGCTCGATCCACGGGATCGCGGATCGGGTGTCGGAGCCGACGAACGACAGAGCGTGCCCGGCGCCGGACGCCTCACCGGCGGCGATGCCCTGCATGCCGCGCATCGAGAAGTCGTGGCCCTGGAACTTCACGAAGTCGGCGTTGCCGCCGGTCTCCGCGGCGTGGCGTTCGAGCATGAGGCGGAACCGGTGCGCCGCGGTGGCCGACGTGGACGGGAGCCACGACTCGGCGGAGGTGAGCGTCTCGAAGTAGTTCGGGAGCCAGAAGAAGTTGTCCTCCAAGGAGGGGTCGCTGTTCTCGCAGATGAACGTCGGAACGCGCAGCGGGACGAGCGTGCCCTCGGGCAGCGCCGAGAACCGCAGCGGGAGGTACTGCAAGTCGTGGAGGTCGGAGATGTGCTGCGAGCCGACCTCGTTGTCGGGGCCGAGGTACGCGCCGATCGACTTGTTCCAGTAGTCGACCATCTTGCCGCCGGGCTCGGCGAACCACTCACCGGCGACGGCGGTGAGCCACTCCTGCAACACGTACTGCAACCCGAAGTTGACGACGTGGGTCGTTCCCTCGACGCGGCTGCCGCGCGGCGTCCAGTTGGTCTGGACGCGGGTCGTGCCGTCGGGGTACTGGCGGCGGTGGTCGACCTTGTAGCCGTCGGCTAGGTCCATCAGATTCCGCTTGAAGATGGGCATGGTCATGGTGTCAGGTGTGCCTTTCGATGATGAGGTCGTGCAGGGTGTCGAGCGACACGAGGCCGTCGATGGGGCGCTCACCCGGGTGCCTGTAGCGGCCGGGGAACGAGTCGGTGCAGTAGACGTGGTCGATGCCGTGGAGAGCGTCGACGCCCTTGGAGAAGATGCCGTGCGTGACGAACAGGTCGATCGACGCCTCGGGGCAGTTGTAGTCGTGGATGCGTTCGGCGAGCCCGACGAACGTGCCGCCGCCGTCGCAGATGTCGTCGACGATGAGGACGTGAGGGTTCGACGGCATGTCGTCGGGCCAGTCGACCCGGAACCCGTCGAGCATCCCGGTGCTCATGTCGCGGTGCTTGCGCGCCGCCACGATGCGGTCGATGCCGAGGCGCTGGGCGGCCGCGGCGGCGCGCTTCTCGGCGCCCTGGTCGGGACACACGATGGCGTCCCACGTCGGGTACATCGGGTTGTCGTCGGTGAACCACACCGGACCGGCCGGGCCGAGTCCACGGAGCGAGCCGACCACGTCGGTGATCGGGAGGGTCGAGACGTTGTGGCCGAGGAGCGCCGGGGTCACGTCGGAGTGCGGGTCGAGGATCACGACACGGTGGAGGTCGTAGAGGTCGAGCATGCGCTGGTACATCTGCGCGGCGAGCGCGGTGCCGTCGCCGGTGAGGACGCGGTCGCCGCGGGCGCCGGGGAAGTACGGCAGGAAGAGGAGCACCTTCTGCGGGAGCGGGACGCGGTGCAGCGCGTCGAGGGTGGCGAGGAGGATGCCCCAGTCGTCCATCGAGCCGACGCGTGCGTCGACCATGAGGCACTGGCCGACGACCTCGCCGTAGGGCAACTCGACGAACGGTTCGCCTCCCGGCATCATGAGTTGCTTGAACTCGATCTCACGGCGGCGGCGGAGCATCGGCTCGCCGATGTCGAACAATCGGATGTTGGTCATGGGATGCGACCCTACACGCGTCCACACATTCGCACACGCACCCTGCTATAGTTGTGGGTGAAGGAAGAGGAAGCAACCGGGAAGGGAGACCCCGATGGCCACCGAAACCACCACCAAGAAGTGGACCCCGCCAGTGGTCCGCACAAACACCGTCGAAGTCGACGGCAAGACCTACCCTCGCTGCGTGCGAGCCCTCGGCATCGCCCGCTGCGGCGGCTGGGTCGAAGACGGCGCCAAGGACTGCGGGGGCCACGCATGACGACCATGACCCGCACCCTCGCCACTGAGGCGGCCGCCAAGTTTGCTGCGATGACCAACGTCGAGTTCCTCGACTACTACGAGCCGTTCGAGTACGACGAAGGTCCGACCTGCCCCCACTGCGACGCCACCTTCCCCCACACGATGGCGAACAACTGGTGCTGGTGCGCCGGATGCGACGCCTGCGACCGGGCTCGGGCCGGGGTCATCCGGTACACCGCCGAGACCGCCGCCTGGCGGGCCGAGCACGACCTGCGCTGGCCCCCGGCGCCGCCCGCCCCCGTCCTCACCGGTGCGCTGGCCTACGACGACGAGCCGTTCTGATGCACTCGAACGTCGGTCACGCCAAGATGACGCCCGCCCACCCCGACCGAGTCCCGACCCGCCACAAGTGCAACCGCAACTGGACGTACCGCGGCGACAACACGAAGTACAAGGAGAAGACGTGACCACCACGATCGACCTGACGCTCCACCTGCCCGACGACCCCAACGACATGCCCGCCCTGGTCGGCGACCTCCGCCCGGTGTTCCCGAAGACCGACGCGCTCTTCAACGGCCGAGGCATCGGCGCCGACGGCGCCGAAGGCAACAACACCATCGGCGACGAGGTCCGCAAGCGCCTGCCCGCCGCCGTCGAGCGCCGGGTCGTGGTCGACCCCGAGTACAGCGGGTTCTACGCCTACGGCCCCGATGCCGACCTGGCCGTCGTCCGCTCCACCATCGAGGCGATGCACGCCGAAGGGTGGATGGCATGACGCTGCCTTCCAGCTACCACCGTGCCAACAACGTCGACGACGGGCCGTTCCGCAAGGTCGTCCGCACCGAGGTGCTCGCCAACGGGAACATCGCCGAGGTGCTCGAATGCGGCCACCGCGGCAAGGTCGCTTCTCCGGCGTGGACGTGGTGGAAGCCGGGCAAGCGGCGCCGGTGCTGGGCATGCCGGGCGAACCCGTCTACCCCTCCGGTACCGCTCGCCGAGCCGTCCACCTGAGATCTCCCCCTGCTTCACCGCAGGGAGAGCGCGGAAGAGGCCCGGCCCCAAGAGGTGTGCAGGGGCCGGGCCTCGTTGCCGTCGTGGCGATCGTTGGGTTCGGAGGTGAACCCTACTCGGTGACGGGCTGACCGTCGCCGTCGACCGGCGCCTCGGTCGTCCCGGCGGGGACGGTGCCCTCGTCGGCGGTGACGGTCTCGTTGCCGCCCACGTCGGTCGGCTCGGTCGTCGAGCCGGTCTCCGTCGGCGTCTCGGTCACCGGGGCCTCGCCCTGGTCGTCGACGACGTGGATGTCAGGCGACCCGCCGTTGTTCGGCGTGATCTCCGTCGGATCGGTCGGCTGGGGCTCACCGGGGGCGACCGTGGTGCCCTCGCCGGGCTCGGACGGCTCGGACGAGCCGTCGTTCGGGGCCGGGGTCTCGCCGTCGACCTCGCCGGGGATCTCGGGCGTGGTGCCGTTCCCGGTCTCGGTGGTGCCGGGCACCTCGCTCGACGGGTCGGGCTCGACGGTGCCGGTGCCGTCGCCGGGCGTGGTGTCGACCGGCTCGCCGTCGTCGGGCGTCTCCGTGTCGGTGTTGTCGTCGTTCTCGCCGATGGCGGAGACGAGGTCGGCCTGGCCCTCGTTGAGCGAGGCGGCGAGGCCGTCGGCGGTGGCCTGGGCGCCGTCGAGCGCGGCGACGAGGTCGGCGTTCTCCGCCTGCTCCGCGGTCAGCGCAGCGCGGGCGTCCGCAAGCTGCTGCTGCAACGTGGCGATCTCGCCGCGCTGGGCGGTGAAGACCACGACGGCGGAGTTGACGGCGCCGCGGGTCTCGGCGACTTCCTGGGTGAGTGCAGTGAGGTCGAGCATGTCGATTCCTTCGGTGAGTTGGGTCATGGATGCCAGGAGTTGCTCGACCTGTTCACCATCCACCGCGGCACCGACGGTGACGTTGTTGTGGATGTGGACTTCGGGGCGACGCCAGAACATGCGTCCATCGTACCCACAACCACCGACAGTGAAGCGGCCCCCACGCGGGGGTTTCAGTAGATGATGTCGTCGAGTCCGGTCAGTTCGATGAGCCGCGAGAGCGGCTTCGAGTACGCCGCGACACGGAGCCGGTCGGTCGCCATGTAGAGCGTGAGGAGCGCCCGGAGACCGCCCGAGTCGATGAACCCGACGCCCGACATGTCGAGGCGGATCGGCCCGTCGTCGGTGCCGAGCGCTGCGGTGATCGTCTCGACGAACGAGTCGCTCGTGTCGATGTCGAGGTCGCCGACGACCCGGTACACGTTGTCGCCCGCGGGGGTGACCTCGACGAAATGGGCCTCGCTGCGGCGCTTCATGGGGGCAGGCTACGCCCCGGTCGTGTCGAGGTCGCGGAAGACCCGGAGTTGCAGGCGCGACCCGCGGGCCGCGGTGATCATCGCTGCGAGCGGCCCGTCGGGGTCGTCCCAGTCGCCGCGAACACCGGCGAGGTCGTCGACCTGGGGGCCGATGAGGTCACCGGTCTCCAACAGCGTCGCGGCCCAGTCGGCGATCATCGACGCGTCGATCGACGGGTTCGCGGCCTTCGGTCGGATGGTGCGGGCGCGCCGGTCGATGACGTACACCTCGCCGTTGGACAGGGTCGCTTCGATCACGGCCGCCACCTTTCGTCGGGGTCGAGGCCGGGCGGTTCGATCGTGGCCATGACGCCCATGAACAGTCGGCGGGCCTGCGGGTCGAGGTCGGCGGCGTTGCGTTCCTCGTTCGCCCAGAGCGTCTGCGACGCGGTCGAGAAGATCTCCGAGCCGCCCATCGACGTGACGCCGGTGACGCCGGTGTGCGGGTTGCGGTACACGCGGCCCATGTACTGGTCGCCGAACTCGTCGACGAACCCGAACCGCTGGTCGTCCCACTCCCAGGTGGCGAGCTTCTGAGTGCGCTTCGCTTCGGCGCGGAGCCGCTTGATGAAGTGCCACGTCTCCAACAGCATGAGCCCGGGGATGGACTGCTCGAACTGGTGGGCGAACTCGTGGGTGAGCGTATCGGCGAACTCGCCGTGCTTGTCGACGTTGGCCACGTCGACGACACCTACGTCGGGCCACGACGACGACGCGCCGACGGGTCGGGTGCGGTCGTCGTCGACGGCGATGCGGATGAGGCGACCGCCGAGACGCTGGGTCCACGCCTTCGGGTAGGCGCGCATGCCGACCTCGGCGGAGTGTTGGAGGATGCCTTCCTCGGAGAGGTCGCCGTAGCGGATCGGGTTCGCGCCACGCTCGGGCTGGCCGCCGATCTCCCCGTCGCGGTCGCGGCCGAGCGCGAAGTACACGTCGGGGTCGTTGCCCATGTCGACGCCGAGGGCTTCCATCGTGTCGATCCATGCGGCCATGGTCGGGGTGCTGCCGCGCTCGCGGGGCGCCGCCGGGTTCGACTCGTTGAGGTCGTCGAACCACTCGAACGGCGCGTAGCCGGGGCTGACGGTCAGCATCTTCGACGGCGGGAGCGCGACGAACTCATCCGCGCCGAGGTCGCGCTGGTGGGAGGCGGAGAACTCCCACCCGACGTAGGTCTGCGGTGGGGTGCCGCGCACCGACGTGAACACCATCACCCGGCTCTCGGGGTGGTCGGGGAACGTGATGTCGACGCGGCCGCCGCCGTTCGGCGCGCCGGGCCGCGGGTTGAGCACGGCGCCGACGACCTGGCCGTCCCACGGTTCGCGTTCCAACAGGTCGGCGAGCGCCGGGGGGACGCCGGGGATCTCGCGGAGCTTCGCGAGGACCGACGACTTGTCGATCGACGGCTCGGGGGCGACGGCGTCGCGTTCGCGCTGGATGACGAGCGCTTCGAGGGACTCGCCGAACCGTTCGAGCGCCTCGATGTGTGCGAACTCGCGCTCGCCGCCGGAGCCGACGAGGAGGTCGCGCATGTCCTCCTCGGTGGGGCGCGAGAACATCGCGGACGGGTCGGGGCCGAAGATCTCGGTGATCTCGGCTCGCACCTTCGCGAGCGCGGCGACGCGTTCGTCCCACGGCAGGTCGTCGTCGTCGACGGTCGAGTAGTCGAGGTCGCCGAGCCGGGCGGTCGCGTCGGGTTCGTTGACGCCGATCTTGGAGACCCACAGGCGGGTGCCGCCGTCCTCGGAGAAGTCGGCGAAGCGGATCTCGTCGCCGTCGATCGACTGGCGGCCGTCGGGGTCCGGCACGTAGTAGGTGCCGTCGGGGCCGGTGACGCGGGACACGGCGATGTCGGGGTGGCCACGGTACGGCGCGGCGATCGAGTCGGAGTTGCGGCGGATCGTCTCGGTGAGCCCGGGGAACGCCGGGTCGGTCGTGTAGCCCTGGCGGAGCCGCGGCATCAGGACCGTGTCGATGTACCGCTTCACCTCGGGCGACGCGAGCCACGCGGACGTGACGAGCGCCGCTGCCTGGGGGTGGTCGGCGGGGAGCGACGCCCACTGCCCGTACGGCGGGGCGGTGTCGGCCGACCACGGGGCGTGCGTGCCGACGATGGCGCCGGTCTCGACGTTGACGGCGACGGCGCCGAGCGGGCGGCCGCGGTTGGCGTCGGTCTCGTCGAGGATCGGGAGCGCGGTGATGAGCCCGTCCTCGTTGTTGGGGCGGAACAGCCGGTCGAGCGCCATGCGCTGGCTGGCGGGGTCGAGGGGCCGGTCGCGCCAGCGTGCGTTCTCGGCGACGGTCGGGAGCGTCGCCAGGGTCACGCCGTTGATGCCCACGTCCTCGTGGTGGATCTCGTTGAGCCGCCGGATCGCCTGTTCTGCGGCCGCCTCCGCCTCGGGGAGCCCGTCGGGGACCGTCGGAGGCGGGAGGTCGTCGACGGCCGTGCGGGGCCGTTCGGGGGCCTCCACGAGCCCGTTGACGTTCGGGGCGACCCGGGCGGCGGGGTACTCGCCGCGGAGGAGTCGCGGGATCGTCTCGGGGTCCCTGGTGATGAGGTACTCGCCGACGGCGGCCATGCCCCCGGCGTTCGCGAGGATCTGCTCGGGGCCGAACGTGGCGTCGTGGCGGTGCGGGCCGTACGTCGCGTCGGGCAGGTTCTTCGTCATCTCGGGCGCGTCGGTCCGCACCCACGACGACGCGACCCCGAGGTTGTCGCCCTGAGAAGTCCAGTCGATCCCCGAGAAGAACGGGTCGGTCGCCGAGTGGTTCGTGCGCGAGAACGTGTGCGGCTTGTTCCCCAGTTCGTACACGGTCGCCGCGTGGAGCATCCGCAGCGTCGACACGGCGTCGGGGTCCGGGTTGGGGGACGCCAACGTCTGCTCGATCCACTGTCTCGACCCGACGCCGGTGGTGAGCGCGTTGAACAGGTTGTGCGCCCGGGCCGGGGTCGGGTCCTCGCGCCACGCAGCGAGCGTGCTGGCCGCCGGGTTGCCGGTCCTGCCGTTGCCGTACGTGACCTCCCACTTCTCGGCCCACCGCTCGACGGCAGGGGTGACGTAGTCGGTGACCCGGTCGTCGGGGGCGATCGCCAACTCGTTGGAGACCGGGATCGTCTGCTGCCCGACCGACACCGCCTCGGGGGGTTCGGCCAGTTCGTTCGTGGTGGGCGCCTCGGTGAGCGCACGGAACCGGCGGCGCGCCGACATGATCGACGAGGTCGCGACGCGGTCGCCGGGCACGGAGAGAGCGTCGAGCTTGTCGGCGTCGCCCTTCTTGGCGTCGACGGTGTCGGTGTCGGGGTCGAGGGTGGCGGCGACGCGGCGGAGGAGCGCGGCGTCGGCCTTCTTCTTCACCGTGTCGGCGGCGTCGTTGAGGCGCCCGGCCAGGACCCGGCGGAGGTCGTTCTCGCCGTCGTCGATCGAGGCGTCGATGGTCTCCTGGGTGACGGGCGGAGCGTCGGTCTCGCTCGGGGCCTCTTCGATGATCGTGGCGGCGCGGTTCAAGACGACGACGATGTTGCCGTCGCGGATCGCGTCGTAGCCGAGGAGCGCTGCGAACCGGCCGTCGTCGCCGAACAGGGAGCGGTGGCGGCCGCCGGTGACATCGGCGGTCGCGGCGCGGACCTGCTCGTGGATCTCGTCGGCGTCGGCGATGCGCGCGCCGGGCTTGAGGGCGCCGTGGAGGAGCGTGCGCTTGTCGAGGTACTCCCACCCCTGGCCTTCGATCCACCGGCCGTGGACGGCGTACGTCTCGCCCTCCTCGCGGTCGGCGGTGACGTAGGTGCCGGACCCGTAGATCCCGCGCCCGGCGAACAGGTGGCCGGTGCGGAACTCCTCGACGTAGCGGGCGGCCACGTCGGGGCCGTTCTCGTCGTGGACGCCGCGCCAGAACTCGAACCCGCCGTCGGCGACGGCCTTCGCGACCTCGTCGGCCGTGCCGACCTGCGGTGGGGCGTCGTAGCCGAGGGACCGCTGGATCGCGGTCATCATCGTGTCCTCGGCGCCGAGGTTGGCCTTGCCGTCGGCCTCGATCTCGGCGATGCGCTGGGGGCCGAGGTCGGCCTTGGCCTCGTCGAACGTGCGGAGCTTGGTCGGCCCGGCCGGGACGGGCGCGTCGGCGATCTCGTTGACGATCGGCGCGGCGGGGGCGTCGGGCGGGTCGTCGAACGCGGTCCACGGGACGAGCACCCGGCGGCCGTCGACCTTCACGGCGCCGTGCTTCTCGTCGTGCCAGGTCACTCGGGCGCGGCGGCCGACCTTCTCGACGAGCTTCGCTGGGGCGCGGTCGCTCAGGTCGAGGTCGGCGCCGTCGGGCCGGTCCTTGACCGTGGCCGCGGCGGCGAGCCCGCGCACCGCCTTGACCGCGAGGGCCTTCGCGGTCGAGACGCCGCGCTTCTGGAACTTGCCGTCGGTGTCGTGCCAGTTGCCGACGGCGTCGAGTCCGCCATCGGCGGCGAGGTCAACCATCGGGTGCCTCGACGACGTGGAGGTGCCGCGGGCGGGGCGCGACGGTGGCGGTCGGGTGGTGGGCGCGTTCGGCGGGGTGCTGCCAGGTGGCGCCGCAGTCGAGGCACACGAGGCGGCCGGAGTACCCGGTGACGGCGCCGGTCTCGGCGATCGCGACGGCGGCGCGGTTCATGTCGCTGTCGACGAGTTGGAACCACTCGCCGTCGCACCCGGCGCAGCGGCCGGGCTCGGGGAGGAAGCTGTTGCTCATGGGCAGGGCTCCCATCGACCGTTGCGGATGAAGCCGTGGTCCCCGCACCGGCGGCACAGGAGCGACGGTTCGAGGTGGAGCGGTTCGAGCGACACGACCTGCCAGTGCGGCGACGCCTTCGTCGACACGAGGAGCGCCTCGGGGATGTCGAACAGGACGAACCCGACGCATTCCTCGCCGGTGGTGGGGTCGAGGTGCCACTGGTTGATGGCCACCCAGTTCCCGTCGACGGTGACGACGCGGGTGTACGAGTGGTCGTGACCGAGGTCGATCCGGCGCTCTTCGTCGTGTTCGCTCACCGCGCCAACATAGATGCCGGACCGGTCAGGTCCCCTCGGGCGTCACGAGGATCGTGAGCACGGCGCGGGCCGGGCAGATGACCACGTCCTCGTCGTTGACGTGGATGGTGGTGCCGACCCCCTGGGCGTAGACCACGGTGCACCCCTCGGGGATGTCCTGGGGGATGAGGTCGCCGGTGGTGTCGGAGCGGCGGCCGCGCCCCGAGGCGATCACCGTGCCGATCATCGAGTCCTTCTTGGCGATGTCGGGGATCACGAGCCCGCCCCTCGTCATCGACTCGGGCGGGTGCGGCCGGATGACGACGTTGTCGCCGTTCGGGATGAGGCGGTACTGGGCGGGCGGCCGCGCCGGTGCGGCGACGGCGTCGGCGCTCATCGCTTGCAGTCCGGCAGGTCGAGGAGCCCGTTGTGGTACGGGCGGGCCTCGGCGCGTTCGAGGTCGCCGAAGTCGGCGCGGCTCTGGTACGGCGTGCGTGGCACGGCACGCTCGTGGTCGGGGCGCGGGTGGCACGCGTAGCCGAGAGAGACGGCGACGGCGTCGGCCACGAGGCGGGCGACCGTGTCGGAGTGCTCGGCGGGGATGTCGAACCCGAGGCGACGGTCGACGGTGAACGACACGAACTCGCGTCCGACGACGGACGGGTCGCCGGTCTGGCGGGCGTACTCGTCGTTCCCGATGAACTTGGACCCGGTCACGTTCGGGACGACGGTTCCGTCGACGACAAGGTCGAACGGCTGGGCGTAGGGGTCGCGCACGAAGTCGACGGCCCGCTCGGTAGTGATGGTGTTGTCGGTCATGGGGCCGACGATACCGCCACCGCTCAGATGCGCTGGCGGGGGGTTCGCAGCGACACGGCGAGCGCGAGGAGGATGAGCCCGGCGATGATCAACAGCCAGTTCCCGCTCGCGATGCCGACGACGAGGAGGACGATGCCGAGGATGAGGAGAGCGATGAACATGCGCCGCTCCTACCCCGATCGGGGCGGGGTCAGCCCTTCTTGCGTTGGGCTCGGCCGCGGCGCCTCCGGTTCTTCGTCGCGAAGTAGCGGCGGACGTGCCAGCCGCCGCAGCGGCCGCAGTGGAAGTGCTCGACGGTCGCGAGCATCGAGCGGCGCCGGTGCGCGGCTTCGCTCATCGCGGCCTTGCGGGTCATGACGGTCTTGCCCGAGGGGCACTCCGCCTTGGCCATCAGTCGTCGGTGAGCGGCGACTGCACGATGCGGAGCCGGGACCGGGCGTCAGCGAGCGAGATCGGGTCGACGGTCGCGCCCGCCGATTCGAGCGCCTGGCCGAACAGAGCGGTCGCCTTGTCGGCGGCGCGCTCCGCGGCCTCGTCCGAACCGCCGTCGAGCTTCACGACCTTCATGCCGGTGATGTTCACGTCCATGAGGCCAGCCTACGGCGTGTGCCGGTCGAGCACGTCGGCGATGTACCGCGAGACGCTCACGCCGAGCCGGGCCGCTTCGCGGGTGATGCGGTCACGTAGCCCGGGCAGGACCCGAGTCGCGAGCGACACCCGGTCGTCGTACACGCGGGGCCGCCCCCGGCTGGGCCGGGGGCGCTCCTCGCGTGCGGGGGGCTTGATGGGGCGGGGCCGTCCCATCGGTCAGCCCTCCCACGGCCAGCCGCCGGAGCGACGGGCCTCGTTGACGCCGAGCATGTTGAACGCGGCGTCGGACAGACCGCCGTACGTCTGCCAGTTGGCGAAGTGCGACGGGGCGTGCCCGGTCTCGTAGCCCGCGAGGTTCCAGGTGTACACCGGGACCTTGATCCCGGCGACCGAGTCCCACGAACGGCCGCCGGTCTGCTCGTCGGTGAAGATGAGCACCCGGTCGTGGCCGTGGTACGCCTCGGCGAGCGACCGGTGGATGTCGGTGCCGTACGGCTGCAACACGTCACGGATGCCCTCCACGGTGCGGAGGATCGAGTCGTGGCGTGCCATGTCGAGCCGGGCGAAGACGTGGGAGTGGAACAGGACCACGTCGGCGGCGTCCGAGCGCTGGGCGACGGCGCAACCGAAGAGGCCACCGGCCTCCCACCGGGTGAGCGCGGTCGGGACGTGCCCGCCCTTGCCCGAGTCGGTGCGCTTCGAGGCGACCGGCGCGTTCATCGAGCCGGAGCCGTCGATGAGCACGAGGGTGCGGCCCTCGAAGTACGGGATGTTGCCGAGCGACAGGTTGAGACCGGTCTCCATGGCCTCGGCCCACCGGACCGACGACACGGCCTTCCACGCCTGCATGAACCGGAGGGGGAACACGCGGGAGCGGCGGACCTCCTCCTCGTCGGTCAGCTTCGAGCGGACGAGGTCGACCGCGGCGCCGCCGACGTTCTTCTCGTCGAAGTTGCGGAGGTTGCGGAGGAGAGCCATGACGCCCATGTTCGGGATGACGGCCTCCCACGCCTCGGCGTCCATGCCGCCGGGCAGCCACGAGCCGAGACGCTCCCACGACCAACCGGCCTCGATCGCAGCACCGAGGTTCGCCCGGCGCTCGCCCTCGGGGAGCGCCATGAGGCGCCGGTCCTCGGCGATGGTCGGCAGAGCCGCGAGCGACTCCGCGACACGGCCCGCCACGTCGACGGTCGTCGTCGAGGAGCGCCGCTTGGCGTCGAGGTAGTGGAAGAGCGCCCGCTGGCGCGGGTCCTTCGTCTCGGGGCCGACCATGCGGATCACGTCAGCGAACCGGATGTCGTCGTTGGTGCCGTCGTACTTGAGCACGTTGCGCTCGGTGTACATGCGGCGCACCGCGTCGCCGATGCCGCGCTGGATGGGGCGGGGCAGCGACTTGCGCCGACCGGCGGCGTCGATGCCGTGGGTCGACATCCAGTAGCCGAGCATCTCGGCGGGCTCGTCGGGCCGCTTGAGCACCGACGCGACGACCTGACGGCCGTAGGGGCCACCGGCCTTCACGTACTCGGCGGCGACGATGACCGACGCCGTCCGCATGTTGGCGCCGGAGCGGAGCCACGCGGCGAAGCTGGCGACCCACACGGGGTCGATGCGGGTGACCTCGTGGATGAGGTCGACGAACCGCTTGTCGCGGGCGGCGCCCGACTCGTAGAAGGTGTCGGCGCCGACGAAGTTCGCGATGCCGAGCGTGAACAACTGGTCCTTGGCGTCCTTCGTGAAGCCCTGGCCGCCCTGTGCGGTCCGGGTGTCGGGACGCGGGGGCGCGGGCGCGACGGGGTTGGTGGCGAAGCGGGACATTGAACACCTCCTGGTGTTGGTGGAGAAGTTCTCGGCGATAAACGAGTACCGGTGCGGGTGCCCATGCCATTAGGGCTGACCGGCCCGGAGCCCGTGAGGGGTAGACCGATCTGGAATCGAACCAGAAGTATCCGCTGCGGTGTCACACCGCCGAGGTTGAAGATGGGTTGTACTTGCGAGTTTCCCCAGCGATAAACGGGTGCCTGTGCAGTCGTTTCAACTGATGCTCTAGCCTGGTTGAGCTACCGCCGACGAGGTCGGCGAGCCGGATTTGAACCGACAACCCTCAGTCCTAAGAGAAGTATCTGCGGCGGCGTCACACCGCTGGGGGAGAGAGTGTTCGGGCGATAAACGGGTGCCGGTGCGGAAACGTTACGCGCTCTGCCAATTGAGCTACCGCCCCATGTTGAGGGGCAGGCCGGACTCGAACCGACAACCTCGTCCTTGTGATGGAGAAGTATCCGCGGGTGGCTTCACACCGCCCGAACGTATGAAGTTGTGCCTCGACGATAAACGGGTGCCGGGTGCGGAGTCTTTGCCAAGAAGTATCCGCTGGTGGCTTCACACCGCCGAGGTATTGCGATCTTGTTGTTGTGCTGCTTACCCGATAAACGAGTGCCGAGTGCGGGCTTTCAATGATGCAGTGGAAGTAACCGCTGTTGGCTTCACACCGGGTGAGCGTGTGTCACCGTAGTCGACTCCGACCATTAGTGCAACACATATTCGGAGATCAGTCCTGAGCGAGGAACCACCGGTGCCGCGCACGCAGGTCGTAGGTGTCGGCGAGAGCGTGATGGGCGGGGAGCCCGGCCGGTGCGAGCGGGTCGACGAGATCCTTCGGGAACGGCCCCGAGCACACCTGGCGGAAGTCGAGGCAGAAGAACGGCCAGTTGTCCGGCATGTCGACCATCGACCCCTGCAACTGCGCGTGGCAGACCCAGTCGTAGTCGCCGTACCACGCCCAGAACTCCGGCGTCGGCGTCTGCTCGGCGACCCACTGGACGATGAGCGGCCCGGCCGCCGCCCGGGGGCAGCGGATGTACCGGACGCCGTCCTCGTTCTGGATGATCGACAGCCCGCCCTGACCGTCGGGGAGGAGTTGCATGGTCCGCTTCACGTACCCCCACGGCGGCACGTCGACGTAGGGCAGGACGTGCTCGACGACGAACGGGTTCGCGAGCGACCGGTCGGCGTCGGTGATCACGATGTAGAGCGCGGCGTCGTTCGACGCGACGTACGCGCCGGACAACGGGATCACCGTGCACGACGGGCCGTCCTCCATGAACTCGAAGTCCATCCAGATCTTCATGTCGGGGTCATCCTCCGGGGTGGAACGTGATTGATCGGATGTGGTCGAACTCGGGGCGCCAGGACGGTCGGACCTTCACCCCGCCTTCGTCGGTGCCGCGGAACAGGCCGACGATGGGGCGGCCCGACGACTGCGGCGAGTCGATGACGACCCCCCACTCTGGGCCTCCCGCCTGGATCACGGCCTGGACGTGTTCGGCGATCGCTTCGAGCGCGACGACGAGCAACTCTTGAGACGCGGAATCGCTGTCGGTGCCGTCGAAGGTGATCGTGAGCGGCATCAGCGCGGCCGTCTCGGGTTGCCGCGCTTCACGGCGTCGAGGTCGGGGAGGAGCGGCGGCCACACCGGTCGCGGGTCGACCGGCATCGGCGCGGTCGCGAGCGCGGCGCACACCGCGCAGTTGGGCTTGGGGCAGCGGTGGATCATGCGGCGTCGGTCTCCTGGTCGGTGTCGGTGATGCGCGGGATGCGCGGGTCGTCGGGCGCGAGACGTTCGATCGTCCACGCTCCGGCGCCGCGGCGACGCTTGAGCTTCCGCGCCTTGTTCCGCGACGTGATGCGCTCCTGGCCGTTGGGACCGACGGCGAGGAACCAGTTGTGGGGTTGCGGCGTCGAGATGAGGTCGAGCGGCGTGTCGGGGTGGGCGAGCCCGAGTTCGATCGCTTCGGCGATGTGCTGGTGGACCCAGGTGTGGCACCGGCTGCACAGGTGGGCGAGGTTGCGGACAGTGCGCCAGCCGCCCTGCGACTCGAACTGGATGTGGTGGTACTCCGTCGCGACCTTCTGGCAGATCCCATCGTCGGTGATCCCGGCTTCGCAGCGGCCGCCGGACCGCCGGTCGACCGCCGCGGTGACGGCGTGGACCTCGATGAGGTCGACGGCGCGTTCGCACACCTCGCGGACCTCGTCGGGCGTGCGGATCGTCGAGCGGAGCCACTGGGGGAACGACCGCTTCTTGCCGCACCCCGACGCGGCGCGGAGGTACTTGTAGGCGGGGCCGAGGAGCGGCCCGTCGTCGGACCGCCAGCGCATCGCTTCCTCGATCGCGTCGGGGTCGAGCGGGTCGGTGACGGCGTCGCGCCCGGCGGTGATGATCTCCTCGATCAGCGTCGCGTTGAGTCGTTCGGCCGACGGGATGCCGCTCACACCACGCCCCGGAGTCCCGACGGCGCCTCCGTGTGGGAGAGCTTCGCGCCGACGGTGATGTCGTCGCGGAGGCGAAGGTACCGCACGCCTTCGGCGGTCTCGGTGCGGATGTCGTCGACGGTGACGGTCTCGTCGGTGCCGACGACGCGGAGGACGTGGGCGAGGGCGTCGGGGAGCGCCTTGGGGTGGGCTCGGGCGCGCTCGGTGTTGAGCCGGAAGATCGCGATGCGGATGTCGTCGGAGCGGTCGCGGCTGGTGCCGTCGGACAGGACGAACGCCGGGCACCCCTTGCAGTCGTCGACGAGGGTGCACGGGCCGTCGAAGTCGTCGTGGTCGGCGCACCGGTGACCGCAGATACACAGGAGGGCGTCGATGTCGGCGATCCGCTCGTCGAGTTCGGCGATGCGGTGGCGTCGCCGTTGCGCCCGGCTGTCGAATGCTTGGGCTCTGGCCGCGGCGGGCCGCAGGTGCGGCGGCAGCCCGCCGTGCTTGGCTCCGATGCTCTCGGCGATCTCGGCAGCACGGGCGGCGTCGGCGTCGGCGCGACCCTGCGCCTTGTCGCGTTCGTCGGCGTATCGGGCTCGTAGCTCCTTCATCGGTGCAGATCCTCCCAGGTGCGGGCCAGGTTGATGCGGGCGTCGGTCTCGGACTGGGTGCCCGGCGTGGTCGTCATGAGCTTGGCGATGGCGTCGTGCATGGCCTTGCCCTGGCGGAGCGCCGTCGTGATCTCGGTGAGCGTCGAGGTCCGCAGCGCGATGACCGGCTGCGCCGCGGTGAGCGCCGCGACGAGCGTGGTGTCGAGGTGGACGTTCAACGGGATCTCGGGGTCGCGCTCGGGCGTCGAGTTGATGATGACGCCTTCGGCGATCGACTGGTTCGTGCGGAACCGGACCGTCGCGAGGGCCAACTCGTTGAGCATGGTGATCAGGACCGACAGTTGGCTGCCATCGACCTCGATGGTGTCGGCGGTGAGGACGCCGTCGACGAGGCGATCGAAGTAGTCGATGGCGTCCCGGTACTCCTCCCATTCGAGGTTCGGGAGCGCGATCATCGCCGGTTCCCCGACGGTCTCGTCACCGGGGCATCCTTCGCGGGCGCACACGTCCGATGCGAGCAACTCGCAGTCGGTGATCGAGCACGAGGCGGTCGAGTCGGGCATGTCAGACCTTCCGTTTGATGCGGGCTTTGGCGGCGTCGACCTCGTGGGCGCGGTCGTGCTCGTTGAGGTCGGCGAGTCGTTGCGCCCACCCGTTGAGAGACGACCAGATGAGGTCGTAGTCACCGGCGCCGATGGTACCGCCGATGGCGAACTCGGGCTTGAGCCAGTCCTTGGCGGGGCCGTCGGGGTCGTCGTTGATCCACACCTGCTGGGTGCCCGGCCCGCCGTACTGGTACTGGGTGATCAGCCCGCGTTCGGCGAGCCGTTTGAGCGCGGGGAGCAACTCGTTGGGGATCGGCCAGAACCGCTCGCCGAGACGGCGCCGGGCGACGAGCGTCTCCATGACCATGTACTCGGTCGGGGTGAGGTCTTCGAGCACGGAGCGCTTCATGTGAGGTCCACGATCGCGGCGAGGATGGCGATGCCGCCGATGGCGCTGAGCCAGATCACGGGACCACTCGCGGGAGGGTCGGGTCGGAGTTCGGCGTGACGTACATGCGGTTCTTGGGGCGCGTGCGTGCCTTCTCGGCGAGCCACTGGTTCCCTTGGCCGTCGTGCCACCGGAACACCATCAGCCCGGAGATGGCGTCGGTGAATGCGTAGCCGACGAGGTGGACGTTCCGGGGCCGGAACAGGTGCTTCAATCGCTTCACAGGGGTCTCCATCGGGGCAGGCCGGGGTCGCGCCCGGCGTTCAGCCCGGTCGCCCACGCGTCGAAGATGCCGGACGGCATGCCGACATCGAGGCGGACGGGCATCGGTTCGGCGGTGGTCTCGGCGAGGTCGAGGCGGGCCAGGAGAGCCCTCACCTCGGCCGCGGGGACCTGGATGGCACCATCCCCGCCAGCGCGTGCTGCGAGGCGGAGGAAGAGCACCTGACGGTCTGTGGCGGGGCGAATGGCCATGGTCAGATCGACACGTCCCGCTCGACCTCGGATTCGAGGGGGCCGACCTGGACCATCCACCCGGACGTGAGCGACCGGAACGCGCCCACGTCTCCGCCGTCGGGCAGGGCGACGTAGAACTCGGTGTCGTGGCCTTCGATAGTCACGTTGTCGTCGGGGGCGAGCGTGACCCCCTCCCACCACTTGTTGGCGGCGTCGACGGCGAGCGCGATGATCTCGTCGTTGTTGCTGCCCTCACCGTCGGGGTCGCCGTCACCGAGGGTCTTCGCCTTCGAGGTGGGGATGTCGACGGTCACGGCGAGGAAGCAGGGGACCGTCACGCGGACGACGGTCGGGTCGAAATCGTCGTCGGTCATCGCGCCTCGAATCGGAAGGTGCGGCCGCCGTGGGTCAACTCGACGGAGGCGACCCAGTCGGTGACGACGGTCCAGTCCTCACGGAGGTCGAGTTCGAGCGCGAGGCGGAACGCGTCGGTCATGTCGTCGACCTTGATCGTGGCGCCTTCGTCGAGGGCCTTGTTCAGCGCGTCGAAGAACTCGGCCGGGTCGGTCGGCTTGTCGAGTAGGTCGGTCACAGGGTTCCTCCGGGGTCGCGGCTCAGGAGAGCCTTGTTGATCTGGTGGATGACGTACGCGCCCCCCAGGTTGCTGAGCGTCGCGGCGACGGTGAAGACGCGGACGGCGGCCCGGGGCGACCGGCGGGCGATGATGGACACGGCCAGGCTGACGACGGCGAGGCGGGCGCGGCGCTTGTTGATCGACGCCCGGATCTCTTCGAGATCCTCGGTGGTCTCGGTGGCGAGCTTCGCCTGGATCTCTGCGCTGGCCTTCTCTGCTGCGGTACGAATGCTCATGTCCACTTCCTAGCACACGCTACCGGTGTGGTGGTGCATCTTCGTCGAGGTCTACGGTCGTCCCCATGGGATACGCCTTCTACGAAGTGCCCGACCCGCGCACCGGCCGACTCCGCGTCGCCGGGTACGCCGTCGAGGCGACGTGCGACTTCATCGGGTGCAACACGATCATCGACCGCGGTCTCGGCTACGTGTGCGGCGACTTCCCCGAGGGGCACCGCGACGAGGAGGGCGCCGGGTGCGGTCTGTACCTGTGCGGTCACCACGACGCCACGCACGCGTGCGCCCGACCCGAGTGCAACGAGTGCGAGTACGTGCAGGTCGACTCGCCGCCGCGGTGGCTGGCCGCCGGGCACGAGGGTCCGCACCGCAAGAAAGTCGTGGACGAGCCCGAGCCCGACGCGGTACCGTCGTCGGCGTGAAGCACCTCTCATCGTCGTCGAGTTCCCCCAAGGGGTCGTAGCTCGCAGGACGTGCCGCGGCCCCACACCTCTTGGAGGGGCCGTCGATTGGTCGACAAGCCGGTTGCTAGCCGGTGGGGTGTCACAGCCTTGCGAGTTCGAGTCTCGCCTCCTCCGCCATGGAAGATGCCGCCGGGTTGGCTGGCAGCCGGTCTCGAAAACCGGAGGTGGTGTAACAGCCAGGGGTTCGACTCCTCCGTCTTCCGCCAGCGACCGGCCCCTCGGGTGATCAACTCCCGAGGGGCCGTGCCACGCCGGTCCGCGTGCTCGGCTCACACGGGGGCTGACACCATCTGTATGCGTCGCGTGCCCCGACGAGAGCCGGAGAGGCGATGAAGCAGAGGCCGAAGGTGGTGAAGGCCCACCCTAGCCGGTCCACACCTCCGCACACGTCACTCGACGAACCCGAGGTCGGCGAGGGCCTTCCACATGTCCCGGCGGATGGGTTGCTGGTCTCCGGGGGCCACGTCGTTCGTCGTGAGGATCGCGTCGATGAGGTCGGCGATGACCGCGGCGAACGGCCGGTCCTTGAGCCGGACACACACCGTGATGCCGCCGTCGTCACGGCGCCGGATCGTGCGGTCGGCGTCGGGGTGCTCGGGCGGGCTCCGCACCGCGGGCATGTCGAGCCCCGCTCGCCGGGCGCGGTCGGCGAGGATGCGGACCGTCTCGGAGAAGCGGAGCGTCAACGACTGCATCACGGGTGCCCGGGCGAGCGCTTCCAGTTGTAGATCGACACTCCGATCCCGGCGACGACGAAGTTGACGCTCATGCCGGTGAGGGGGGAGGTGCGTCGTTGGACCCGCGGCTTCCGCCAGCGGTCACCGTGCGAGCGGTACGCCTCGATCGAGGTCGATCCGGTGAGCTTGGTGTCGTAGTCGCCCCACTGGGTCTCGTAGCGGAGGGCGATTCGTCGTTGACCGGTCATGTCCACATCTTGACACACGCTCGTGTACGGTGGGGTCCATGGCACACACCTACGAGCAAGCGATGGCGAAGGCCGAAGAGGCGCTCATGGCCGCCGGACGGATCGACCACCCCGAGCGGCGCACGGCGACCGTGGTGCTCGGGTTCGGGTGGATCGAGTACGCCCGGACCGTGGAAGCCCACAAGCGGACCGAGGGTGGGACCGGTGACTGAGGTCCCCGAGCATCTCCTCCGTCGCGCCGCCGCGGCGAAGTCCAAGGCCGCGGTGCAGCGCGGTGAGGCTCCCCTCGACGAGAACGAGGTCGTCGCCGAGATGCGGACCGGGGCTCGCCGCGCCGCCGACGCAGCGTCCCCGCCGCCCGACCCGGTCGAGACGCTCGAAGCGATGGTCGAGGACCGGCGCGTCGAACAGGTGCGCCTGGCCGAGATCCGCCTCGAACGCGACCGGAAGATCCGCCACGGTCGCGTGATTGTCACCGTCGTCGGCACGATCGTGTGTCTCCTGATCGTGTGGGCCGCGTACGTGCTCGACCGCCCGGCGCTGACCGACCGGCAGTGCTGGGCTCGTGGCGGCACCCACTACGTCGACTCCGGCGACTGTGCGCTCCCGCCGCCCCCGGACTGGGGCGACCGGTGAGGTACTCGATCGACGTGCCGGTGACGGCGAAGCTCGGCGAGTTCCAGTGCGTGCTGATCCCACCGAAGTTCATGCCCGGCGGTCGCGACGAGGGCGGGACCGTGCTGCCGTGGGCGATGCTCGGCTCCGTCGGCGTGACGTTCAAGATCGGTCAGGCGCAGACCACGAAGCGCATCCGGGTGAAGGCGGTCCGGCCCGGCCACGACGACCGGGGCTGGGGCGACGGCACCGACGAGTCGCCGATCTCCCACGAGGAACGCCAGGCGATGCTCGCCGTGCTCGAAGCCGAGATGCTCCGCCACCTGGCCCGGCACGGCATCACGTACCACCGCGAGCACATCACCTGGGCATACGACGACCACTCGTACCTGTGCGGGTCGTGCCGCCACTTCAAGGGCGCCCCGCACGACGTGATCAACTGCACCCGGGTCGGCGGCACCGGCGAGCGGTGCATGTGCCCGTGCCGGGCGGTCGGCTGATGCCCGAGTTCCTGATCGGCCCGCTGCTCCTGGTGTGGTTCTACGTCGGCGCGATGTCGCTCGCGAAGGTCGTGCTCGACGGGATCTACGGCGACGACGCGCCGTCGTGGTGGGACATGATCACGCTCCGGGCGTACAAGGGGCTCTTCAAGGACGACGACGAGTCGTGACGCGGTGCCCCCAGCGGGAGTCGAACCCGCAACCCTCGGATTAAAAGTCCGCCGCGCTGCCAATTGCGCCACAGGGGCCGGGGTTCAGATGTCGGCCATCGACCGCGTGTAGCGGTAGTGGCCGAACTGTTTCGCCGTGGCCCGGCGGTGGCAGTTCGCACACCGGACGACGCACTTGGCGATCTCGGCGAGGAGCGTGGCGTCGCTCGCGGCGCGCTGCACGAGGTCGGCGATGGCCCGGATCTTCGTCGTGGGGTCGACGTGATCGAAGTCGAGCACGATGGGGTCAGCTTCCCCGCAGTCGACACACGGGTGCCCGGCGAGGTAGTCGAGCACGAACTGTCGGGCGCGGTCGCGGTTCCGGCGGTTGCGCTCGATCTGGTCCTCGTGGTGTGCCTGGTGGTTGGCGCTGTCCATCGAGCGCTTGCAGACGCGGCAGTAGGGCTGGCGGCCGTCCGAACGGGCGGCGTTCTTGGCGAAGTCGTCGAGCGACTTCTCCTGGGTGCAGCGCGGGCATCGCTTCGTCATCGTCATCGTCAATCACCGTACCGTCGACCACTGACATTGAGCGCACGGCGGGTATCGAGCCCGCTACAACGGATTTGCAGTCCGCCGCCTCACCTCTCGGCCTCGCGCGCATATGGGTTGTCCGCCCCTTCGGGATCGAACCGAAGACCTTGGAATTAAGAGTTCCCTGCTCTACCAACTGAGCTAGAGGCGGATGGCTCCGACGGCTGGGCTCGAACCAGCGACACAAGGATTAACAGTCCTCTGCTCTGCCAACTGAGCTACATCGGAATGAGGATGCGCTCACCGGCGAGCGCGAGATCGGAACAGCCGCTTCGGGCTGCTCAACGATTCGCTTTGGGCTTTCGCTCCACCGGACAGTAGGTCATGGGATCGACCGTACACGAGGTCGTCGACGGCGTCGAGCGATATTCTCTCGACGCGGCCGTGCCGTCGGCGTACCGTGGTCGGTGCGAACGTAGCTCAAATGGCCAGAGCACCTGCCTTCCAAGCAGGGGGTTGCGGGTTCGGGTCCCGTCGTTCGCTCCAAGGGCTTGTAGCTCACGTTGGGAGAGCGCCCGCCCCGCAAGCGGGAGGTAGCCGGATCGTCACCGGCCAGGTCCACCGTCAGGGGTCCAACGTACGATGAGGCGATGCCGTACAAGGACCCCGCGACGCAGCGTGAGTACCAACGCCAGTGGATGGCGGCCAGACGCGCCAAGTGGTTCGAGGGCAAGGTGTGCATCGACTGCAACGGCACCGGCGACCTCGAACTCGACCATCGAAATCCGGCCGAGAAGGTCAGCCACCGGATCTGGTCGTGGACATGGGCGCGCATCGAAGCCGAAGCGGCGAAGTGCGATGTCCGTTGCCGAGACTGCCACCTCAAGAAGACGATCGAGCACGGCGACTCAGCGACGAACCTCACGGTGCCGCGCCCGGTCGTAGACGAGGTGCGCCGCCGCTACGCAGAGGGTGGGATCACCCAGCAAGCGCTGGCCGACGAGTTCGGGCTCGGCCGTCGCAACGTCAGCTACATGGTCACCGGCCAACGTCGACAATTCGTGTGACGACCGGTACGTCGGGGCGTACCATCGAGGTTCCCGGGGATGTAGCTCAGTCGGGAGAGCGTCGGGATGGCATTCCGAAGGTCGAGGGTTCGAGCCCCTTCTTCTCCACCAAGTGGCTGTAGCTCAGTTGGCCAGAGCATCACCTTGCCAAGGTGAGGGTCGCGGGTTCAAGTCCCGCTAGCCACTCCATTGCTCCGGTAGCTCAGTTGGCAGAGCAACCCGTTCACACCGGGTAGGTCGGGGGGTCAGGACCCTCTCGGAGCACCACCCGACTTGTCCTCGCGGCCAGCACACGCTACCGTGAGGGC
>ERZ650304.283-NODE-283-length-30306-cov-464.141813_pt1 | contig 30306 bp, 40 predicted proteins | sample MGYA00376240_ERZ650304 | MGnify/ENA primary metagenome ERZ650304 (study PRJEB26733, sample SAMN07839271) | wastewater metagenome | biome: small river; feature: stream; material: water | place: USA: North Carolina | collected 2016-03-01 ... | reverse complement strand
TGTACCCTATCATTTGACATTTTAGCGTGTTTTTCTGTTATTTCAAATCCTATTGTTTTACGACCTTCTTTTACTGCCATTGCACATTCAGTTCCACTGCCAGCAAAAGGCACTAAAACCAAGTCATTTGGTCTGCTACAAGTCAAAATCAAAGCTATCGTAAGCGTTTCAGGCTTTACAGTTTCGTGGTCATATTTTGCACCAGTCTTTACGGATTCATTTGAAAATCTTAATATCTCTTGAAGTTTAAAGTGGTTTGTAAATGGTCTGCGTAACTCTTCGTATTCTTTGCGTAACTCTTCGTATTCTTTGCGAAGTTCCTTATAAGGCTTTTGAAAAGCATCGTAATTATTTTTAAAACACCACTCCTTTATTTTGTTATAGTTCACTTCATCAGGAAACTGCCAATTAGCTTTAAATGGACTTAATTTATTACCAGCTACACCGTCTTTTCCATTGTCATAACCGAAAATATGTTTATTCAAATAAATCAAAGAATGTGGTATTTTTTCTCTTTCAGACTTTATCCAGTTTCTTATTTTTGTGTAATTGTTTAAGTCGTTATTCTGCAATCCTAATTCGGTATGATAAGTTTCTGTTTTGTTCCCATACATTAAAATCCTTTCAGTACAAGGTGCAAAACTTCTTAATCCTTCGCTTTCTTCTAACCCCATAAATGAGCCTTTATCCCAAACAAGGTTGTTAATTAAGTTAAAGTGCATATCAAAAATTACTTGTGCATAAGCTATATTTTTAGCGTGTCCATACCAAAATAAAGTTCCGTTATCAGCAAGTAAGCGTTTACATTCAATAGCCCACTTTTCAACATCTTTTAAATAATCGTCAAATGATTTCCATATAAAATCAAATTCGCCTTTTACCTCAAAATATGGCGGGTCTGCAATGATTAAGTTCGCACACTTATCAGGTAAAGTATTATCTAAAAAATTGATGTTATATATTTTATTTACTTCCATTTTTAAAATCTCGTGTTAACTACCGTACTGCCCATAACAAGGGTTTTGCAAAAGCAGGGCATTTGTGGTTTATTGAAAATTTGTACTACTATTAAACATTGTGCTAAATTTGAACTTTTGTGCCTTGAAGCCCTGCCTTCGCAAAGCCCCAAAACGTTGGGCGAAAAACTACACCCTAATTATTTGAAGGTTATATCCGACAAACTCATTACAGCGGGTTTGACATAGTAAGCCGATTGCTCTTTATTTTTCAGATACTTCCTTTTTGCATTTTCAGAATTTAAAGCGGGTATGTAAATGCAATCAGCTTTTACTACCAGTTCTTCGGGTGGTAATTCTGCACCATATACAGCCGTATTGCGTTTAAATTCTGCTTTTTTTATTTCGCCTGTTTCTTCATTAAGTTCCCAGACAAAATGCCCTGTTTGTGGCCTAATCGTCCCCTGTAAAACGTATTCAATTTCCTGTTTCTTTTTTGCGTTCAACTCAATACGTTCCTGATTATCCAATTTCAAATGTGTTTCTAACTCTTTCATAATTTATGTTTTGACAATTTACTTTTTTCTTTACCGTTCTTCGCCCAACAAAGGCATTTGCAAAAGCAGGGCTGACGTTGTGCTTTCAACAATGGGAATACAAATGAACTTTTATCTATAACGCATCTGGCAGACGTATTCCAATTTCCCTGCCTTCGCCAATGCTTCAACGTTGTACGCAAAAATTCAGACAGCATAAGCTCGGTAACTATTACCATTTAAGAATGTTCTTACAGTTTCTCTTGAAACACCAATTTGCTCACCAATAGCTTTCCATTTCCCTCCCCATAATGAATGCAGCCTTTTTGCTTCTGATTGTTTTTCAAAAGTCATTTTAGCATTTGGATTTTTTAAACCTGAAACTCTAATGCTTTGCTTTTCATTCATTTTTCTAAATGATGGTTCTAATTTTCTCATAATAGTTTTTACAGCACCATCACATTTTAAATAGTATCTTGTATAATCTTCTTTGCGAATATGGAAAACTGCTTCACTACATGTTATTGGTCTTCCAAACTTCTTTACCAAAAACTTTATGCAAGTTTCTAAATCTTCTCCAACAGGGAAATCTGGGAAGTCTTGTTCTGGCATTGTTGCATCAAAATAATAAGCATACTCTTTTAAATACTTATGATACACGAATGCTTTTATTTTAGCTTTTGTAATTGCATTTTTAAAACGATAAGCAAATAATCTTACTTGTGTACAATCAAAGTCTAAACCAATTAAAACTTCTTGTACTAAATCTTCGTAAGTAAATTGCATTTCATCTAAATCGTTTGCATATTTTTTCCATAACAATAATGCAGTCCTACGAATTTCTGCGTACAACATTGCATTTGCTAAATTGTGGTTTGACGAATCCGCTTGTTTCATTTGAATTTCTATTTAACTGTTGAATAATTTGCTGCTCGGCTGACGGAATGCTAATTCCACAACTTCGCAATATGCGTTAACGTTGGCTATACTACTTGTCTCCAAGTTCGACCACTATTAAATATTGGACTTTTTTCATCTATTAGATTTAATCTTCCAATAAGTTCGTGTGCTTGCTGTTTTGATATTTTACATCTGCCATAGTTATCAGAATCATAAACTTTTACAAGATTATATTCGTCTTTCCATTGACTAATATTCCAAAAACTATTATTCCATATTTGAACGCATTTTTCAATGTCTACTTGACAAATACCAGTGGTTGAAAAAGTTAAAAGGACTTCTTTTATGTCAACCGTACAGCCTATAACATTGGCAGTAGTTTGGCTGGATGTTAAATCATCAGCAGTAGGTTCGCTACTCAAATTCAGGTCAGGCTTTAGTTTCATAAAAAAACTGTTAATTGTTAAATAAGCATTTGTTAATTGTTGTGCATTCCAAAAATTCCAAACCATCGCCAAGCTCTACTGTTACGTGTCAGAAACAAGATGCAATTCTTTACCTGTAAGAATGAAATAAGCATTTTGAAGTTGATGTAAATAATCGCATCTTATATAATATTTATCTTCTACTACAAGATGTATTTTTTTACTATTTATTGTAACAGAAAGAACTAAATCATCGTTTTTGTTCTTTCGATTACGCCACCATTTTTTTATTATTTTATCGTCAATTGGAATAGGCTGTAAATCATTTTCTTTCTCTTCCCAAACATCGCCTTCATTACCTTCAAAATTCAAATACGCAACATCATAAAATAATGACACTACTTCCATTTCAAAACCTTTATTGACACTTACTTTATTGCCAATTCTTAATTCTTTTATTTTTATCATTTTTTGTTTTTAAATAAAACATCAAAAACTCTTTCACTACATCTACCATTTGCAATGGTTCTTTCAATTGTTAAGATGCTTAGATCGTATTTATTTGCAATATCTTGCTTTACTCTACAAGAATTATACTCTAACATTAATTTTCTTTTTTGCTTTTCTGTTAAAACAACTGATTTGCCGTTTTTCATTCTTTTATTATTTGTTTATGCAAATGTAACATTTAAAATTTAATAAAAAAATATTTTTTTATTAAATTAATATTATTATATTTGCATTCTAAAACAAAATATTATGGTAACATTTATTGCTTGCATTATTGCCTTTTTGCTAGGGCTTATTTTTGGGCTGGTGTACATGGATAGCATCTACAAAAAAGAACTAAACGAAATTTACGAAAATTTAAATGAAAAAGAAAATGACACATTCTATTAAAATACCACAGGTATTAATTGAACAAAAACAATATTTAAAAAATCAACTATTGGTTATTGAACTTTTAGAAAATGGGTTTGTTTCGCCAGATGGGCTTATTGACAATTATATATTTTGGCAACAAAAATTAATTGCTTCATCTTTAAAAATTGCATTCAATGCAGAAAACCAAACACAAGAACAACCACCAACATTGGAGCGTTACTTGTCAACAGAAAATAGCTAAAATATGGTTAACTGGAAGATTTGGAATGACAAAACAAATGCCGATTTCGCAGAAAAATACCAATCCATAAAAACAAGTGAATTAGCTAAATACTATAATGTTAGTATTAGTTCAATACATTTAAGGGCTTCTAAGTTAGGCGTGAGAAAGCATGATGGTAACATGATTAGAAATACTAGAATTACGCTTAAATTATTCGTAGATGATGAGCAACAAAGAAAGGCTGTTGTTTATCGAACTAAAATAGAAGAAACGATTAATACATGGTTGCAGTTGTATTGCTGCAAAAAACATAAAATTTATTATACAATCTCTTAACGGCACCAGCTCCCGACATCTGGCATTGATTATGATTTTACAAAAAGCAACAAGAAAAAAAGTAAAGCTACGCTTAGGTTTATCAGCCGTAAGTGGTGGGGGTAAAACTTTTTCTGCGTTATTATTAGCAAAAGGGTTGGTTGGCGATTGGTCCAAAATTGCAGTAATTGATACCGAAAATGGTTCGGCTTCATTATACAGCCATTTAGGCGATTTTAACACCATTGAATTACAAGCACCTTACATACCCGAAAGATATATTCAAGCAATTAAAGCCTGCGAAGATGCAGGAATGGAATGTATTATTGTAGATAGCATTACCCATGAGTGGGATGGGAAAGGTGGCTTACTTGAAATACATAGTAGCATGCAGGGTAATAGTTTTACAAATTGGTCATCACTTACGCCACGCCACCAAAAGTTTATTGATGCAATACTTCAATCTACTGCTCACGTAATTACAACAGTTAGAAGAAAAACTGAATATGAAATGAGTAAAGATGGTAATGGGAAAACTAAGGTTGAAAAAGCAGGCTTAAAAGAAGTTACAAGGGATGGTTTTGAATACGAGTTAACTGTAAATTTTAATTTAGATACAAATCACCATTGCACCACTTCAAAAGATCGTACAGGTTTATTTATGGATAAACCTTTTTTCACAATTACTGAACAAACAGGTGAACTAATAAAGGATTGGTGTGAAAGTGGTGAGGATGCTAAGGTTGCCAACTCCAACGCAGAAGCCTTGAACATTGATTTAATGCTAACAGCAAGTAGTGAAGATGAGTTAAAAACTCGTTGGTTTTCATTGTCAAAAATTGACAAAACAAAACCAGTTGAAGAAGCGAAAAATAAACGTAAAGCAGAATTAACAACTAAAGAAAATGATAGTAACGCTTAACCAAATTTATCACCTTGACGCAAGTGGTGAACCTTACATACCCATACAATCTGGTACGTATGTTGAAAAACACGAATCACGTTTATTTGCCAAATTAAAGCAAGAGATAACGCCAGGTGATATTCAGCGTGAAAAGGAATATCAAGAATATTTAAACCGATTAAATAATGAGTATTAAAGAAGATTTCTTCGACTGGCTCGAAAATGAACACCACCGAATTGCCACAAGATACAGGCAGTTATTATATAATGAAATTGTGGAAGCCAAAAAAGTAATGGGTGAAAATAATAACTTATATAAACCTATTCTACTATCTTGTTTAAAACAAATAGCCTTACCACCTTACAATGAGTATAAAGGGTTACTCGATAGGGCTAGCCAAAAGGTTTTATTTGAGCAAGCCAGAAAGGTTGACAAGCAAGCAATTTTGCACGAAATGATTAATGAATATTTAAAATCTTAACGGCACAGGCAACCGATACCCTGCAATAAAGTATGAGTAAATTATATAATGGAAGTATCTGTTTAACAGACCTGCCAAAAGAAAAAATCAACGTCGGGAAAAACGGCAAAAAGTACATGAACATAAATGTATGGGTAAATGATGCTGTTGACCAATTTGGCAACATTGGCAGTATTCAAATTAGTACTTCAAAAGCTGAAAGAGAAGCTGGTGCTAAAGGTGCTTATGTTGGTAATTTCAAAGATAGTCAACCTGCAACACCTGCTCAAGCAGCACCACAGCAACAACATGAGCCATTAGATGACCTACCTTTTTAACTCACCACCCCTACAATGTAGGGGTAAAATTTTACTTATGACAAAAGTACAAGAAACAAACCATGATGAGTTGACGCAACTCTTAAACCCTTTAGTTAAATTTATTCAAGAAAATAATTATAGCTTTTTTTTAGTGGCTGGTAAAGATGGAATTTGCACAAGACATTTGCAGGGTGATTTTGATGATATTACAGGTATGATTATTGGGCTAATGGAAAAAAATAAACAGTTTGAAGGGCTTATTAATTATTGTTCAGAAAAAAAATAAACTACCTGCCATGAAACTAATACTATTTTTTATTACCTCATTCACAATAATTGCACTATGCTTTTATTTTGCCAAACCCATAAATTGGAACGAAGATGAAGAAAACTAATTTACTGCAACACCTTGCATCGGTTGCTATTTAACCCCTATCTTTGTAACCGATGTGTGGAAGCATCAATCAATAAATTCTTTACCCTCAAGGCTCGTGTGTACCTTCCACTACCACTTGCTGCGAGGGTTTACTTTTTTATGCAATTAAGACCTTATCAAAATTCTTTATGTGATAATTTAGCAAAAAAACTTTCTCAAGGGAAAAGAAAAATAGTTGCTCAACTTGCAACTGGTGGTGGTAAAACCATTTCATTTGCTGCAATTTCAAAAAGATATACTCAAAAAAGCGGCAAATCAGTTTTAATCCTGGTCCATAGAAAAGAACTTTTGCAGCAAACACGAAGAACACTTTACAACGCTTTTGACATTAATTGTCAAATAATTATTGCAGGCATGAAGCATATACCACCTACACCTGTATATGTGGGGATGGTTGAAAGTGTTAATAAACGTATTGATAAATTAAATAATATTGGATTAGTAATAATTGACGAATGCCACATTGCTAATTTTAATAAAATACATGAACATTTTAAAGATGCTTTTTTTATTGGATTTACTGCAACTCCTTTAGCTGCATCAAAAGAAAAACCATTAAAAAATTATTATGAAGATATTGTTTGCGGCATTGATATTCCTGAATTGATTGCAATGGGTAGCCTTTGCCCCAATGCAACCTATGCTGCTAAAGATGCAGTTGATCGAAATAAGTTAACTGTTAAGGGTGGTGAATTTGATAGTAAATTAATGGGCTTAACTTTTAGCAAACCTCAATATATTAATAACACCGTTAAAGTGTACCAACAAAAAGTAGATAGAACAAAGGCTATTGTTTTCAATTCCACAATTGAACATTCATTACTTGTTACCAATGCTTTTATTCAAGCTGGTTATAACTGCCGTCATTTTGATGGTGAAACTGAAAGCAATGAACGAAACGAAATTTTAGCATGGTTTGAAAATACAGAAGGTGCAATACTTTGCAATGTTGGGATTGCCACGACTGGATTTGATGAGCCAACAATTGAAACTGTTATTGTTAATAGATCAACAATGAGCATGCCTTTGTGGCTACAAATGACTGGCAGAGGTTCACGACCTACTGAATATAAAAAACAATTCACCATCATTGATATGGGTGGTAACGCAGTTACTCATGGTGATTGGTGTGATAACAGGAATTGGGAATATATTTTTTTTAACCCTCCAAAGAAAGGTGAAAAAGGTGTTGCACCTACAAAAGAATGCCCCGATTGTTTTCGTGTGGTTGCTGCATCTCAAATGACATGCCCAGAGTGTGGGCATATTTTTCCATCGAAGAAAAAAGAGGTTGAAGATGAGTTAAGCGAATTTATATTAGTAACTCGTAATATGAATATATTACAATTAATTGAAGATAATAAGCACCACAAAGAATATTACTCTTTTTTTCAAATAGGTCAAAGCCTTGCAGCCAATGCTAAATATTATTCTAAAGAAATGAATGAAGAAAAGTTTACTTTTATTCTCCACGAATATTTTGATAAAGCAAAAACATGGTGTCATGCAAACAATAGAAAATTAAATCAATGGCATAAAGACTTATGTAAAAAAACATTAATTGAACAACTACAAAAACACTATAAAAAATGGCAACCAATTCAACAGTAAGTCTTAGCATTTTTGACAATATTACGCAAAAATCAAATGGTAAAACTTTACCAATTGATATGTTTTTGCATGACATTAAAGAGGGTAAATGGCAGGATGTAGTTCTTAAAATTAGAACTATCAAAGACCACGATCAAAGGCAGACAGAAAAGAAAAAAATACCATACGTTACTATATCCGGGTACTTTGGTAAAGAAAGAAAAATTGACCAGCTAACAAAACATACTGGTTTTATTGGGATGGACATTGACAATGTAGCAAATGAGTTGGAAGGCTTACGCACATTGCTTTCTGCCGACCCTTATGTTTATTCTGTTTTTGCTTCAGTTAGTGGTACTGGTTTATGTGTAATTTTTAAAATTGACCACGAAAAACATAAAGATGCTTTTGAAGGAATTGCTGATTATCTTATAAAAAATTATCAGATAATTGTTGACCCTTCGGGTAAAGATGTTAGCCGTGCAAGATTTGTTTCTTACGACCCTGATTTGTTTATCAATGATGGTGCAATCGTTTTTAAAAAGTATTTATCGAAGCCGAAAAAACGTAAAATACAAAGTACCATATTTGTTAAAAATGAATTTGACCATGTAGTGAATGAAATGGTGAAAGCCAACATTTCATGCGTTGAAGATTATCGTGATTGGCTCTCTATTGGTTTTGGACTTGCAGACCAATTTGGTGAAGGTGGCAGGCAATACTTTCACTTACTTTCAAGTTGTTCAAGTAAATATGAGCAGTCAATGTGTGACAGGCAGTTTACCCATTGTTTACGCCACAATGGATCAACAGGTAAAATAACCATTGCTACAATTTATTGGTTCGCAAAACAAGCAGGAATAAACACATATACTGAAAAAACAAAACGTATTGCAGCTGCAACTTCTACACAAAAGAAAGCTGGTTTAAATGCTACTCAAATTGCTGAAAATTTAGAAAAGTTTGAAGGTATTTCTAAACAAGATGCTGACGATATTATTCGCCAGGCTTTTGAAACTAATACTTCGTTTGCAGGTGGCGAAAGTTTGGTTGAAAATATACGCATGCACCTTCGCCATTCTTACTCATTAAAAAGAAATTGTATAACTCGAAAGATTGAAAACAATGGTAAAATATTAGAAGAAATAGACATGAACACCATGTACTTAGACGCAAAAAATATGTTCCCCGAACTTTCATTTGAATTATTTATGAAGGTTATTTTTTCAAATAATACACAATCTTATAACCCTTTAACCGAATGGTTTGAAAATAATACTGGTGAACCTATTGGCATTATTGATGAATTTTTTAGCTGCTTCGATACAATCGAAGATATTAAATATTTTGGCAAGAAATGGTTTGTAGGTATCATTTCGGCTATACATGGTATTCACTCTCCTTTGATGCTAATTCTTGCAGGTGAAAAACAAGGTACAGGTAAAACAGAAGCCTTTAGGCGAATGTTGCCAATTGACTTGCGTCAATACTATGCAGAAAGCAAACTTGATGCTGGTAAAGATGATGAAATTTTAATGACGCAAAAGCTGATTATAATGGATGACGAGATGGGCGGTAAATCAAAAAAAGAAAGTAAGCGATTAAAAGAATTAACATCAAAACAAACATTCACACTTCGTGAGCCATACGGTAAAATGAACGTTGACCTTAACCGATTGGCCGTTCTTTGCGGAACAACCAATGACCTTCAAATTCTAAATGACCCAACAGGTAACAGAAGGTTGATCCCAATACAAGTAAATGGAATTGATATTGAGCGTTACAATAAGGTTGATAAGCGGCTTCTTTTTATAGAAGCCTATAACTTATACAAAAACGGTTTTGAATGGCAATTATCGAAAGCAGACGTTGAAAGAATGAAAGATAAGAATGATAAGTTTGAGGAGTTTAGCAATGAATATGAATTAATCAATAAATATTTTAAAATACCTCAAGGAGTTTACAATGAAGAACTTTCTGCTAGTGAAATTAAAATGATATTGGATGTTAAAAGTGGACAAAAATTGTCCCTAAAAAAAATAGGAACTGAATTAAAAAGGATTGGTTTTAAGTGTGAGATTAAAAAAGTAAATGGAAAAACAATGCAATTATATGCTGTTGAACAATTAATTTCAAATGCAACACCTTTTAATTTACCTGATCCAAGCCCTTTCGGTTAAGGATAACATCCTTAACTTTTTTATCCTTAACTTTTATCCTTAACCAATGAAACCTTTACTACCATTGACTCTTACAAAAAGGTTAAGGATGTTAAGGATAAAAGTGTATTAAAAGTTATAGAATAAATAATAATATATATACACACACACACATTATTTTATTGTGGCTACTTTACAAAAAACGTTTTTTATCCTTGTATCCTTAACCGAAAAGCTGAAACCTTTACTGATATTGAATTACAGCCGTTAAGGATAAAATTCAATTATCCTTAACCTTAAATTTTAAACCTTAACTTTTTAACCAAATTCAGTTTTTTTATGACCAAAGAGCAATTTTTAACCACCATTTACAAAAATGAAGATCAATTTACAGCAGCAACCTACCGTTTTATAAATTTGAACTTTCCCGAATTGCGACATTTCTATTTTCATGTGCCTAATGAAAATCAACACAGGTTAGTTTCACTTGGCGTTTTGGCAGGTGTACCTGACTTTATCTTTATCAAACCATCCCTTTTATTTCTCGAGCTTAAAATGCCAAATGGCACTCTTTCACCAAAACAAAAGGCACTACATCAATTATGGGCCAGCAATGGCATTAAAATAACTGTTGCTTACAATCCTGCTCAAGTAATTGATTTTCTCCTTACCTTAGCAATCTAAACTTTACAACATGAAAAAATTAATCGTAATCTTAGCTGTGATGGTTTTAACATCTTGCGAAAAACAATCTCCTACAACTCAATTACAGGTTGCTGAAAAACCAACAGCCGAAATTACAAACACAGTTAAAGTTTATGCAGGTAGTAACCCAAGTGTACTAATCACTTACACCATTACCAACTCAAAAGAAATAAAATCATTAAGGTTAAATAATATTTTGCCTGCACCCTTCAAAGAAGGAACGAATACTTTAAACGATCCTAACAATGGGCAAACTAACAATGCTTTTTACTACTGGGTAATTGACAAAACAGACGGCACTCAAAAATTTACGCAACCTAAGCAATACTTTTTCTAAATGGGTGAATGTAACGAGTATATCGAAAAAGTTTATTTATCTCCCGAAGTTGAGAAGTTGATTAAAAGCATTCACCCCGAAGCATTACAAGACGATTTAAGGCAAGAAATGGCAGTTGCTTTACTTTCTATTGATTGTGAGAAAATAAGCAAAATTTGGGCTTCTAATGGATTATTAGGGTTTACGATTAAGATTATTAGCAACATGGCTTTTTCTAATACTTCACAATTTTATTCTAAGTATAGAAAAAATGATTACCAAAAAGCTATTAACTATCTTAAATCACAGGTTAAACTTCCAACGCTTAATAGTAACTTAGCCGTTATTGCTAATGAAGAATTAACAAAAAAGTTTACTCAAGACCAAAACCAGGCACATGAAGCTATTTTGTTTAATTATTACGTGGAAGTAAGAAGCTGCGATAAGGTAGCTAAACACTTTGGATTGCCTGAAAAGCACGTTAAGGATGTTATTCGTAAAGTAAAAAAAGAACTTAAAACAATATGTATATCAAACTATTAGCAGCATTTCTTTTTGCTTATTACTTTGTAAATGTTGCACTATTTCCGAACTCTATAAAAAAATATTTAAAATATCCACCTTATAAAAGGCTTAAACCTTTTGATTGTGTAACGTGCTTAAGTGTATGGGTTGCATGCGTTTTGTATTTTTTACCGATTGAAGTATCACAATTTATCACTATAACCTTTGGTGCAGGGTTTATTGCAACTAGAATTAAATGAGACTACTCGGATTATCTGAAGCAATGAGTGGTTGTGGATGGCATAGGGTTATGCTGCCATTAGCATTTATGCAAGATAGTTACTGCCATGTAACTAATTTTATGACACCTAACTTATTCGAGGATAACTTTCAAGCCATTATTTACAACCGTTTTTGCCATGTAGACAATGGCTGGGATGAGGTAAAAAAGCACTACAAAATTATTATGGACCTGGATGATGATTGGGAATTACCTGTAAGCCATCCTTTACACTTTCACTACCATAGACAAAAAGCAAGGGTATTGAATAACATTATCAATGCTGATTTAGTTACGTGTACCAATCAATTAATAGCTGATAAAGTAAAGCCTTACAACAGCAATGTATTAATCCTACCTAATGCAATACCATTAGGTGAACACCAATACACTTTAACAAAAGAAGAAAGCGAATTTGTAAGGGTATTTTGGGCAGGTGGTAGCACTCACTTAAATGATTTAGCAATACTTCGCAACCCTATTAAAAGATTAAAAGAACTGCCACAGTTGCAAATGGTTTTAGGGGGTTACACTGATACTGATCCTGTGAGTAAAGACCTTTGGAATAGAATGCTAAATATCTTTACTGATGGCAAGCGTTTAAATTGGAAAGTAGTACATGGAACTAAACCAAATAGCTACATGACTTTGTATGAGCATGCTGATATTATGGTTATTCCTTTGGAGAAAAGCCAATGGCATGCCTGTAAAAGCAATTTGAAGATATTGGAAGCAGCAAGTAAAAAGATACCTTGCATAGTTAGCGATGTAGCACCCTACAATGTAGATGAAGATTGCCCGGTATTGTTTGTAAAAAACCAATCTGATTGGTTTAAGTATATTAAATTCTTAACTTTGAATAAACAAGCAAGAATAGATTATGGCGAAAAACTCTATGAGTGGGCAAAAGAAAAGTACAACTTTACCACTATCAACCAGCAACGATACCACGCATTTAGAAACCTTATTGAAGCATAAGCATTACTATGACATGCTGATTGGTTGCGGCGAGTTAGTAAATTTTCACATGGATATACAAAATGAATTGTTAGCTGTGTATCGACTGAAAGAACCACACTATGACTATAATCGAAAGTGCCCTGCATGTGTTTGTGAATTTTTAGTTAACCTTTATAAATTGTACGAAAATGACTTACATACACCCAACAGCAATAATTTATCCTAATGTAGTAATAGAAGAAGATTGCTACATTGGCCCATATTGTATTATCGGAGCTCCTCCTGAATGGAAAGGACATGAAGAAGTAAGTAAAGGGGTAAGGATTGGTGCAGGTAGCAGGCTTACAGGATTGGTAACGGTTGATGCAGGTGCAGAAAGACCAACATACATCGGTGAAAATTGTTACTTAATGAAACATAGCCACGTAGGGCATGATGCTATTTTAAGCAACAATGTAACATTAAGCTGTGGTGCTAAAGTTGGTGGGCATGCAATTATTATGGAGAAATGCAATATTGGTTTAAATGCAGTCATTCACCAAAAGGTAACAGTACCATCGGGCTGCATGATTGGTGCTTCTGCATTCATAGGCAAAAAAACAATATTACAACCCTATCGTAAATACGCTGGTGTACCTGCAAAAGACATTGGCGAAAATATTATACCATGAAAGTATTAGTTGTTGGTTTAATTTATGGCAGTCGAACACTTGAAACTTTAGAAGAAACACTAAAGCGAAGTGGTTATAGTGCAGATGTAATTTTGATTAACCAGGAAGGTATTGCCAATGCCATGAACATGGGGTTAGATGTTTTTCATGAAGGGAATTATGATGCTATTGCGTACCTTGCCAATGATATACTTGAGCCTGATAGATGGTTATTGAGCAAAGTAGAAGCATTACAACTGTATTACAATGCTGGTATTGTTGCAAGTAGTTTAGACTTTGAACGTAAAGAAATAACTTGTGAACATATCATTAGCAATTGGTTAATCAGTAAAGCAGTTATTGATGCAATAGGTGAATTTAACGAAAGCATGTTTCCGTATGGTCCTATTGATTTAGATTATGTTGAACGTGCATGGGTAGCAGGATTTAAGACATATTACGTTAAAAACTGTTTAGCCATTCATAATGGCAGCCATGCAGAGGGGAATGAATATGGCTGGAATAAACAAGAATTAGTAAATAAGTTTTGGCAGCAACATCAATACGACATTGTTGGCTATCGAAACGGAAGTAAACCGGTAAAAATATGATTTACAAAAATATTACAGACATTAAGCCAAACCCAAAGAACCCTAGAGTAATCAAGGATGATAAGTTTGCTAAATTGGTTAAGTCAATAACGGAGTTTCCGCAAATGTTGGAGAAAAGACCGCTTATTTGCTTTACCGATACTGATGGAAAACTTGTTGTTTTAGGTGGCAATATGAGGCTTAAAGCAGCTAAAGAAGTAGGGTTAAAAGAACTACCTGTAATGCTTGCAGATGATTGGACAGAGGAACAAAAACAGCAGTTTTTGATTAAGGATAACGTTGGCTTTGGTGAGTGGAATTGGGAAGAACTGCAAGCTGATTGGGATGTAGAACAGTTGTGTGATTGGGGGTTGGATATGCCTCAAGAGTTTAATGATGAAAATAATAATACAGAAGATGCTGATAAGATAGTAAAAGCACACGCCAAACTTCAAGAAAAGTTTATAGTTCCACCTTTTACTATTTTAGATACAAGACAAGGATATTGGCAGGAAAGGAAAAGGTATTGGAAAGAATTAATTGGGGATAATGGAGAAAGTAGAAAAGAAGTATTAGGGAGTGGAGGAATAACACTTGATGAAAATTCATCTTCATGGCTTCATAATCCTAAATTAGGGAATGGGGTATCTTTGTTAGACCCTGTATTATCAGAAATAGCAAATATTTGGTTTAGTATTCCAAATTCAAAAACATTTGATTGTTTTGCGGGTGATTCTGTTTTTGGTTATGTTTCTTCTTATTTAGGAAATTCTTTTACTGGTATCGAATTAAGACAAGAACAAACAGATTTAAATAATCAAAGAATAAAAGAGTTTAATTCAAAATACATTTGTGATGACGGACGTAATATTTTAAATCATATTGAAGAGAATAGCCAAGATTTACTATTTAGTTGTCCACCTTACTTTGACTTAGAAGTTTACTCAGACTTACCCAACGATGCGAGTAACCAAAAAGAGTATTCAGACTTTTTAAACATTTTGGATGTTGCGTTTTCAAATGCAATAAAATGCTTGAAAAGCAATCGTTTTGCAGTAATAACCGTTGGCGATATAAGAGATAAAAAAGGGTTCTATTATCGTTTTATTGATGATGTAAAAGACATTTTTAAAAGAAACGGAGTTAATTTATATAATGAATTAATTTTAATAGAACCAATTGCTTTTGCAGCAATAAGGGCTTCTTTAAATATGGATACAAGAAAAGTAACCAAATGTCATCAAAACGTATTAGTATTTTTCAAAGGAGACCCGAAGCAAATAAAAAGCATTTATCCAAAAATAGAAATGCAAGAAGATGGAAGCACAGATGTTTAATTATAGCGTATGGGTTAATAATTACAATCCTACTGAATTATTTGATTATTTTATGACTGAATTGAACAACGCAGGATTTGGGATATTAGATGTTATTGAAAAACATTTTTTACCACAAGGATACACAGTGTTATTTTTATTATCTGAATCACACTTAGCAATTCATACTTTTCCAGAGCAAGGTAAAAGTTATATTGAATTAACATCTTGCATTGATAAGCCTTTTAATAAATTAATATCTAAAATTATTCAAGATGCCATTTAAGAAAGGTAATCAAACAGGCAACACTTGGAAGAAAGGGCAAAGTGGCAACCCAAAAGGTCAGCCAAGAAAACTTGCTACTCAATTAAAAATTATTGGCTATACCAAAGCGGAGGCAGCCAAGACTATCGAGGCAATGCTTGCAATGAATATACTTGAACTAAAAGAAATGTTTGAAAATCCTAATGCAACGATATTAGAAAAGACTATTGCAGCAGCATTAAAGCGTTCACTTGAAAAGGGTAGTTTATATTCAATTGATACTTTATTGAATAGAACACATGGCAAGTCAACTGAAATGGTACAAGTACAAAGTGATAATATTACGGAGATTAAATTAACTTATGGTAATCGAGATTAAACTACCTAAACCCCATGCAGCACAACGAGCAGTTCTTGATAGTCCTGCTCGTTTTCGTGTTATGATGTGTGGACGCAGGTTTGGTAAATCACTTATCAGCCAAAACATATCTATTGAGAATGGGTTAGCCAATAAGAAAGTAGCATATATAACACCTACCTATCAATTGGGTAAAACATTCTTTCAAGAGATATGTAAAATATTACCCGAGAAAATATACAAAAAAAACGAAACAGATTTAACAATTAACTTTATTACAGGTGGGCAAATACGGTTCTTTACCGGCGAAAGGTTAGATGCTTTGCGAGGGTTGAAGTTTCATCTTGTAATTATTGATGAAGCCAGTTACATAGCTAATTTAGAAGATGGCTGGCTTAACTCAATACGACCAACATTAACCGATTACAAAGGGTTGGCAATATTCCTAAGCACACCAAGAGGTAAGAACTTCTTTTACTCATTGTACATGAAAGGTGGTGAGCCTGATTGGGAAGCCTTTAAATTTACTACATACGATAATCCACACATTGACCCAAGCGAAGTAGATGCTGCAAAATTTCAACTGCCCAACGTAGTATTTGAGCAGGAATATATGGCAAACCCAATGGAAAATGCTGCTAATCCATTTGGCAGCGAACACATCAATTCTTGTGTAAAAGATGGCATTGCAGGTAAAGCAGAATACTATGGCATTGATTTGGCAAAGTCGGTCGATTGGACTGTTATCATTGGCTTAGATAAGTTAGGGCAAGTAGTACACTTTGAGCGTTTCCAAAAAGATTGGATGCAAACCAAAGAAACTATTTTAAGGCTGCCAAAAAATTTGCCAATAATGATTGATAGTACAGGTGTAGGAGATGCGATTGTTGAAGAACTACAAAAGAAATTTACCCAAATGCATGGCTTTAAATTCACATCTACAAGTAAGCAGCAGTTATTGGAAGCATTGGCAAATAGCATTCAAACCAAAACAATCAGCTATCCAACAGGATTAATTAAAGAAGAACTTGAAATATTTGAATACACATTTACTTCAACAGGCGTAAGGTATTCTGCACCATCTGGCTTTCATGATGATTGTGTTATTGCTTTAGCCCTTGCTAATAAGTGTAAAATAGACCACAGATTAACAGGTAAGTACCGAGTTGTTTAAAAAATATATATATAACGTATGAAGCTAACAATCGACAAATTTCAGCAACTACATTCAATAAGCACTTTAGAAATGAACGACTTTGATAAGTCAATTAAGCTAGTGCAGGTATTATTGGATAAAACAGAAAAAGAAGTTGAAAAGATACCCATTAAGAAGTTTGAAAGGATTTGCAAAAAATTAGAGCAAGCCTTTAACCTTAACATGGATGAAGCGATTAAAAGCAAGCCAAAAGAAATAATCAAAGCTAATGGTAGAAGATACAAGCTAAATTTTGAGCCAACGAAAGAACCATTTAATACAGGCAGGTATATTGAGGTTGCAACTTTTGCCGATGGGAACACCATTATGAACATGCATAATATTTTAGCTTCTATTTCACAGCCAATGGTATTTAATTGGAATAAGTTAAAGTGGGAATGCTTGCCATACAATGCTTTGCTACATGAACAATATGCAGACGATTTAAAGCAAGCTGATTTTAAACATGGTTACCATGCATTGGTTTTTTTTTGTCAATTTTTAATGATTTCAATTCCAGGTTCAAAGGACTATTTGGAGATAGTGATGAAGCAGGAAACGATGAAGAGCCTACAACCGATATTATTGCAGCCAACTTCTTAAAAAGTTTTGGCTGGATTTATAACGCAAAAATAGTAGCAGAGCATGAGGGGATAATATTAGATAAGGTTTATGATTTACCTGTAATTCAATTTTTAAATGACTTGAATTATTTAAAGCAAAAAAGAATTTTAGATGAGCATCAACATAAGCAAATCACAGCAAAACAATCTTAGCTTCTTAGATAGCACAGGAGACAATGTTGTTGAATTCACTTTAGTAAAAAGTGTGCTCGAGCAGTACGGTGCTTTGTTTCAAGAGAACTTATCTAAGTATGGCAATAAAGCACAGGTAGTTGGAAGTGGAAAGTTGTTGAGTAATATTATACCGGAAATAGAAAAAACAGCTACAGCCGAAACACTTAAGATACGAATGTTGGATTACTATGATTATCCAAATGAAGGGGTGAAAGGTGTAACAAGTTCAAAGAATGCACCAAACTCACCTTATCAGTATAAGAATTATGGTGTACCCGATAGCATGAAGCGAAGCCTAAAAGAGTATATTCAAAGCGGTAAGGCGAAGATTAGAACGGTAAAAAATGATAAAGCATTAGGTATAGGTTTAGAAAAGAAAGGTGTTCGTTCAAGTGCAAGAAAGAGTTTGATTGATACACAAGTTGCAACAATGGGTTTTTTGATTAAAAAGTTTGGTATAAAATCAACTAACTATTTTACCGATGCTTTTAAAGAAACCTTCAAGGATTTTGAGGTTACAATGACTGAGGCATTGGGCAAAGATATAGTAGTAACATTAGATAGAGTTAACAGAGTTAAATTAAAATAAATGGCAATAACAAACATAGCATATCCAAGTGGTGAGCCAACTGTTCAAGATGCATTATGGCATACTTTCAGTAGCAGTAATGTTGCTGCAAGTGACTTCAAATTTGTGTTTGATATTTACGTTGGCGGCATACAACAAATAAGGGTTAAATTATTTGCAGAACCTGCTAATAACCTTGGCTACTTTGATGCAGCCCCAACAGTACGCAACACTTTTACTTATCAATGGTTTACACCTGTGAGTGAGGTATATGTAGCACAACCAAATGCAAGTGGTGAAATTGCTCAAACATATCAATATCGTATAGGCGAAGAGTATAGTGGTACAACTTATTTAAACTTAGCAAGTGGTAATGTTACAGCTTACAATTGGGCAGCTCCATTATTTAAAAGATTTTTAGAAGATAGTACAAGTAAATTGAATAAGTGGTTTACTAATAGACCTTCAACCATTAAAGCAGGTTTAGGTGAAAACTTATTTATACCATTCAAAACAAATACAGCTATTACTTTTAAAGTAGATACATACAACTACTCAAATGTATTAATAAATAACTATGTTGATAGTAGTGGATTAACCACAGCAGCAGGTTATGTTCAATGCAATATTGGTAGTGTAGCCATCAATACTTTATTTGGCTCAAGTGTGGTAAATGATGGTGTAAAGTATTATGATGTTTGGTTTAATTCATTAGATAAAATACGTGTGTATTTAGAGTGTAATCCTAAGTATAATGCTTATAACCTGCATTTTATTAATGCATGGGGTATGTATGATAGTGCAAGGTTTGATTTGGTTAGTAAGCTATCAATGGATATTGAACGCAAAACATTTATGCAACGTGATTATTCATTTGGTGCAGGTGGTGTAAGCTATCAAACAAGCAATGTGTACAATGAAAGCAAGGTTAACTATCTAAACAAAAAAGACTTTACCCAAAAGTTAACCATGAATGCACCGAGTGATGCAGAATGGGAGTGGTTAGCTGAGTTGGTTACTTCGCCAAAGATATTCTTTGAGAAAGATGGTTACTTCTACCCTGTAACAATTAAGTCTACAAATTACGAATTTAAAAAATATGTAAACAATCGTTTGCAAGTATTTGAAGTTGAATTAGAATTATCTCAAACACGTTATTCACACTTAAGATAATGACTAGAATATTTATTGAAAATAATGAGTTGGATTTGACGCAGGGTTTAAGCAATCAATTGACTTATGCTATTGATGATTTGCAAAACTTAGATAGTAAGTCAACCGCATTTAGTAAAACAATTATCTTGCCAGGCACTACTAAAAACAATTCTTTGTTAGGTAATATTTTTGAGTTTACGAATGCCAATTTTAGCAATGATGAAGCAGCCAATGTAAACTACAACTTCAACGCTTCACGTTCTGCAACTTGTAGAATAGAAGTTGATGGTATGCAGATTATAAAAGGCATATTCCGCTTGCTTGAAATTATAAGAGATGGGAATTATATTGAATATGAATGTGCTGTGTTTGGGGAGTTGGGTGGTTTTGTGAATGCTTTAGGTAATAGCCGGTTAGAAGACTTAGATTTCTCTGCATACAACCATAACTACACTTACGCTAATATTACAAATAGTTGGAGCTTTACCGCTGGTAGTGGATATGTATATCCATTGGTTGATTATGGGAACTATTCAACCAATAAGAAAGACTTTCAATATAAAACTTTCCGACCTGCTTTATTTTTACGTGAATATATTGATAAGATAATTACTAATGCTGGTTATACATGGGAGAGTAATTTTTTCAATACTGCATTTTTTAAGCGTATAATAATACCTTGTAATCAAAAAGTATTATCTACACTAAGCAATTTTGCTTTAAATATAGCAGCAACTACTTACAATTACGTTACTGCTGATGGTGCAAATAAAGCTGTAACATTTGGCATTCAACCGGTGCTAGGTGGATTTACTGCAAGTGGTGGGAATACTATTTTTACAAGTGGTGGTGCAGCAAGTGGAACTTTAAACTTTAGAATAAAAGGCAGCTTTACAAAAAGTAGTTCGATACCTTTTAGTGTTCAAGTTAGAAAAAACGGAATAGCAATAACAGTTTATTCATTAGGTGGATTTAGTGCAGCATCCCCTTACTCATTTGATTCCAACTTTACACCGTTGGCAGTTTCTTTTGCCGCAACCGATACTTTAACTGTGGTTGTTGTTGGACCAGGTACAGGAACATGGAGCCTACAATTTGACACAGCCGATACTTTATTAACTATTGTTTCATCTTCATTAGTTGCTGATCCTGTAACACTAAATAAATATTACGAAATTAACGACACTATTCCACGTGGTATCTTTCAAAAAGACTTTTTTACATCTATATTAAAAATGTTTAATTTATTAGTAACAGAAGATAAATTTAAAGAAAAACATTTACTAATTGAGCCGTACGTTGATTTTTACACAGGCAGCCGAGTTGATTGGAGTGATAAGGTAGATAGAAGTAAACCTATCAGATTAAAGCCAATGAGTGAAGCCAATGCAAGGTATTATGAATTGAAATGGAAGCAAGACAATGACTTTTACAATGAGGATTACCGTAAGAAATACAATGAGGGTTATGGCGATAGAATTTACGATAATGGGTTAGAGTTTGCCAAAGACAAAGAAACCGTTGAAGTAATATTTGCAGCATCTCCTTTGTATGGCACTACAGGAGAAGATAAAATATTCCCTGCCATTTATAAGAAGTCCGACAACAACACCAAAGAAGACCAGATTGAGCACGTTGTTCGTATCATGCAAATTAAGTTAGTTACAGGCGTTGCAAGTTGGGATATTAAAGATGGACCAGGAAACTTAGGCAGTCAAACAGAATATTTATATGCAGGACATTTTGATGACCCCGATGCACCCAATGCCGACCTTAATTTTGGTGCAACCAAAGAACTATACTTTGAATTGGTAGCAGGTAATTTAAGCAACAACTTATTCAATGCTTATTACTCACCTTACTTATCAGAAATAACAGATAAAGATAGCAGGTTATTGACTGCTCAATTCAAGTTAACCGACTTAGATATTTACAACCTCGACTTTGCAAAATTTATATATATAGATGGAGCCCTATATAGATTGGCAAAAATTATTGATTATACACCCAACTCAAATGATACTACTAAAGTGGAATTATTAAGAGTAATAAATACCGTTTACTAATGGCAGAGAAAACAGTTATAGCAGCCGAGATTAAAGTTGAAACAGGCAATAGTTCTAAGACCGTTGGGGATTTAAAGAAAGATATTAATGGCCTTAATGATGGATTGGAAAAGACAGGTAAATCCAGTAAAACAAGCACAGGTGGGTTATCTCAGTTAAAAAGTGTAATCGCAGGTTTGGGCATTGTATCTGTAATTCAAAAAGGTTTTGAAATATTTACAGGTGCATTAATGAAAAACCAAAAAGTAGCCGATACAGTTGCAACTGTAATGACTACTATTGAGAATGTATTTAGTGCCGTTGTAGATGTTATTACAAATGTAATAGATAGTGTAAGTAAATCGAGCAATGGTTTTGAGCATTTAGGTAAAGTTGTTAGTGGTATTCTTACACTTGCATTAACTCCTTTAAAGCTAACATTTTTTGCAATTAAATTAGTTATTCAAGAAGCACAATTAGCTTGGGAAAAATCTTTTTTTGGCGGCAATGATAATGATAAAATTGCTGAATTAAATAAGGGCATTTTAGAAACGCAAACAGCTATTGTTGAAGCTGGTAAAAAAGCAGTAGGTGCTGGTAAAGATATTGTAGCTAATATTGGCGGTGCAGTTAATGAAGTAGGACAAGTTGTAAGTAAAACTTATGATGGTGTAAGTAAAATTTCTGTTAAATCAATTTATGAGCAAAGTAAAGCAACAGTTGAACTAAAAAACAATGCAAAGTTAGCAGAAGCAACATTGGAAGGTGTATTAAAAAAATACAATACACAAGCTGAAAAATTAAGACAAATTAGAGATGATGATAAACTTTCAATCGAGGAAAGAATTAAAGCAAATAATGAATTAGGTGAAGTATTGAAGAAAAGACAATCTATTGCCCTTGCCCTTGCTGAAAAAGGAATTGCAGCAGCACAAGCGGATTTAAACGCAAATAAAGGTAATATAGATTTACAGGCTGCTTTAATACGTGCTCAAAATGCTAGGTTAGATGTGTTAGATGAAATTGCTGGTTTTGAAAGTGAGCAAAAAATGAACAGCAATGCTTTAACAAGAGAACAAATTGCACTTGCTAAAACACAATCAGAAAATGATGCAAAGGCTGCTTTTGAAAAAGAAAAGTTAGCGGCTTCATTTATCGAAAATGAACTTTTAAGAAACCAAACTTTACAAGCAATAAGAGATAAAGAAAGAGCAAGTGAAACAAAAAGATTACAAGAAAATGTAAATCAATTTGCTAAGGGTACACAAGCAAGAGCCGATGCAGAGGTTGCATTAAAACAAAAAATTGCTGAATTAGATGCAGCCGATGAACAAGCTAAGGTTGAACGTGGTAAAATAACTTTAAAAAGAGAACAAGATTTAAACGCTGCAAGGCTTCAAAATAGTATTGATTTTTTAAATAATGAGAAAGCTGCTATTGAATTAATACAAAATCCAATAGAAAAATTAAATAAACAAATTGAACTTGCACAACTTGAACATGATGCAAAGATTAATTTAATAACATCCCAAAGGGATGCTGAAATATTAGCAGCAGAAAAAGCGGGGTTAGATGTTGCTGCTATTAAAGAAAAATATAATAATCAAATAGCTGCAAGCGATACGCAATTAGCAACTACGCAAAAGAGTTTGAGTAAGTTAATAATGGAAGCTAAGTTGGCAGAATTTGATGCAGTAGGTAATGCTTTTGGTGCATTGAGTGATTTGATAGGGCAACAAACAGTAGTAGGCAAAGGATTGGCGGTTGCACAAGCTATTATTAACACCTATACAGGTGCAACAAAAGCACTTGCACAAGGTGGTTTTTTGGGTTTTGTAGGTGCAGCAGCTGTAATAGCTTCTGGTTTAAGTTCAGTTAGAAAAATATTATCAACCCCATTACCTGGTACCGAAGGAGGTGCTTCAGCAGGTGCAGGCATTAGTAGTAATATTTCAGCCCCAGTATTACCACAGGCTGCAACAACAACTTTAAATCAGGGGCAAATAAATCAAATAGGCAATACAGCCGCAAGGGCATTTGTAATTGAAAGCGATGTAAGTAATAACCAGGAACGTATTAAAAGGTTAAATAGGGCTGCAAGAATTAATTAAAAGTACCCTTAAATCCAAAATTATATTTATTATGTATGGAACTACCTATTTATGAATTAAAAATACAAGAAGATTTAAGTGATGATGCAGAAGTTTCTTTTGTGGCGTTGGTTGATAAACCAGCCATTCAAAAAGATTTCTTAGTATTCAATGAGCAAAAGTTAGCATTCGCCATTCAAGATGATGAACAGCATATTATTAGCGGTCCATTAATGTTAGCCGAAGAGCCTATCATTCGCAACAATGCTAAATATGGGCAGCACTTTATAAAATTTTCAGCCGAAACAATTAAAGAAATAGCCATTAAGTTTTCTAAAAAAGGCTATCAAAAAAACGTGAATTTAATGCATGATGAAAACATGCAATTAGATGGTTTGGTAATGTTTGAAAGTTTTATTGTAGATAGTAAGCGTGGCATTAAGCCAATGAATGGATTTGAAGATGTAAAAGATGGTAGTTGGTTTGGTTCGTTTTATGTAGAAAATCCGCAAGCATGGGATTTAATCAAACAAGGCAAGGTTAAAGGTTTTTCTGTTGAAGGAATGTTTGATTATGTACTACCAACAAAGACACCAGAACAGCAGTTGCAAGAACTTGCTGCTTTACTAAAAGTACCTTTTTTATCAAATTAATATATACTACTATGACAGCGAAAGAAATTTTGGATAGAACAGCACAATTCTTTACTGAATTAATGCAACCTGCACAAGATGCAAGCGGTACACCAGCAGCTCCACAGAAAATGATGGAAGCTAAATTAAAAGATGGTACTGTGGTTGAAGTTACTGATATGAATGTTGGCGGTGTTGTTACCATTGCAGGAACTCCTGCACCAGTTGGTGAGCATGAGTTAGAAGATGGTACTAAAATAGTTTTAGTTGATAACGGTGTTATCTCTGAAATAATTATGCCACAAGCTGCACCTGCACCAGCTATGCCACCAATGGAAGATATGAGTGCGAAATTTGCAGCATTTGAAAATGCAACAAATGAAAAATTTGCAGCATACGAAAATAAGTTTGCAGAGTACGAAGTAAAATTATCACAAGCTAATAAAGTAATTCAAGGGCTAATGGATATTTCTAAACTATTGGTTGAAGCTCCACAAGGTAAAGCTGATAGTGCAGTACCTGTAAGCAACAATTTTGCAGCAGTTACGCCAGAAGATCCAAAAGAAAAATGGAATTTATTATCAAAACAACTTTGTTCATAACAATTAAATCAATAATACAATGAGCTTATCATTAGGCAGCTTAACAGCGTATACAAGGCAAGAAATTGCACCTTTACTAACCGAAGCCGTTTTGGGTGCTAAAACTCAAATGCTTATTAAGCAAGGTGGTATTTTGTTACCAAAAACAAAATCATCTGTTGCTATTCCTAAGCTAACAACTGATGCGTTTTTTCAAACTGATGCTTGTGGTTGGAGTGCAAGTGGTACAACTACTGTAACACAAAGAACGGTTACTGTTGGTAAAATCAAATTAGAAGAAGCAATGTGTCCTAAAGACTTTGAAGCATACTTTACACAAGAGGCTTTAAAAGCTGGTAGCACATACGAGGATTACGGATGGGCAGAGTTTAAAACGAAGTTTGCAGAGTTGAAAAATATGTACATAGCAAAGCAATTGGAACTTGCAATTTGGCAAGGTGATACCAATAGCGGTACAAGTTATTTGAGCAAGTTTGATGGATTGAAAAAATTGATTGATGCTGGTTCGCCTGTAGATGCTAACGTAAGTGGTTACACAGGTGCAACAGGTACAATTACAGCTATCACAGCAAGCAATGTAGTAAGTGTGTTACAAGGCATTTACAAAGCTATTCCTACTGAAATAGTAGATGCTGATGATTTACATATTTTCTGCGGAAATGATGTATATCGTTTAGCGGTATTGGCTTACACAAACTTGAACTTGTTTAACTACACAAGAGATGCAGACAAAGACCAATCATTTGTTATTCCCGGCACTAACGTTAAGTTAACTGCTGTGAATGGTTTGAACGGATTAGGTGATTTGTATGCAATGCGTTTAAGCAACATTGCTTTAGCTTTTGATTTAGAAGCCGAAGAAGAAAACTTCAAGATTTGGTACAGCCAGGATAACAACGAGGTTCGTTTTAGAGTGGCATTCAAATTAGGTGTGAACGTTGCTTATACCAATGAGTGTGTGAAGTTTGTAAGTACAATTTAATTACAATAATAATTAACCGAAAAAAGCTGCTGCTATGGTGGCAGCTTTTTTTATAAATACTAATAATCATGGCATGTGCAATATCAGCAGGTTATACAATTGATTGCAGGGAAAATGTAGGAGGTGTTAAAGCCATTTACATTGCCGAGTTTGGTAACATTACCGTTAATGAAGTTAGTGGTTTAGTTACAGGAATTACTAAAGCAGGTGGTAAGAAATTTTATAAATTTGAAGTACCAAGAGCAACTGCAAATACTTCAAGCAATGCAACTGCAAGCGAAGAAAACGGATCATTATTCTTTACCCATCAAGTGGTATTTCCTTTAAACAAAAGAGATGCAACCACTCGTAACATTATCACTACTTTAGCAAAGGCAAAGATTGTTGCAGTTACTGAAGATAATGATGGTAAATTCAGAATGTTTGGTAAAGGGCAAGGATTGTACTTGGCTTCAACAGAAGCCGGAAGTGGAACAGCAATGGCTGATAGAAATGGCTATAATATTACCTTAACAGGAATGGAAACCGAAGACTTTTTAGAAGTATCAGCAAGCGTTGGTGCAGCCTTAGAAACAGCAGGTTAGTAAATTTTCATATTAGTTTTAGTTTATCCCCTACCTACCTTGCGTGGTAGGGGATTTTTAATAAATACATTATGCTTCACTTAACGAAAGATAATACCGATATATTATATTTTACTGCAATTGAAAATGCTATATTAACCAATCCAAATTATTTATTTATTTTTACGAGTAGTAACAATGATATAGTTAAATTTGTTAAAGCAAATGAGAGTACAAATGACCGTTACCAAAAAGCAACTGTATCAACTAATACTTACTTTGAAGATTATGATGCAGGCATGTGGCGTTATAAGATTAGGGAGCAGGAAAGTAACAGTAACACCGATGAAGATTTAAGCGGTGCAATAGTAGAAGAAGGCTTTATGTATTTGCATGAAGCAGTAGGGTTTACACCAACAGTATATGATGAACAAGATAACACATTTATAACTTACAACCCCGAATAATGAGCCAATATAGAAACCTTATAACTATTCAATTCGACCAAGCACAGCAGCCAAAGTTTGAGGAAAAGAAAGCACAGGGATATGTTGAGTTTGGTGAAAAGAATGATTACCCAGATTATCTTATTAGCTTATACAATGAAAGCCCTAAACATGGTGCAATTGTTAAAGGGAAAGTAAATTATATTTTTGGCAAAGGTTTTAAAGATGTACCAAGCAAAGCAAATACAGAAGGAGAAAGTTGGAATACTTTATTGAAGCGTTGCGTACAAGATGGGCAGTTGTTCGGTGGGTATTACTTGCAAATAGTTTATAATGCATTAGGTAACATTGCGAATGTTTTTCATATTCCTTTTCATAAGGTTAGAGCATCTAAATGCTTAACAAAGTTTTATGTAAAAGATGATTGGCAAGCAAGCAACTACAAAGAAAAGCCAAGACCTTACGATGCTTACAATCCTAATGAAAAAAAAGGTTCACAAATATTATACATAAAGCAGTATAACCCATTTAGCACTGTTTACCCTGTACCAGATTACTTTCAAACATTAAACTACATTGAAAGTGATATACAAATAAGTAGGCATATTTTAGGCAATGCAAAGCACAACTTTGTTGCAACCAAGTTAATCAATTTTAACAATGGTATGCCACAAGAGGAAGAGCAAGAACAGGTTGAATTGGATATGAAAAAGAAGTTTGCAAACCATGCAGGAGATAGGTTTGTTTTGTCTTTTAACCCATCCAAAGAAAACGCTATTGACATTGTAGATTTAGGGCAAACATCTTTGACTAAAGAGGATTTCACCAACGTAAATAATCTTATTCAACAAGAGATATTTGCAGGGCATCAAATTACTTCACCTATGCTATTTGGCATTAAAACTGAAGGGCAGTTAGGTGGTAGAAGTGAGATAAGAGATGCTTATGAAATATTCAACAATACCTTTGTAAACGAAAGGCAGCAAGCACATGAAGAAGTGTTTAACAAGCTAATGAATTTGGCAGGTGTTACAGGTGATTGGAAAATTGTACCTGTTGAGCCTTTAGGCTTTGAGTTTACCGAAGCTGTAATGGCAGCAAACATGACACGTAATGAAATACGTGAAAAGTTAGGACTTGCTCCAGATGTTGCAGATGCTTCTGGTAGCACACAAGCCATGCAGGGTAATGATGCACTTGTAAATATTACAGGTAGGCAGCAACAGGCTTTACTTAGAATTAGCCGATTGTTTACTAATGGTAAACTAACCAAGCAGCAAGCAGCTATTCAACTTAGAGCATTTGGATTTACCGATGAACAAATAAACGCTTATTTAGGCGTTGATGATAACCCATTGACCAATGACTTTGCAGCCATTGAAGATGATATTTTATTGAATGAATTTGCTGCATGTGGTGACGATGTAAATGAGTTTGAAATTATTGAAAAAAAAAGCTATGAGAAGTTTAAAGAATTAGAAGCACCAACAAAATTGGAAGCTAATATTTTGGAGCTTTTAAACAAGGATAAAAGGATTACAAATGAAACCATAGCATCAACTTTAAAAGTACCTTTAGACATTGTAAACAAAACTATTAGTGATTTAATTGCATTAGGTGTTATTTCTGTTGCAACTGCTGCACTCGGAACAGTTGAACGTGCATTAACCAAACCTTTACCAAAAATATTAGGCAACATTAAACCAAGTATTACACAAGTTCTTTTGCGTTATACTTATGATGGCCCAGAAGATAGTAGGAATAGACCTTTCTGTGCAAAGATGATGCAGTTAGCTAAAACAAAACTATGGAGCAGGCAAGATATTGAGAATATCAGTTTACGTTTAGGTTATTCAGTTTGGGATCGTAGAGGCGGCTGGTGGACTATGCCAGATGGGCAACATTCACCATCATGCAGGCACGAATGGAAAACAGTAATTGTTACCAAGAAAAAATAATATTATGAGTTTAAACATAGCCTTTATAGGTGTTGAGTTTATTAGGGAACGTTACCCTATATCAAAAGCAATTGATGATAGGCAAGTAACACCTTTAATTAAACTTGCACAAGATAAATATATACTACCTGCATTAGGTAGTGGTTTATATAATAGATTACAACAAGGCAAACAAGCAGCTAATTTAACAAATGATGAAAAAACATTATTAAATATTTACATAAGTGATACTTTACTTTGGTTTACATTAAGTGAAATGGTTACACTTACCAGCTATCAATTTTTTAGTAAAGGGATGCTTCAAAAAAGTGCAGAGGAAAGCCAAAACCCAAGTAAAGGAACATTTGAACTATTGGAAAGAAAATTTACTAGCAATGCAGAATTTTATAAGCAACGATTGGTTGATTATTTAATTGAAAATAGAAATTTATTTTTTACTTACCTTAATCCAGGAACAGGTGTTGATACCATATTTCCACAAGAAAAAGCTTATACTTCTCCAATCTATTTAGGTCGTGGTAGTTACAGCAGAAGACAAGCAATTGTTCGTAGTGGAGGTGCTAATGTAAGCGGTGAAAATACGATTACTTATGTTGTTACAGGTAGTGGTGATACTGCACAATTTACCCTTAGTGTATTAGCAGGTAAAACATTGTTAACATGTGCAAGAAGTGGATTGGCAAAGGTTATTAGCAATACAGCAGTAACCGATACCAACTACATACAAATAAGTAATGGTGTAGTATACGCACCAACAGGAGATGCTTTTCAAATTGGTGAAACATTTATAATAACCTATAAATAATATGGCAAAGCAAAGAAGCTACAAAAAAGAATTTATTGAAAAAGTAAAGCAAAAATTTTACCATGACTTACAACCAAATAGTAACGGAACTGCGAAAAATAATGCAAAGCCATGCAATGATAAAGCAAGTAAAGTTTGCAACACCGGTGGAGTGGTTAAGCAGGGATGAACAACCAACTTATCCAGTAGCATGTTATGCCATTAATGCAGGGCAATTAAACAAAGGAAGAGAGCAGGTTTTTAATGTGCAATTATGGTTCTTAGATAAGAGCGGTGCTGAAGCAGAATTTGAAACAGATGTAGTTTCCGATCAAATGCAAATAGCTGCTGATATTGTTAGTAAATTAAGAATTGAAAGCAATGATTGGTTTATAGATAACAATATTAATTTTGATGTAATATCTGATAAGTTTG